>Ga0209490_10002261_pt1 | contig 18265 bp, 12 predicted proteins | sample MAT06_FD_187209 | JGI IMG/M metagenome (GOLD analysis project Ga0209490, IMG submission 187209) | Freshwater microbial communities from Lake Fryxell liftoff mats and glacier meltwater in Antarctica - MAT-06 (SPAdes) (version 2) | ecosystem: Environmental > Aquatic > Freshwater > Ice > Liftoff... | reverse complement strand
TAAGCGCACATTTTTGATTACGACCTTACAACCCGTTCCTCGTGGCACTGAGGGCGCGGTCAGTTTAGAAGGAACGGTGGCAGGCATCGTGGCTTCTGTGGCGATCGCCCTAGTCGGTTGGGGGGTCGGTCTGATCACGCCGGGTGAAATCGTTATTTGCATCATTGCCGCATTTATCGCAACCAATATTGAAAGCGTGATCGGCGCAACCCTACAAATGCAGGTGAAATGGCTTAGCAATGAATTGGTGAATGTGGTGAATACTTTAATTGGAGCGATTGCCGCGATCGCGATCGCGCTGATCACACAATCTGTTTTTTGATACTCTGAACTCAATCTTGTTCATCAAAGTATTAATCATTCGCCTTTTGAATTACGAGTAATTGAGCGTCGAATTCAAAGTTTTGTATTCCCGTCAATCTGCTTAATCTGCCCAGATTCTCAAGTTCAACAATTCAAAATAACCCACAGTTATTATTAGTTACTTGCAGTTTTGCCAAATCGATTGCAAGGCTATTTCGACTATTTTAATTAGCTGCTTGTAGAGTTATATGCTCAAGAATGAAAAGCTATAAAGTCTACTGATAGAGGGTCTAGCCCCTTTTGCAAACAGCAATATATTAATTATTATATTGACTTGAGTGTGTTCCTTTTCCCCATTTTTTTTTGCTAAAGCTGATGTCAGTTACTCAACAAAATAACTCACATCAGTATGGTTAGAAAGCTCACAGCAATAAATCTGTATAGGTTTGGACTATCTGCTTTTTTGAAGGTTTCTTGTTGAAAACCGCTCAGATAGCTGAATGAGTTATTTCTTTTCAAAGAATTGATAGGAGAAATTTAAGATGTCACGAGATGCTCTCATTGTTGGAGTGAGTAGCTACCAATTTTTGCCGAGCCTAAATGCCCCGGCTCACGATGCAGAGGCGATCGCGCAACAGATTGAAGCCTATGGAGATTTTCGGGTTGCTCGTCTACCAGAAATTGTGCAAGCTGAAAAACTGAGAATTGGCACCAAAACTCTCGTCACTTTGACTGAGTTAGAAACGGCACTCGTCAAACTTTTTAAGCCAAAAGGAAATACTCCTCCCCAAACCGCCCTATTTTATTTTTCTGGGCACGGCTTACAAAAAGAAGCAGGCATTCGAGAAGGCTACTTAGCCACAAGCGACGCAAACCCCAACGCCAATTTTCATGGGCTTTCCCTGTTTTGGCTGCGTCGTTTATTACAAGAAAGCCCTGTACGCCAACGGATTGTGCTGTTAGATTGCTGCCACAGCGGTGAAATACTCAACTTTTTGGAAGCCGATCCGGGGGCTAAATCAGGTACAGATCGCCTATTTATGGCAGCCTCGCGAGATTATGAAGCCGCCTACGAATCTCTCACAGGCGAGTACAGCGTTTTTACCAAAGCACTCCTAGAAGGACTTGACCCGCGTCGGTTAACCAATGGCACGGTTACGAACTACGCCCTCACGGATTGGGTCAGCACCACGCTCAAAGGCGAATCTCAACAGCCCTTGTTTGAAAATTCTGGCAGTGAAATCATGTTGACTCGCTGTCAAGAGCCACTGACGACAATCCAAGCCGTTCCTGCGTCTGAAATTTGTCCCTACCGGGGCTTAGAACCCTTTCATGAAGGACATGCTGAATATTTTTTTGGTCGAGAGTCTCTTACCGACGAACTGTTAAACAAGCTGCGTACCGGAAACTTTCTCGCGTTGGTAGGCGCTTCCGGCAGTGGCAAGTCTTCGTTAGTCAGGGCGGGCTTGGTGCATAAGTTGCAGCGAGGGCAAACCCTATCTGGCAGCAACCATTGGCAGATTCGGTTGATTACTCCAACCGAGCAACCGTTCAAAAGCTTGGCAAATGCGTTTATCAATCCAGCAGAGACTGTGATTGACCGGGCTGAACAGTTACGGCGAGCAGAGATGATTTTGCAGGACGGGGCAGGATTAACTCAATTGGTCAAAGCCAGCCTGATGTCAGCACCGACTAAAAATGCACGGTTTGTGCTAATTATCGACCAGTTTGAAGAAGTCTTTACGCTTTGCCAAGGTGCCCATGCCGATCGCGATCGACATCGCCTGTTTAACTGCTTACTCACCGCACTGAAAGACTCAGACAATCAGTTCAGTGTGGTCATCGTGCTCCGAGCCGACTTTTTCAGTAAATATTCACAGTACAAAGGATTAGCCGAACAAATTGAACACAATCTAGTCATGGTCACCCCTTTGACCTATGACCAGATCAAAGCATCCATCCTCAAACCCGCCGAGAAAGTTGGGCTTCAGTGTGACCCCAACTTGGTTTACAACATGCTGCTCGATATTGTGGGCGCACCGGGTGAACTGCCCCTGCTGCAATACACGCTCCTAGAACTCTGGCATCGACGACAGCAAAACCCAAACGGAGGCGCTCGACTGACGTTGGATGCTTACACCGAGCTAGGGGGCGTGCGCGGAACCCTGCAAAAACGGGCAGATGAGATTTTTTATAGTTTTACGGCGGAGGAGCAGCAGGTTGCAAGGCGAATTTTTATTGCCTTAACTCAGTTAGGCGAGGGCACAGAAGATACCCGACGGCGCGTCCTCAAATCTGAATTAGTTAGTCCCCATTTCTCCACAGAATTGGTGGAAGGAGTGTTGGAAAAGCTAGTGATCGCTAAATTGGTCGTGACGAATCAGGTGATACCTACGGGTGATCATCAAAAGCAAATTGATCAGCGGCTTGCCAATGTTTCAACGGCGCTCCGAATTGCCCAAGTGCTACGCAATAAACTCCGTCAGGTAGTGTCAGGCTATTCCCCAAAAGATGAAAGTGCCGCTCAGCTACAGTCATCTCAAACTGGCTACACCCTGAATGTGGCGCGTTTATCCCATTCAGATTTAGAAACAGTGGAGCTTTTGCCCGGAGAAACTTGCCAAGAAACCGTAGACATTGCCCATGAAGCGTTGATTCGCAACTGGTCACTGCTGCGAACCTGGTTGGATGAAAATCGGGAAATGCTGCGTCGTCAACGGCGCATTGAGCGCACCGCACGGGAATGGTATGGCACTCAGCAGTCGCGATCGCCGGAATATTTGCTGCATGGCAGTCACTTGATTGATGCAGAGGATTTTTTGAACGTTTATCCCCATGAACTGTCGTCCTTAGCGCAGCGATATGTGTTAGTGAGCCGCGAGGAAACCTGTCGATCTCGCCGAGAGATGCGGTTGCTGCAAATTATGATTCCTTTCGCCTTACTAGTGGCTTTGGGGGTGACATTTAATCAGTATCGCGTGGCGCTGACCAACGAAACGGAGAAGGACTATCAATTACAGGTGGCAACCTCGCGGCAGTGGTCGGCGATCGCTCAATCTATTTTGCAAGAACCCGACAGTGACCCAACCCTTGCTTTGTTAATCAGCCGATTGGCAGCAGAGCGGGGGCATACCTATGAAGCAGAATCTAGCCTGAGAGCCGCGTTACAAAAGCTTCAGCTTCAAGCGATCCTGAAAGCCGATCAGCAGCCCATTCAGCAAATTGCGGTTAGCCCCAATCAACAGACCCTCGCCACTTTAGATGCCCTAGGAACCGTTCGCCTGTGGTCGCTTAAGACGCAAACGGTTGCACATAGCTTGCAGATTGGAGCAGCCAAACCTGCAAGTGCAGATAGCGAGAGCTTGCCGCCAACTGTGTTCAAAGGCGCGATCGCGTTTACTAGGGAGGGCAAGTTGGTGACCAGTTCTCAATCTGCTGGCATTCAGATTTGGTCAGTAGAATTAGGCAAGCTGTTACAAACCTTAGACGATGGGCAGAGAGAGATTACTCATCTAGCCCTCAGCCCAGATGGGCATTGGCTTGCTGCTGCGGAGGGCGATTCCGCAAAGCGAATCCCTCAAGGAAATCGCACCCTCCGCATTTGGCAACTGAGCAGCGGTAAACTTCATCACAAACTGCCGCAAACTGCTGCCATTCACAGCATCGCCTTTAGCCCCGATGGGCAATTGTTAGCCGTTACTAGCGGCACCACTGCAACGCTATGGCAACTGCAAACAGGACGGCAAAAGTATCAGCTATCCCATGCAACACCCGTAAACCAGGCAGTGTTTTCGCCGGATGGCTCTATGCTTGCAACCGCTGCCGAGGACGGCACACGACTCTGGCAGGTGGGCGGCAAACTGCGGCAAACTCTGACTCCACCCCTGCCAGATAACAACTATCCGGCTCAGCCATCCTCAACCCTGCACGTTGCATTTAGCCCCAATGGACAAACGCTGGCATCGGTTAAAACGAATGGGCAAGTGCAAGTGTGGGGATTGCAATCGGGGCAAGTCCAAGGGCAAATCCCATCAGGGTCGCAGTGGCATACGACCGTGAGGACAGACTTAATTAGCAGCCAACCGCAGAACGTGGCGATCGCCTTTAGCCCAAACAATCGCCAGATTGCGATCGCCACCTCAACCAGCGACCACCATTCCACTATTTCGATTCGCGACTTGTCCACCGGGCAGGAAGTTAATCTATTTCAAAACCGTTCCTCAAAGACGAATGCCGTTGAATTTAGCTCGGATGGTTCCTCGATCGTGACTGCGAACGCCGACGGATCTGTTCGCTTTTGGACAGTGGATCTGGATGGAGAACTGCCTACGCTAGAAATTCCATCAGAACCGATGCAATGGGCTGCTTTTCAGCCAGATAGCATTCAGCCACATGGGGTAAGCGGAATGGTCGCGATCGCCGCCAATGGCACTTTGCAGCAATGGGAACTGATCAAGCATCCATTTTTATCGGCTGCGAATGAACAGGCTTGCCCAATAACAGGTGATGCCCAATTCTCTTTGCCCTGCACCAAAAAATCTTTCCAAGAAGGAGTCAATCAAATTAGCAGTGATTTTTTTGCTCTTGGCAGCAAATTACACAACTATTGGCAGCGTTTTTCTTTTAACTCACCCGCTGTTCAATCTATTCCAGGTGCTTCAATCACCCAGCAACCTTTCAATCAAATTGTGACAACGATCAAATCAACGCCTGCAAGCATGAACCTAGTTGGGCAAATTCGCAAAGGTGTCAAACTCACGAGTGTGGCTTTCAGTGTGGATCATAGCCTGATGGCGATCGCGGACAACATCGGCACGGTTGAGCTTTGGCAAGTCGGTGCAAATCCAACGGCTACGCGGCTTCGTTCCTTGCAGGCTCCGATTACGCCTACAAAAAGCAACACCAAAAAAAGCAACACCGAAAAAAGCAACAATGGTCGCTCCAGCGTTGTTCGTCAACTCGCCTTTAGCCCCGATGGACTCAAACTCGTAGGAACTGGAACCGATCGCACCGTGCGAATTTGGGATGTATCTACTGGGCGGATGCTCCATAGCCTCTCTGGGCACGAAGGGTTTATTGAGCAAGCCCAATTTAGCCCGGATAGTCAGCAGATTGTCAGCGCGAGTTGGGATCGCACCGTTCGGATTTGGAATAGCTCTACAGGAAAACTGTTGGCAACTTTTTTCCATGCTGATCCGGTTACCAGCGCTCGTTACAGCCCCAATGGACAGCGCCTTGCCATTACTAGCCTAGATGGAACGGCTCAAGTACTAGACGCTCAGACTGGCGCAGTAGGCGTGATCATGGCTGGTCATGGGGGCGCAGTCCTGGATGCAGATTTTAGTCCCGATGGGCAGATGCTTGTGACTGCCAGTGCAGATGGCACATCCCGACTATGGGATGTAAACACTGGCACCGAAAAGGGTTTACTGCGCCCCTTCAAAGCGACGGAAAAGCCCGATCCCATCAGGCGCACTTTTTTTAGCCCCGATGGACAATATGTTGCAACCTTGAATGAAAATGGCAAGCTGCGGCTATGGACGATCCATTGGCAAAGCTTGTTGGAACTTGCCCGCGATCGCAGCTTGCGCCAACTAACCTCCCAAGAATGCCTGCGCTATCTGCGCCTTGCTCCCAACGCTTGTCCTAGTTTGCCGCTCAGTGCAATCACTCATGATGGGAACGGCAAATAAGGATTTTAATCTGCATCAGTTGCCCGCATCTTTTGATAATCCTGGTTTGCCTTCGCGAAATTCACCCGTGTACCGCTTGCCATTGGCATAGACGACGGTTCCCCGACCATTAGGGCGACCGTTGTACAATTCACCCGTATAGGATTGAAACGTGCTGACCTTAGGGAAGGTGCAGGTGCCTTTGCCGCTTAAGGTGTTGTTGAAGAAAGTACCGTTACAAGTAGTCCCATCCGCATTCGTCACAACCCCTTTGCCGTTAATTACGCCTAGATAAAACTGCCCATTATAAGAGTAGGAAGTTTTGCCATCTCTAACAAAGGTAAACTTGCCAATTCCATGAGGTTGTCCGCCAGCAAATTGCCCAACATAGCGATCGCCATTTGCAAAGGTATAAGTGCCACGTCCATGAAACTCTCCATTCCGAAACGTTCCTTCATAGCGACGGTTATCAGCAACTGCTAAAAAGACTCCTCTTCCATTGGGTCGCCCATTTTTCATTTGCCCTTGATAGCGATCGTCATTTTCATAAACCAGCGTTCCATTGCCATCAAAGGTTTTATTCCGAATGTCCCCCCGATAATATTTATAGGGTCCGCCAATATCTTTCTCACCTTGAATTACGCAAATACCTTGACCGCTATTTCCCTGAAATTGCCCTTCACATCGCCAAACATCTTGATTACCACCCTTTAGCTCAAGATAGCCATACTTTGCATAAGCGGGCGCAATGCTACTCAGCCCAAGCAGTGTACTGACCACTGCCAAAGCCATCCCACTATGAAAAGAATGAGCAGATAGTTTCAAGCGATTTCTCATGTTGCCTCCTCAAAATTTCATCAAGAACATTTGCTTAATTAAAAGAGTTTTGATGGTTTATCCGGTGATGTTTCAACTATAAACTTCCTATTCAATCAGAATATTCAATCAGAATATTCAATCAGAATACGAAACTGTCTTCTCTACTGCAATCATTCTTCCCAGGTTGGCAAAATTTGCCCTCTTTAAAGCAGAAATCTATTGATCAGGCTGACTTCAAACTTAGAAGGCAAAATCCCATTTGCTGAACAAGCTATTCACCAAGTTTCAACAATAAGCGATCGCTACTTCAAAAGTAGAGAATCTGATTAACGAAATTTATGATTTTCGACAGATGAATCTGATTAGAGTTATCTTGGAATTAAAGTCAGTTAGAGGATTTAAAGTTATGGGTTCGCAAAAATTAGTTGCATTAGTTGGGGCTATCACAATTGCGATCGCTGCCTGTAGCTCTGAAGACACTACGACCCCCACGGCTAGCACCCCAGCGCCTGATACTATTGCTACTGCCCCAATTCCCCAAGTTTCACCCGCACCTACTGCCCAACCACTTGTTGTTCAAAAGAAACAAAATGCGCCCGTAGTAGCAGGTCTGATTCAACCCACAAATTCTGAGGAACGCGCTAGGCAAGTTGAATCTGAAATTAGGAATAGCAAGGCGAGCAACCCATTTGCAGGACTTCCCCCTGCATTACCCAAGCCTACAACTAATGCTTCAAAACCAGTTCCTACTGTGGCAGAACTGCCCAAAGCAGGTACTCCTCAAACGGCAACACAACCCGCAAGACCAACCAGCCGTAACGCAAATAGCCCGATCGCAAGCGGTCCTTTAATTCCCCCGATCTCCCTAGAAGAGAGTCCCACGCTGCCAAAAGCTCAAGATGCACCCCTGGGCTTTAACGTTCCTCCGGTTTTACCTGCCGCTGCCGCACCCCCTTCAACCACCACCGCCAGCGCTGTTGAAGTCACAGGTGTCGTGGTTGTTGGCAGATCCCCGCAGGCAATTGTAATCGTGCCCGGTGACCCAGGCAGTCGTTATGTTGGCGTTGGGCAAAGAATTTCTGGAGGCAAAGTGCTGGTCAAGCGAATTGAAATGGGCGCGGGTTCTGACCCGATTGTGATTTTGGAAGAAAACGGTGTGGAAGTTGCGAGAGGCGTGGGTGAAAAATCAGCAGCCCCAACGAAACAAGCGAACAATCAAGCAAACCAATTGCAGGCGTACAAGCTTTCCAAGCCCAGCCTCTAAACTGAATTGCACGGTTTACCCATCCGGAGACTATTGCTATTTTGATGTAAGCGTGATTAGACAGTTCGCTTTCCTTTTAATCGGGAACTCTAAATCTAATCACGTTACTTGAGAGACATGAAAGCTATGCAAAAATTGCAATACTGGGCTATGGGGATAGTGGTTTCAGTCACTTCGTTGTCGCTATCTAGTGCAGCGATCGCGCTACCAAGGCAGTCAGACTATTTCTGCTTCAAGCAACAAGTCACGGGGCGAGTTCAGGATTTAACTGTTATCTGCCAATCGAGCCAACCAAGAGCAGACGCAACCGAGCAAAAAGCAGGAACTCCCACCCAGAAAAATGCGCCTCCAACAGAAGGATCACCTGGTAGCAATCCGAATGGGGGGAAGAAACTAGTTGCTGTAGAAACGGGTGCTAAGCGGGTTCTGGAGTTTTCAGAACTCAATTATGAGGATGGAGTGTTAGTCGGTTATGCCAGAAATAAGACAGGCAAGCCGATTGGGGAGGTTTCGATTAACTATGTCGTTTTAGAACGAGAGTCTGAGACAAAATGGAAGCCGATTTACAGTGGTTCAACTAGAACACAAGCGAATTCACTCAAGGCTGGGGAAAAAACGACCTTTACAGCCATTCCTCGCCTTAATGGAGACAAAATTGTGATTATGAAGGCTGAGTTTTAAACCGGATAGCACCTTGCCAAGTTTGCAGCTATCTTCTTTACGGCTTGAGTGTGGCAATAGATGCCTCAATCATGTCAGGATTGAGACGATCGCTATGTCATGAGAACGCCGGTGCAAACGTTAACATCTTCTTTACCGTTTTTAGGGGCAGAGGTTGCCGCAGAGTATGATGCTGCCAAAGTGGTGATTCTGCCGATTCCCTTTGAAGCAACGACGACCTATCGGCGCGGCTGTGAAAATGGACCCGCCGCCATTTTGGATGCGTCTCAACAGGTGGAATATTATGACGACGACCACGATCGCGAATTGTGGACGGTTGGCATTCACACCCACGACGCGATCGCGGACACCCGCAATAGTGCCCTGATGCCCTCCGAGGAAATGCTAAAGGTCACGCAGGCGACCGTCAGTAAGCTCGTGGCGGATCATAAATTTGTCATTTCTCTGGGCGGTGAACACAGCATCACCACAGGCATTGTAGAAGCCTATCGGCAGGCAAATCCTGGCGAACCGTTTACTGTGGTGCAAATTGATGCTCACGGCGACCTGCGTCATGAATATGAAGGCTCAATTCACAACCATGCCTGCGTCATGCGCCGGGTGGTGGATATGGGCTTGCCCACCGTGCAGATTGGCATTCGCAGCCTTTGCAAAGAAGAAGCTGATCTGATTCGCGAACAGCAGCTAACGGTGATTCGGGCGCGGGAAATTGCCCTCCAGCCAGATTGGATGGAACGGGCATGGGCAGGCATCAAAACAGAGAAAGTGTTCCTCACAATTGATTTGGATGGAATTGACCCGACGCTGATGCCCGGAGTGGGCACTCCCGAACCCGGCGGTTTACACTGGTTTGCCCTGCTGGTGTTTTTGCAGCGTGTGTTTGAAACCCATGATGTGATTGGCTGCGATGTTATGGAGTTGGCACCGATCGCAGATTCTGTCGTTTCGGAGTTTACGGCTGCTAAATTGGTCTATAAACTGATTGGTTATCAGACGATCGCCAAAGGCTGGTAATCTTCCATTCATTCACAGGGGCAACGTTATGGAGAAAATGGGAACCGCGATCGGAGGCTATGCACCAGATTTTGAGTTGCCAGGTGCCGATGGGGCTGTACACCACTTATCCCGATACTTAGAGCAGTTTCAAGCAGTCGGCGTGGTGTTTATGTGCAACCACTGTCCGTATGTTCATATGTATTTGGAGCGGCTCAAGCAACTGCAAACCGATTTTGCAGATCAAGGATTTACCTTGGTTGGGATTAATCCCAATGATGCCGACCGCTATCCAGATGACAGTTTTGACAACATGAAAACATTTGTGACGAACAACGGGCTGAATTTTCCCTATTTGCGAGACGTGACTCAGGATGTCGCCCATGGCTTTGGTGCCGAAAAAACTCCCCATATTTTTCTACTCAATCGTCATGGCATTCTTTGCTATAGCGGACGCATGGATGATAATGCAGAAGATGCGAGTGATGTAAAGAGTACCTATCTGCGGGATGCGATCGCCCAAATTCTTAGCGGTACTCCAGTCAAGCCAACCTCAACGCCACCGATTGGATGTTCGGTTAAATGGCGAATCTCAGGACTTGAATGAGTATGAAAAAACGATCGCAGGAGTGCATCCAACTTTTGCAGCCTTCACCTAAATCCTTCTCCCTCTTTGAGAGAGGGACTTCAACCCGGCTTCCCTTCTCCCAAAATAGGAGAAAGGGTTGGGTGATGAAGGCAGACCTGCGAAACTGGGATGCAGCCTGATCTCAATCAATGGGTGGACGAAGTGATTTTTTAACGAGTATCTTAAGAAGGTATTTGAGGCGACTGACACCCCATGGGTTTAACTTATCAACGGATAGTACTGAAATTAAGCGGTGAAGCCTTAATGGGCGACCTGTCTTATGGAATCGATCCAGACATTGTGCAAGGGATTGCCGAAGAAATCGCGGATGTTACGGCAAACGGGGTACAGGTTGCGGTGGTAGTTGGGGGCGGCAACATTTTTCGCGGGATTAAGGGCGCAGCAGCGGGTATGGACCGGGCGACCGCTGACTATATTGGCATGATCGCCACCGTGATGAATGCCATGACTCTGCAAGATGCTTTAGAGCGGATGGAAGTGCCCACGCGAGTGCAAACGGCGATCTCAATGCAGCAAATTGCAGAACCTTACATCCGACGACGTGCCATTCGTCATCTTGAAAAAGGGCGGATCATTATTTTTGGAGCGGGATCGGGCAACCCTTTCTTTACCACTGACACAACCGCAGCCCTACGAGCGGCTGAAATTAGTGCAGATGTGGTGTTCAAAGCCACTAAAGTAGATGGTGTCTATGATTCAGACCCACGCACGAATCCCGATGCAAAACGCTATAAAACTCTAAACTATGCTCATATTCTCAACAAAGACTTGCGGGTAATGGACGCGACTGCCATATCCTTATGTAAGGAGAACAACATTCCCATCATCGTGTTTGACCTTTCAGTCAAGGGCAACATTCGTAGAGCGGTGATGGGAGATCCCATTGGAACCCTTGTCGGAGGTCTTTGTGAAGTTAGCTGACGTTGAAGATCATATGCAAAAGGCGGTTGAGTCTACTCAACGGTCTTTCAACACCATTCGGACAGGGCGCGCGAACCCTTCTCTACTCGATCGCATCTCCGTGGAATACTATGGAGCGCCTACCTCACTAAAATCTTTAGCCAGCATTAACATTCCCGATGCAAGCACAATTACCATTCAACCGTTTGATCGAACCAGCATTAGCCTGATCGAAAAAGCAATTCAACTCTCCGATTTGGGCTTGACTCCGAACAACGACGGTTCGGTGATTCGCTTGAACATTCCCCAATTGACCAGCGATCGCCGCAAAGAATTGGTTAAACTCGCTGCCAAACTCGCCGAGGAAGGTAAAGTCTCCATTCGGAATATTCGCCGTGATGCGGTTGACGCGGTTCGCAAACAGGAAAAAAGTAGCGAAGTGTCAGAGGATGAAGCCCGCGATCTGCAAGATAAAATTCAAAAAATGACTGACAAATTTGTCGCAAAAGTGGAAGAAGTGCTTGCTGCAAAAGAGAAGGAAATCACGACAGTTTAAGCAGATAAACTTTAACTTTTTCTACGAATACTTACGCAAAAAATGCTGTTTGTAGGATGTGTCAGCGCAGCTTAAAGCATCATTTATGAGGTTTATGCTTTAAGTGGCAACGCCTAGATTGATGCGTTTCGCTCAAGGCATAGCACATCCTCCAGAAGGTGCTGAGCGATCGCCGATGTCTCATGTCGAAGCCTGAAACTTGGCAGCTCAAACCTACCACCTGTCTTAAGCAATCTGCAAATGGTTGAGCGGTTCCTGTTGGCATAGTGCGACTTCTAGTCCCTGAGCAGGGCGAACGACATACGCCACATGCATAGGATACCCCTGAGAATAAATGGTATCGATTCGTTTCAAAGCATTTTCCCGATTATGAAAGGAGCAAATTGCTTTTTCTTGACCGTTGGGATAGCGAATACAGACTTGCCAGTTCATCTTCAAAAGTCCTTTTAGATAGATTAAGTACAAACTCTGTGTCTTTATAAATTTTTCATGAGTCCATACTATGAGCCTGACCAATAATTGTGTTCCGTATAATTGTTGAACTTTATGGCGATCGCCCAAGCAATTCAAAACCCTTGTCGAATCGGCACCATAACCCATTCAAAAAAGGAGGGATAAGGAGTATGCCTTCCGCTTTGCAAAACCCTTAAAAAATTGAGCCATCTCAGAATATAAAGTTTCTTTATCAAACGTCTGTACGTCTACTGGCTTCTCTAATCCAGTGGGGATAGCGTTTTGAGGTAGGTTACAGCAAATACTCTTTTTGTAGGCAGAAATTCGCCTCTAAAAAATAGAATTTTTATAGAGCTTTAAAGAACTCTGGCTCTCATGTGTTGTTTGATAGAGCATCTGTAAGTTAGTTTGACGAAAGACATTGCGTTAAGTCACTCAAGGAGAGTTCCAGCATGGTGTTTGATTGTGTCGTTGTGGGAGCAGGACCGGCTGGTGCATCTGCCGCTTATCACTTGGCAAAACGTGGGCGTTCGGTAATTTTGCTAGAAAAACAGTCACTACCCCGGTACAAACCTTGTGCAGGTGGCGTATCTCCTGAAGTGGCTCAGTGGTTTGATTTTGACTTTTCACCCGCGATCGCAAGCAAGGTCGAAAACCTCCGCTATACCTGGAAACTGGGAGATCCAATCGAAGCTCGTTTAGAGACCATAGAGCCAATGTGGATGGTGCAGCGGGATATTTTTGACCATTTCTTGGTGCAGCAAGCACAAGCGCAAGGCGTGGAACTGCGAGATCACACTACAGCCACAGGTATTGAGTTTAAGAGCGATCGCTGGCACGTTAGCACCGCAAATGGCACGATTGAAGCCCGCTATTTGATTGCCGCCGATGGAGCCGCTGGTTCGATGCGGCAATGGTTAGGATTCAAACAGGCTAAGCAACGGATGGGAACGATTCTAGAAGCTCCTACTGCTGGAAACCAGCCGATGATTGCCAAGTTTGAATTTGGCATGGTTAAAAATGGATATATCTCCAGCTTTCCCAAGGGCGATCGCTGCTCGATTGCGGGGGCAACTTTTCGCGGAAACGAGCCGTCAGATTTGCGCGTCACAATGGCAGACTATGCCAATCAAACGGGGATTAATCCGGCGGACTGTCAACAGTTTGTGCAGCCGATTTGTTTATGGGATGGCAACCAAAAGCTGCACACGCAAAATGCTGTGTTGGCAGGAGAAGCAGCTTGCATGGTTGATCCATTGATTGCCGAAGGAGTTCGTCCGGCAATGTTTACGGGTGTGAAAGCAGCAGAAGCGATCGACCAAGCGCTGGTTGGCAACTTAAATGCATTAGAAAACTACACCCAGGTGATCAACGATCGCTGGGGATCAGAAATGCTCTGGGCACAGCGCATTGCCGGAGCTTTTTACAGATTTCCAGGGCTTGCCTACAAAAAAGGCATTAAGCGACCCAGAGCAACGGCTGCCTTTGGGCAAATTCTATGCGGTCAACTTCGCTATTCTGATATAGCGAATACTGCAATGAGCCGCTTGAGCGGTGGCTTAATTCCTGGCATGGGATGAGCCTATTCCCAACGCCAGAGTTTGATGCTTTTGTCGAAGCTGGCGCTAAATAAAGTCTGACCATCCGGACTAAATGCAACTGACTTAACTGTGTCTTGATGACCCTTTAAAGCATCGGATGACTTGCTTGTTTCCACGTTCCACAGTTTGATGACTTGATCTTTGCTGCCACTAGCAAGCATTTGTTCATTGGGGCTAAATGCCAGCGCTTTTATCAGGTCTGCGTGGGCAGAAATAGTGTGTTTGATCGCATCTGATTGCACGTCCCAAATTTTGATAGTCTGGTCGGCGTTGGCAAAAGCAAGATATCGACCACTACGGCTAAAAGTAATGTTAGAGGTGAAGTCACTGTCCCAGGTTAAGGTTCGCAGAACTTGATTAAGAGGCAAATGCCAAAGTATGAGCGTGAGATCGCCGTTAGCGATCGCCAACATCTGACCGTCAGGGCTAACGGCGATCGCCCGAACTGGAATCATCGGTAAGGGAAGATTGTGAGAAAATTTTCCAGTGGATAAATTCCACACTTTGATGAGTCCATCCTGACCTGCGCTCATCAGGGTTTGTCTATTTGGATTAAAGGCAACAGTCGAAATCGCTTGGGTATGTCCAGTGAGGGTGCGGATTAACGAGCCGGTTTTTAGGTGCCAAAGTTTAATAGTTTGATCCTCGCTGGCGCTAGCAAGCACTTGCCCATCGGGGCTAAATGCGATCGATAGAACCCAAGCAGTATGACCCGTTAGGGTGCAAAATACCTTGCCCGTTCGCAGGTTCCAAAGTTTCACCATATTGTCTGTGCTGCTACTTGCCAGCATTTTTCCATCTGGACTGATGGCAATATTTGTAATAGCGCCTGAGTAGTCTTGCCAGGTTTGCACACACTTCCACGGTTGAGAGAAGGGCGCTTTTTTCGCAGTGGGTGATGTCGTTGAAGTCGAAGAAGCAGGCGTTTGTTTCTGGGTTGAAGTATTTTGAGCAGTGGATGGTTTTCTTAATCCAAGTTTCTTTGCCTTCTGCAAATCGGCTTCTGCGCCCAACTCAAATCCCAACATTGAGTTCACAAACCCCCGATAGCGATAGGCTTCAGCATAGTTAGGATTCAGTCGAATTGCCATGCTGAAGTCATTTAAAGCCTCTTTATAACGACCAGTTTTAGCGTGTTCGGCTCCTTTTTCGTAGTAAATCGCTGGTCTAGTGTGCCTAGTAGATACGTCGGTAGAGGCTGACGGCGACGTAGACTGTGATGCATATGTGGCGCTGTCGAGGGGTGTCGGCGTGGATGGATGATCTTTGAGATATTGATAGGCTTCATTAATTAGCTTGAATTTTTCCTCTGCCTGCTGCTTTAAATGAGGTTGTTGGCTGACTCTATCCGGGTGCCAAATATTCGCCAGATTCCGGTAAGCTCGTTTAACTTCTGGAAAAGATGCACTAGGGGCGAGTCCTAGGATTGTGTAATAACGGTTAGTTTCCACCATGTAGCAGATTCACGATGCTAAAGAAAGTTCGTAAGACGTAGTATCTAACGTGCCCTCAATCTGTTTTCCTCTAACGAAGCTACGGCAAATTGAGTTTATTCCCAACGCCAAAGTTTAATAGTGCGATCGCCACTGGCGCTCATTAAAGTGTAGTCGTCGCGTCCAAAGATCACAGCGGAAACAGCATCCGTATGCCCCAACAGCAGTGGATTGGGTTTTCTGGAGGCAGGTGTCCAAATTTGGAGACTGTCGCTGGCGATCGCCAATTTCTTACCATCAGCGCTCCACGCCACGCCATTCACCCGCCCCGATACCTCCAGCATTCGTCCTTGGCGGCGGGTTTTTAAGTTCCACAGTTTGACAGTGCCATCCCAACTGGCGCTTGCCAAAGTATTGCCATCGGGGCTAAACGCCAAGCTAGAAATTTGATGGGCATGTCCGGCGAGGGTGCGAATTTCTGCTCCAGTGTTGGTATCCCACAGCTTGATCGTCATGTCGCCGCTGCCGCTAGCAAGCACGGTGCCATCAGGGCTAAATGCCAGCGCATCAATCCGAGCAGAATGTCCTAACAAGCCATGACGCTTGTGCGCCAACGCCATATCCCACAAGGTAATGGGATCGTAAAAACTGCTGCTGGCAAGGAGTTTTTCCACGGGCGATACAGCTAGGGCTAATACGGTATCGGCGTGTAGGGGAAGATTTGCCAGTCGCCTGCCAGTGGCAATTTCCCAGAAGGTAATGGCTTTGTCGGCACTGCCGCTAATCAACAGATTGCCGTCGGGGCTGATGACGATCGCAGGAATAATATCTAGATGTCCCGTAAGGGTGCGAAGGGGTTGAAGGGTGTCGAGATCCCAGAGTTTAATGGTGTTGCCGATCGCGCTTGCCAAAATGGGTTCCGTGGGGCTAAGGGCGATCGCATAAATTCTGCCCATCGCCTCAAAGGTATGAGTGCAGTGCCAGCTTGGTAAAACTTTGCGCCTCGACTTTGGCTCTGGTGGCGGCGCATTTAAAATCGTCGGATCGGTTTCCAAGGCAGGTGCCAATCCGGGAGAGATTAAGCGGGGACGGGGAGTAATTTGAAACGAGGGCTGAGCCGGGGAGAGGGCGATCGGCATGGATGCAGCGGACAGGGCAGCGGGGGAAACGGCGAGTCGTGAAACATTAGCGAAGCTTTTCACAGGACTTCCTACGGGAATCGCTCCCTCTAAATCCTGCAATACCTCGATTGCAGATTGATATCGACGGGGAAGGGCAGGTTCCAGCAGTTTATCTAAAACAAAACCCAGCTTGTCGCTGACAGGATAGGTTAAGGACTTACGCCAAATCCAGGAGTTTTCATGGGGATCAAACAGGTCATAGGGCGAAAGCTGGGTTAATAAGTGAATACAAGTCACGCCTAAACTGTATAAATCACTGGCAAAAACCGCTTTCCCACGCGCCTGTTCCGGTGCCACATACTCTGGACTGCCAATCGTGGTTCCCGTTTGCATTGGCTCCAACCCCTTCACCGATTTGGCAGCTCCAAAATCAACCAGCCCTAAGCGCCCGATCGCCGCTTGTTCCCTTTTGGGTTCAGAGGCTTGCCGCAGTTCAAACAACAAACGACTGGTATCAGCAACTAAATATTGGCGCTGTGGTAAAGCCAGATCAGGATAGCGGACAAACTGAGCAGCAAGTTGTTCGCAATAGGTTTGTAGTCCTACTGCAAAATCCTTCAGCGGTTGAGAGAGGCTAAAACTGAGCAACTCATGAAACCGATAGGATGAACTAATCCCATTCCGAAAACCCTGGGTGGCTTCAGTAGCAAGAGCTTGCTGCAACGTTGTCCAGTCGAGTTTTCCTGGCGGGGGAAATGCCAAGTCGCCCCGTGCATTGGTCATGCTGATAATATTGCCGGGTTTAATGTCGCGATGAATCACGTTGTGCCCATGGATAAACTCCAACACGGGCAATAGGCTAGTCAGCACTTCCCACACCTGACCTTCGGCAAAGACTCCCTGGGTCAGCAGATCGGCAAGGGTTTTGCCATAGATAAATTCTTGAATTAAATATTGCTGTCCTTCTTGGCGAAAGTAGGCAAACAGTTCTGGAATTTGCGGATGGTGACCCAGATCTTCCAGCCGAACTGCCTCTTTCTCGAATAAATCGGCGGCTTTCTTGAGGTTGCGCGGAGTTTGAGCGATGGGCAAAAACTGCTTAATCACACAGCGCGGCTTGGAGGGCTTGTCTTCATCCACTGCCAAAAAGGTTCTGCCAAACCCGCCCTGACCGATCGCCGCGATCGCCCGATAGCGATCCTTCAGCCACAGCGTTGCTCCACAATTGCGGCAGGTTTTGGCACTATCAGGATTACGAGGCTTCTGGCAATCAGGGTTGAGGCAATAGGTCATAGCCGGAAGTCACCAAGTACAGCTTATGATAGCTGCTCACTAGAGTTTCTCTCTGTGAATCTGAAGACATTGCCAACCAATCATTTTAACTATCCGTTTGCCACACTGGCACCATTTGTTTTAGCTAGAAACAGGTTGTGATTGCGAGTAAATTTGCTGAATTAACGACGCAAGCCCTACCATCAAGATAGCGGGTTTCATTTATGTGTACAGTGTTAGATCCTTGTGATCCTCTCCAATGAGGTCTTCGGGCGAGTATTGTCATCGTCGAATCCTGCTACCAAAAGAATTCTGAGCGTTTTATGCAATTTATTGATCAGTCCGAAATTCAGGTGAAGGCAGGGGATGGTGGCGATGGCATGGTTGCCTTCCGGCGAGAAAAGTATGTGCCTGCGGGAGGTCCTTCTGGTGGAACTGGCGGCAGGGGTGGTTCGGTGCTTGTGAAAGCCGTGGAGAACCTGCAAACGCTGCTAGATTTTCGCTACAACCGTTTGTATAAAGCGGATGATGGAGTGCGGGGTGGACCG
>Ga0209490_10002259_pt1 | contig 18268 bp, 17 predicted proteins | sample MAT06_FD_187209 | JGI IMG/M metagenome (GOLD analysis project Ga0209490, IMG submission 187209) | Freshwater microbial communities from Lake Fryxell liftoff mats and glacier meltwater in Antarctica - MAT-06 (SPAdes) (version 2) | ecosystem: Environmental > Aquatic > Freshwater > Ice > Liftoff... | reverse complement strand
CTGGGCCAGCGCCACGACGACCACCACGAGCTGCTCCCGCAGCCCGGCGAGCTGCTCACGCAGCCCAGCAACCGCAGCAGCATCATCGGACACCACACCATCATCAACATCAACCGCTCACGATCAAGCCGCCACGCCGCAGCGGACCTGACCAGTTACCACGACCTTACATCATCGTCATCATCACTCGTCAATCAAGACAAGCCTCGCGGGTTGTATGAATCACCCGTCGAACCCAGAGTACTGGTAGCATTCTGGGCAAATTATTAGTTCTACCCGGCGTACCGAGCGAGTAGCCGAGCCGCTGCAACGACTATAGGCGGGGTGCGCGTGCAGTTCATCAGACTTGTCCGTACTGTCGACCGACGGTGCATAGTTGGCGGTTGGCGGCGTCACCGTAAAGTCGATTAACTTACAGTGGCCCTCGCTCAGCTGTCGATTGGACTAAACGAGTGATGCGAAACCGCTCGTCGTCGGTAGCCGGTCGGGCGATTATGTCAGGGGTGCGCGCAGAGTGCTGGCGATCCGACGAAGGGTCGGTGACGGCGGCGTACGAGCGATGCGCAGATCAGGTGCCGATGGCTACGGTTGCTCGCCTGCCACGGCTGACGGTGATCATGCCATCGGCCTTGAGGAGAGCCATAGCTCGGTTGGCGGTCCCGGCGGAGACCTTGTATCGGTCGCACAGGGTCTCGACCGTGGGCAGCGGATCACTGGCCGCGAGTGCTCCACAGGTAATCGCGGCCCTGAGGTCGGCGGCGATCCTCTTGTACGGGTGGTCGACGTCAGGGCGGTCGGTCGGTGCAGGGAGCGCGAGATCGTCGGCCCCCGTGATGGGCGGGGCCGGCATCCGGACGCCCGACGCCTTCATGGCTCGTTGGTCGGTCTCGGAGACCCACGCTGTGTACGCGCGGAGCGTCGTCGAGCCACCGCCGCCGTGCCCGAGCCGGCCGGCCACGGTCCGGACATCGACGCCAGCCGTGATGAGTTCGGTCGCGGAGTAGTGCCGGAGCTGGTGCAGGTTCATGTCCCAGCCGAGCCGGGCGCACATGCGCGCGTAGCGGTTCGACACCGAGGACGGGCGAAGCCACGTGCTGTGGTCGACGTCGGCGGAGAAGATCCGGCCGTCGGGAGCGACGGCGATACCGACCGCGGCGGCGTTCTGCTCGCATTGCTGCCGGTAGGCGCGGAGCAGCGACACCGTGTTGTCGTCGAGGGCGATCCGACGCTGCTGGTGGGTCTTGGTGTCCTTCTCCCACGTGTGGGTGTTCCGCTGGGCGATGCTGGTCCGGATCGTCAGGACGGCGCGGTCGAGGTCGAGGCGGTCCCAGCGCATCGCGCACAGCTCGCCGCGTCGCGCGCCGGTGGTCATGGCGAGCCAGAGCAGGACGCCCCACATGACGTCCGTGAACGCGGCGTTGAGGATTGCCGCCGCCTGATCGGCGGACGGTGGGTCGGGATCGGAGGTCGACCCGCGCGGGGGCTCCGCCTGGTCGAGCGGGTTGACCGTGATCCAGCGCCAGCGGACCGCCCGCGCGAGCGCGCCGCTCAGGCAGAAGTGCACCTTGCGGATGGACGCCGTGGCGAGCGGACGGCAGACGTGTGGCCCGCAGCGGGTGCCGCACTCGTGCGGGCCGTCGGTCACGTGCTCGACGAACGGGCGTCCGTCGCAGTGCGCGCGGCAGCGCCGGAGGATCGCCTGGTGGTTGTCGATCGTCTCGCCATCGAGCCTGGCCAGCGGGAGGTGCCCGAGCAGCGGGCGGATGTGAATCCGGATCGCCTGCTCGTAGCGCTCGTGGGTGGTCTCCTCGACGTCGAGGAGTTCGAGGTAGCGGTCCAGGAGCTGGTTGACGGTGGCCTTCGTGCGCGGGTTGCGCTGTTCGTCGACCTGGTTCACCAGGCGCCGGCGGACCTTCTCCGCCTCCGCAGCGGCCTTCGGGCCGGCGGGCACGGTCTCGACGAGGTAGTTCCGCTTGCCGCTCAGCGCGTCGATGCCGGCGTACACACGGACGCGCAGGGAGCCGCTCTCGCGGACCTCGATCTCGCCCCGTTGGCGGGTCGGCTTGCGCGCCATGGGAGCGAAGCTAGCACGCTCGCCCCCCGTATAGCTCCCTGTCGCGAGAGCTGATCAGTGGCGCGAGCCTCTGAACTGCGTGCCCCCGGCAGGATTCGAACCTGCGGCACCCGCTTTAGGAGAGCGGGCCCGCCCCGACCGACAAGGAGGGGCCGATGCACGTGTACCGCGCCACCTGTTCGTGGACCGGTTCGACGGCCGCCGGTTACAGCGCCTACTCCCGAGCCCACACGGCGGCCGCCGAGCCTGCGCACGCACAGCTCACGCTGTCCTCGGACCCCGCCTTCCTCGGTGACGCCACCCGGCTCAACCCCGAGCAGCTCGTCGTGCTCGCGGCGTCGTCGTGCCAGTTGCTGTCGTTCCTGGCCGTCGCGGCGCGGGCCCGCCTCGACGTCCGCGACTACCGGGACGATGCGACGGCGACGATGCGGGAGGAGCCCACGCCGATGCGGCTGGCGGAGATCGTCCTGCGCCCGCACATCGCGCTGGCCCGCGGTCCGAGCGAGGAGCGCGTGCGTCACCTCGTCGACGTCGCACACCGGGAGTGCTTCGTCGCCAACAGCCTCAGTACGCCCGTCCGGGTGGAACCGACGGTGACCTTCCTGTCCGCCTGACCGGGGCCGTCACGCTCCATGTGCACGTGACGCCCCCCGTGTGGCGCCGGTGCTCCCGATCGACCAGGGGCACGCCCTGCGACGGGGAGCGCGGGCGCCGAAGGGGAGCGCGGCGGTCAGGTCGACAGGCCCCGCAGCACCAGTGCCGCCAGCTCGGTGTACGCGGCCGCGTCCTCCAGGCCGGTCGCGGCGGCCACCCGGCGCTGCTGGATCCGCACCATAGTCGAGGTCAGGACGTCCGCGACGAAGCCGACGTGCACCGGCCGGAACGCCCCGCTCGCCACTCCCTCGGCCACCAGTTCCGCCACGCGACCGGCGGCGGCACGGGTGTTGCGCTCGTAGATCCCGCGCGCGGCCGGCGACGCGGCCACGTCGTCGAAGAACGCCGCGGACGCGGACTCCAGCTCCTCGGCGACGGCGTCCAGGTAGGCGACGATGCGCTGCTCCCCCGCCGCGGCCACCCGGGCCTCGACCCGCTCGGTGGCCCCGCGGAAGAAGTGCACGACCACGGCTCGCACCAGCTCGTCCCGCGTGCCGGCGAGGGCGTAGAGGGTGGTCTTGGAGCAGCGCAGCCGGGCGGCGACCGCGTCGATCGTCAGGTCGCGGAAGCCCTCCTCGAGGAACAGGGCGACCAGCTGGTCGAACAGCTCGGCCTGCCGCGCAGTGACATGACCACTGACATGACCACTGACGTGACCGGTACTCTGCACAGTACGATCGTACCGCCGTTCGTATCATCCCCGCTGGAGGTCCCATGGCCGTCGACCGCCTGTTGCCGACCGAGGAGGCGCGGGACCTGCTGGCCCTGGCCCGTGACATCGCCGACAAGGAGCTCGCCCCGCGCGTCGAGGAGCACGAGCGCGCCGAGACCTACCCCGAGGGCCTGTTCGCCACCCTCGGTGACGCCGGCCTGCTCGGCCTGCCCTACGGCGAGGAACACGGCGGCGGCGCCCAGCCCTACGAGGTCTACCTGCAGGTCCTGGAGGAGCTGGCAGCCCGCTGGGCCGCCGTCGCGGTCGCGGTGAGCGTGCACGGGTTGTCGTGTCACCCGCTCGCGATGTTCGGTACCGCGCAGCAGCGCGACACCTGGCTTCCTCGCATGCTGACCGGTGAGCTCGTCGGCGGCTACAGCCTCTCCGAGCCCCAGTCCGGGTCCGACGCCGCGGCGCTCACGTGCCGGGCGGACAAGGTGCCCGAGGGGTACCGCATCACCGGCACCAAGGCATGGATCACCCACGGCGGCCGGGCCGACTTCTACGCCCTCTTCGCGCGCACCGGCGAGGGTTCACGGGGGGTGTCCTGCTTCCTCGCCCCCGGCGCGGCGCAGGGTCTCTCCTTCGGGAGGCCCGAGGAGAAGATGGGACTCCACGCGATCCCCACGGTCACCGCGAACTGGGACGGCGCGGTGCTCGACGCCGACCGGCTCATCGGCGCCGAGGGCCAGGGCCTGCCCATCGCGTTCAGCGCGCTCGACTCCGGTCGCCTCGGGATCGCCGCTGTCGCCACCGGTCTCGCCCAGTCCGCGCTCGACACAGCCGTCGACTACGCCCATGAGCGCCGGACGTTCGGCAAGAAGATCATCGACCACCAGGGCCTCGGTTTCCTGCTCGCCGACATGGCCGCGGCCGTCGACGCCGCACGTGCCACCTACCTCGACGCCGCCCGCCGCCGCGACGCCGGGCGTGACTACAGCCGCCAGGCGAGCGTCGCGAAGCTGATCGCCACCGACGCGGCCATGAAGGTCACGACGGACGCGGTGCAGGTGCTCGGCGGCAACGGTTACACCCGTGACTTCCCCGTGGAGCGCTACATGCGCGAGGCCAAGATCATGCAGATCTTCGAGGGCACCAACCAGATCCAGCGCCTCGTGATCGCGAGATCACTCGTCAGAGGCTAGGCGGGGTGCCACTGACACCATGATCGCCGTCCCGGCGCGGGACCCGGCCGGATCCGGCCGATGACGCGCCGGGCCGATGATCTTCCGACTCACCCCCCGAGCAAGGAGTACCCGTGCACATCGTCGGTACCGCCGCCCTCGTCACCGGCGCCGCGTCCGGGCTCGGCGCCGCCACCGCCGCGGCACTCGCCGCCGCCGGCGCCACCGTCTACGGCCTCGATCTGGAGAAGTCGACCACCGGGGCCGAGCCTGTCGACGGCGTCACGCTGCTCGCCGCGGACGTCACCGAGGAGGCGCCCGTCCGCGAGGCACTGGCCCGCATCGACGACGACGGCGCCGAGCTGCGCATCGTCGTCAACTGCGCCGGGATCGCGCCCTCGGCGCGCATCCTGTCGCGGAGAGGACCGCACGACCTGGACCTCTTCCACACCGTGCTCAAGGTCAACCTGCTCGGCACGTTCAACGTCATGCGGCTGGGCGCCGAGGCGATCGCGCGCCTCCGACCCGACGACGACGGACAGCGCGGTGTCGTGATCAACACCGCGTCGACCGCGGCGTTCGAGGCGCAGGTCGGACAGATCGCCTACGCGGCGTCCAAGGCGGGCGTCGCCGGCATGACGATCACCGCGGCCCGCGACCTCGCCCAGTTCGGCATCCGTGTGGTCACCATCGCGCCGGGCATCGTCGACACCCCGATGATGGCCGGGTTCAGCGACGACGTGCGCGCCGGGCTCGGCGCCGGAGTCCCGTTCCCGCACCGCCTCGCGCGGCCCGCCGAGTACGCCCGGCTCGTGACGATGGTCGTCGAGCACGACTACCTCAACGGCGAGACGATCCGAATGGACGGCGCCCTGCGCATGACGCCCCGATGACAGCTCAGTGACGAATGCGACAGGGGACGACGTAGGAGTGTTCGTCGCCTACCTCCCTGGAGCCTGGTGATCGAGAACCCGTCACATGGCCTGACCCTGCTCGACCCCGACCACGAGGTCGTCGTCACGCGGGAGGAGCACCATCAACCGGCGCTGCGGCGGTGGGCGCCGCACAGCAACGGCCGTCCCCGCCGCGTGGCCGTGGAGCTTCGCTTCGTGCCGAACGCGCGCGGCAGCCTCACCGGGCAGCGCGGCATCGAGGTACGGCTCGACGGGCAGCGCGTCGAGGAGTTGACCTTCCGCATGGCGCGGCGCTACGGCGTGCTGGTGGAGGACGTCCTGCGCCGTGGCGGCCGTCCCGGGTGCGTGGCTCTCGTCCGCCACGGGAAGCGTGGGATCGAGGTCGAACTGCGGCTCCCCGACCTCCCCTCGGATGCCGCGGCGCCGACCCCGAGCCCGGGACCACCCACGCGGCCGGTCCCGGCCGTTCCGCCCGCCCGTCCGTCCGGCCGGACGGACGGACGGACGGACGGACGGGAGCGGGCCGGGGAACCGCGGAAGGCGGCGGGGCCTCCGCAAGCCGGTGTGGATCGGGGTGGGGGTCGCCACCCTGTTGTTGGTGATCATGGTGAGCGTCGGGGGCCGGGACGACACGGTCGCTGCATCGACCAGCAGGACGCCCGACGTCACGCCCACGGCCGCCCCGGCCGCGACGGTGTCGCCGCGGCGGCGACGAGCGCAGCCGCGACGCCGACCGCCACGACGGCCGCTTCAGCCACAACAGCTCCCGCGGTCCCGGTCGTCGCACCCGCGGCTGTGCCGGCTCCCACGACAGTCGCCCCGCCCCGGCAGGCGCCGCGGCCCGCACCCGAGCCGAAGCCCGCCCCCCGCCCCCGAGCCCGAGCCGGAACCGGTCGCCGAGCCCGACGACGACTGTGACCCCAACTACAGCGGTTGCGTCCCGATCACCGGCGACGTCGACTGCGCGGGTGGGAGCGGCAATGGGCCCGCCGCGGGAGCGGCGTCCCGACGCACGGAGGTGACGATCGCCGCGGGATCCCGGCTGCCCTATGACGGGGGTGACTGGGCCGGGGCGCTGGTCGTCGTCGAGCACGGGGAGATCGAACTGCACTGCGAGCACGGCGGCATGCGTCATTTCGGGACCGGCGCGATGCTCTGGTTCGACGGCGTGGGCGGCGGCCTCCTCGTCGACGCCGACGTGTTCGGCCTGGGGTGGCGGACCATCTTCTGGGTCAACATCCCCGTTGCCGTCGTCGGGCTGGTCCTCGGGGCCAGGTTCCTCCCGGAGTCCTGCGCGCCCGGAGGAGCGCGACTCGACCTGCCGCACTGGCCTCGGCCGCCGCACTTCTCCTGCTCCTGCCGCTGGTCCAGGGGCGCGAGTGGGGCTGGCCGTGGTGGGGCTTCGTCCTGCTCGCCCTGTCGGTGCCTGCTGCGGCGCTGTTCATCGTGCGGGAACGCCGACTCGTCACCCGCGGCGGAGCGCCGATCCTGGACCCGGCACTCCTGCGGGTCCGCGCGTTCGTCAGCGGGTTGTCCGCCTCGCTCCTGTTCTTCGGAGCCATCGGCTCCTTCTTCCTGCTGCTCGCGCTCTACCTCCAGCTCGGTACCGGACGCTCGGCGTTCGACACCGGGCTGGTCATCCTCCCGTACGCCGTGGGATCGATCATCACATCCGGCATCGGGATCCAGCTCGCGGCCCGCGCCGGCCGCACCCTCCTGGTGACCGGCGCCCTCGTCCTCGCCGCATCGCAGGTCACGCTCCTGGTCGTCGTCCAGGACGGCGCCGACCCGTCCTACTGGGCGCTCGCGCTGCCGCTGTTCCTCGGCGGCCTCGGTCTCGGCCTCACCGCGCCCTCCCTCGTCGACGTCGTGCTCGCCGGGGTGCCCGCTGCGGACGCCGGCGCGGCGGGCGGTGTCCTCACCACCGTCGGCCAGGTCGGCAACGCGGTGGGTGTCGCGGTCCTCGGACTCGTGTTCTTCGACGCGCTCGGCTCATCCCTCGCCACCGGGGCCACCCGGCTCACCGGCTACAGCGACGCCCTCGCCTCGATCCTGCCCTGGCAGGTCGCCTGCTACGTCGCGGCCGCTGCTCTCATGCTGCTCCTCCCACGCGCAGCGACCGGGCACGGAGGTTCCGCCGACGCCGATACCGGTGGTCCGCCATCCCGGGCTACCGGTTCCGGGACTCGGCGATGAGTTCTCCTCCCGCGCGGTCTGACCGGTAGAGGCAGGATCGGTACCTGGCCGCTGATCCACACCGAGCCGCGACCACCCCGTCGACGTCTCACGCGGGTCGTCCGGTACCACAGCGGGTCCGATCAGATCGTCCTCGCCAAGAGCCGGATCGACGGCCTGCGTCTCGTCGCCACGGACGGGCCCTTCGCCACCGGCTCGGCACCCTCGTATCGGGCACCACAATGGCCGCCCGGTCATGGCCCTGACCGGGCGCGCGACGTGCTGCGACGAACTCGAGGGGGACGGCGCGGTGACGTCACGAGAGCGCTGCTGTCCAACCGGTGCGGGTCCACTCCGCCCGTATGGTGATTCGGCTCAGACGCCTGCTCACCATGTTGGTGCTGGTCAGCGGGCAATGCGGCTGGCTGTGGCCCGGTGCCCCCGGTGGGATTCGAACCCACACTGGAACCCTTTTAAGGGGCCTGCCTCTGCCGGTTGGGCTACGGGGGCAACAGCGGCAGCGTACGACGTCCGCCCCGGTGCTCCCCTTCTACGGCCGATGCTCCTCGTCGACGGGGGGCGTGGGCGTGGTCGGGGGGCACGGCGTTGGCGATCCGTGCGCCACTGACGCGGCTCAGCCCACGCGACGCGGGACCCGCTCCTCCTTGTCGGCACCGACCGGTGGGTTCGTCCGAGCGGGGGGCGCCGCGGCCGGGGTCGGCGAGGGTTGGGTGCTCGCGACCCGGTGAAAATCGGCGCGTGGGTCGTTGATCTGACCCAGCGAGACGACCTCGCGGCCCAGGAACAGGGCCCCGGTCCAGTCGAAGACGATGCGGATGCGCCGGTTCCAGGTGGGCATCTGGCTGACGTGGTACGTGCGGTGCATGAACCAGGCCACGATACCGCGCAGCTTGATGCCGTAGATCTCCGCGACGCCCTTGTACAGCCCGAGACTGGCCACCGAACCGGCGTAGGAGTGCCGGTAGGACTTCAGCGGGCGGCTGCGGATGTGCGCCACCACGTTGTCGGCCAGCACCTTGGACTGCCGCACGGCGTGCTGCGCCGAGGGGCCGGTCTTCGCGTCCGGGTCCTCCTTGGACAGGTCGGGCACCGACGCGCAGTCACCGGCGCTGAACACTCCTGGCATACCGTCGACCTGCAGCTCGGCGCTGCACTCGATGCGGCCGCGGCTGTCACGGGGCAGGTCGGTGTGGTCCAGCATCGGGTTGGGCTTGACCCCGGCCGTCCAGATGATCGTGTCGGTGTCGAAGGACTGCCCGTCGTCCAGCTCGACGTGCCCGCCCACCAGGGACTTGACGCGCGTCTCGAGGTTGACCTCGATGTCGGCGTCGAGCAGCCGTTCGACGGTGTAGCGGCCCATCTTGGGGCCCACCTCGGGCATGATCCGGTTGGCCGCCTCCACCAGCACCCACCGGATGTCCTCACGGTTGATGTTCTCGTAGTAGCGGCTGGCGTAGCGGGCCATGTCGGCGAGCTCGGCCAGCGCCTCGATGCCGGCGTAGCCACCACCGACCACGAGGAAGGTGAGCAGCCGCCGACGCAGCAGGGGATCGGCGGTGGTGGCCGCCGCGTCGAGCCGGGAGAGCACGTGGTTGCGCAGGTAGATGGCCTCCCCGACGGTCTTGAACGCGATGCCGCACTCCGCGAGGCCGGGAATGGGGAGGGTGCGCGCCACTGACCCGGGAGCCACGACGAGCACGTCGTAGCCGACGGTGGCGACGTGACCGGCTGCGAGCTCGGCGGTGACCTCACGCCGCTCGTGGCTGATCGCCGTCACCCGGCCGGTGAGGTGGTGGCACTTGCGCAGGACCTTGCGCAGCGGCACGACCACGTGCCGGGGCTCGATGGAGCCGGCGGCGGCCTCCGGGAGGAACGGCTGGTAGGTCATGTGCGGCTGGGGGTCGATCACGGTGACCTCGGCCTCGCCGCGGCGCAGTTTCTTCTGCAGCCGCAGGGCGGTGTACATGCCGACGTAGCCGCCGCCGACCACGACGATCCTGATGTTGCGCGCCATGACCTCATGTTCCCACTCCCACCTAGGTTTCATGCGCCCGATCGGCGTGATGCCTGTGACGATCCGGAGACGCGCGTGGTCCGGGGCCGTCGGAGGACGTCGGCGGAAGTCGTCGGCGGAGATAAGAGCCCGGCCGATGCGGCCGCGGCGCGCAGCACCTGTTCAAGCATCTCGAGGGTGAGCCGCCCGGTGAACGTGTTCTGCTGGCTCACGTGGTAGCTGCCGAACACGTGCAGGGGCCCCTGCTCACCCGCCAGCTCGACGTGGACGCCGTGCCCGAACCGCGGGCGTGGCCTCGGCACCGTCCAGCCCGCCCCGTTCAGCACCGGCAGCAGTGCCTGCCAGCCGAACGCACCGAGCACCACCACCGCCCGCGGGCGCAGCAACGCCAGCTCCGCGCGGAGCCAGGAGCCGCACGTGTCGCGCTCGGCCGGCGTCGGTGTGTTGTCCGGCGGGGCGCAGTGCACCGGCGCGGTGATGCGGGTGCCGCGCAGCGTCAGACCGTCGCCCGCGTGCACCGCCGTCGGCTGGTTCGCGAGTCCGACGGCGTGCAGGGCGGCGAACAGCACGTCGCCGGAGCGGTCGCCGGTGAACATCCGGCCGGTCCGGTTGCCCCCGTGGGCGGCCGGCGCGAGGCCCACGATCAGCAGGGACGCGTCCGGCGGGCCGAGTCCGGGCACCGGCCGACCCCAGTAGACCTGGTCCCGGAACGCCGCCCGCTTCTCGCGCGCCACCCGCTCGCGCCAGTCCACGAGCCGCGGACAGGCCCGGCAGTCGACCAGCGCGGCGTCGAGACCGGCCAGGGTCTCGAACGCGCCGCCGGTCGCCGACGTGCCTGTCATCCGGTCCACGGTACGCAGCCCTGCCCACCACCCGACCGAGCGCACCCGCGTGGCATCCCGCTCGTCGAGAGCGAACGCACGTGGACGCGGGTCAGGCGATCGAGCGCGCGATCCCGTCCAGGATGTCGTGCTCGCTGACGACCATCTCCGTGATCCCCGCGCGTTCCTGCAGCTCGCCGGCCAGGACGTCGACGATCAGGGCACCGCCGCCGATGACGTCGATCCGCCCGGGGTCGATCGCCCGGTGCTCGCCCCGCTCGCGGCGGCTCATGCCCAGCAGGTCGGCCGCGACGCGCGCCACCCCCGCGCGCGAGAGCCGGGACAGGTGCACCGCCGCCGGCTCGTACGCGGCGAGGCCCTGCGCGAACGCCGAGAGCGTCGTGATGGTCCCGGCCACGCCGACCCACGTCCGTACGCCCAGCAGCGGCACCACCGCGAACGCCTCGGCGAGCAGCGTCGACACCAGCTCCCGCGCCCGCGCGACCTCCGAGGCGGTCGGGGGATCACCGGTCAGGCACCGCTCGGTGATCCGGACACTGCCGATGTCGACGGACCGCGCGGCCCGCACCGTCACCGTGCCACCCGTCGAGTCGCCGACGACGAGCTCGGTGGAGCCGCCCCCGGTGTCCACGACGACGAACGGTCCGTCGTCGGGATCGAGGTCACCGACGGCCCCGGCGAACGACAGCGCGGCCTCTTCGTCACCGGAGATCACCTCCGCGTCGGCGACGAGGGTGGCACGGACCATGTCGACGAACTCGTCGCGGTTGCGGGCGTCACGCGTGGCGCTGGTGGCGACCATCCGGACGCGCTCGGCACCCGCTCGGCGCAGTACCGCTGTGTAGTCCGCGAGAGCGGCCCGGGTGCGCTCCAGCGCCTCCGGCAGGAGCACGCCACTGGCGTCCACCCCCTGGCCGAGGCGGACGACCCGCTGCTCGCGGTGCACGTCGCGCAGCGATCCGGTGGAGCTGACATCCGCGACGAGCAGGCGGATCGAGTTCGTCCCGCAGTCGATGGCGGCCACCCGTGACATTCGCACTCCTCCCGCAACCAGCACCCGAACCCGGGTCACGGTACGCGGGGTGTACCGCCGCAACGGTGAACGCGCCGGGCGCGGAGTCCCACGAACGGGCGGCCGCGCGGCTACCCTCGGCCTGTGGCCGATCCGCGCGAACAGACGGAACGGTCCGGATCCGACACCGCCGCGACCACCAGGCCGTCCGCACAGGCCCCGGCCGCGACCGGGGCGCGGCGGATGCGCCGTCCGAACGCGTCGACGTCACCCGATCGGCCGCCCGTTCCCGGTCGGCGCGCGGGCACCGAACCGCCGCCACGCGACGGTGACGACCGCACCCACCGCGTCGAGAACCAGCCCCCGCCGCTCGCCGGGTTCGACGCCCTGGCCTGCGACCCGGCACTGACCGACGCCGTCAGCCGCGAGGGTGCCGTCGAGGCGCTCCCGGCACTTCAGCAGCTCGCAGGTGTCGTCACCTCACGCGAGGCGCGCGAGCACGCCCGGCTCGCCGACACGTGCCCACCGACCCTGCATACGCACGACCGCTACGGCCACCGCATCGACGAGGTCGAGTTCCACCCGTCGTGGCACTGGCTGATGCGCACCTCGGTCGGCTGGGGGCTGCACGGCACACCCTGGGTGGCCGAGCCCGGATCGGGTGCCCACGTCGCGCGCGCCGCCGGCTTCTACCTGATGGGACAGCTGGAGGCGGGGCACGGCTGTCCGGTGTCGATGACGTACGCCGCTGTGCCCGCGCTGCGCACCGATCCCGGGCTCGCGGCGGCGTACGAACCCGGGCTGCGGTCCACCACCTACGAGTTCGGGCTCGCCGAGCCGTCGACGAAGGCCGGGTTGCTCGCCGGCATGTCGATGACGGAGAAGCAGGGCGGCTCGGACGTACGCGCGGGCACCACCTCGGCGACCCCGTCCTCGGACGGCTCGTACCGGATCGTCGGGCACAAGTGGTTCACCTCCGCCCCGATGAACGACGTGTTCCTGACCCTGGCCCACGCGCCGGGCGGGCTCACCTGCTTCGTCCTGCCGCGCGTTCTCCCCGACGGCACCCGCAACGGGATCCGGCTGGTGCGACTCAAGGACAAGCTCGGCAACCGGTCCAACGCCTCCGCCGAGATCGAGTACACCGGGGCCGTCGGGTGGCGGCTCGGCGACGAGGGCCGGGGTGTCGCGACGATCATCGAGATGGTGTCGCTCACCCGGCTCGACTGCGTCCTGGGTTCGGCGGCGATCACCCGGGCCGCGCTGACCGAGGCCGCGCACCACGTGCGGTACCGCAGCGCGTTCGGCACCCGGCTGGCCGACGCGCCCCTGATGCAGACGGTGATCGCCGATCTCGCGCTCGAGTCCGAAGCCGCCACCGCGCTCGCCCTCCGGCTGGCCGGGGCCGTCGATCGGCAGGAGCGGGCGCTGCTGCGGCTCGCGCTGCCCGCGTCGAAGTACCTGGTGTGCAAGCGGGCGCCCACCGTGGTCGCCGAAGCACTGGAGTGCCTGGGCGGCAACGGGTTCGTCGAGGACTCGGGGCTGCCACGGCTCTACCGCGAGGCCCCTCTCAACTCGATCTGGGAGGGCTCGGGCAACGTGACCGCACTCGACGTGCTGCGCGCGGTGACGACGGAGCCCGACTCCGTCGAGGCGGTGCTGGCCGAGATCGACACCGCCGCCGGCGCGGACACCTGGTTCGACCGTGGGGTGCGCGAGCTGCGCACCGAGCTGCGCGGCCGCGAGGAACGCCGGGCCCGGCGGCTGGCCGAGATGCTCGCGCTGTGCCTGCAGGGAAGCCTGCTTCTGCGTCACGCCCCCACCGAGGTCTCCTCGGCGTTCGTCAGCTCCCGTTTCCTGCCCGACGGCCCGTGGCGCACCGCCGGCACGCTCCCGGCCGAGTCCCACACCGCCGCCCTCCTGACGCGCATCACACCCACCCCCTGACCCGCGCGAGTCGGGGTTTGCGTGCGCGCGAGTCGGGGTTTGCGTGCGCGCGAGTCGGGGTTTGCGTGCGCGCGAGTCGGGGTTTGCGTGCGCGGAGCGGTCAGTGGGTGGGCGCGGGGATGCAGGGTCCCTGGCGCCACCACTCGCCGACCTCGGCCAGGGCCTCGTCGCCGAAGGGGTTCACCCCGCTGCCGGCGGCGAGGGCGTGGGCCACACAGACGTGCAGGCACTTCACGCGGTCGGGCATGCCACCAGCACTGACGGTGGTGCCGAGCGGCTCGATGGCGTCCCGCTCGGCGAGGTAGGACTCGTGCGCAATCCGGTACACCGCGGCGAGTTCCGGGTCGCTGTCGAGCCGGTCGGTCATCTCCCGCATCCGGCCCTCGGCTTCGAGGGTGCCCAGACGCGAGTTCAGTCGGGAACAGGTCAGGTAGTACAGCGTGGGGAAAGGCGTCCCGTCCTCGAGGCGCGGCGCGGTCTCCACCACCGAGGGCAGCCCGCACGGGCACCGGTGCGCCACGCCCCGTACCGCCCGTGGCGGACGTCCGAGCTGTGCGGCCACCGCCGTGGCGTCGGCCGCCTCGATCCCGGCGCCCTCGACACCCGCCCCGTCGAGACCAGCCCCGTCGAGACCAGCCCCGTCGAGACCCGCCCCGTCGAGACCAGCCCCGTCGAGACCCGCACCGTCGAGACCAGCACCGTCGGGACCAGCCCGGCCGAGATCTGCCCCGTCGAGACCCGGACCGCGACGCCCGGGTGCGTCGCCCCCGTTCGTCACGGCGCTCCTTCCGCGACCTCGCGCCACAACGTGCGGTACCAGGGCACGCCGGCGTTGGGGTCGGGCGCCGGACCGACGTCGGCGCCGGACGGCAGTTGCACCACGTACGGGACCTCACCGGGGAGCGCGTAGCCCAGCCGCGACCGCGCCTGTGCCGCCACCTCGGCCGGATCGGAGAGCCGGGTGCGTTGCCTCGTGAGTGCCTCCACCTCGGCGGCCAGGACGCGCTGCTGCTCGGACACTGCGGCGAGCTCCTGGCGTTGGGCGGCGTAGTTGCGCAGGGGCACCGCGACGGTCAGGGCCAACGCGCACACGACGATGGCGAGCAACGCGGCGCGACGGGTGGAGGACACCCCGAGCAGCCCGGTCGTGGCGGCCACGACCCGACGCGAACGCGCCCGGGTCAGCTGCGGCTCACGGCCGCGACGGCGCGCGGCAACGGTGCCGCTGCGCCGCGGACGGGGGGTGCCGGCGCGCTCCGGCCGCTTGCGTTCCTCGACCAACCCGCCCCCTCAGCCGGACGGCCCGGACGCACTGACACCCCGACTCGCGCGCACCCAGGCCCCGACTCGCGGGCCTGGGGCGGGTGCGGTGCGGGCGGGCGGCATGTCAGGTGCTCGGCGTGAAGCGCGGGAAGGCCAGGTCCCCCGCGTAGCGGGCGGCGTCGCCGAGGCCTTCCTCGATGCGCAGCAGCTGGTTGTACTTGGCCACGCGCTCGGAACGGGCCGGGGCGCCGGTCTTGATCTGCCCACAACCCGTCGCAACGGCGAGGTCGGCGATCGTGGTGTCCTCGGTCTCGCCAGAACGGTGGCTCATCATGCAGCGGTAACCCGCCGAGTGGGCCAGCGTGACGGCGTCGAGGGTCTCCGACAGCGTGCCGATCTGGTTGACCTTCACCAGCAGGGCGTTGGCCGCGCCCCGGTTGATGCCGTCGTCGAGCCGCTCGGGGTTGGTCACGAACAGGTCGTCGCCCACGATCTGGACGCGGTCGCCGAGCGAGCCGGTGAGCGCGACCCAGCCGTCCCAGTCGTCCTCGGACAGGGGGTCCTCGATGGACACGAGCGGGTAGGCGTCCAGCAGCTCGGCGTAGACCGCGCTGAGCTCCGCCGAGGAGAGCTTGCGGCCCTCGTAGGAGTAGACGCCGTCGGAGTGGAACTCCGTCGCGGCCACGTCGAGTGCCAGCGCGATGTCGCGGCCCAGGGTGTAGCCGGCCTTCTCGACGGCCTCGGCGATCAGGTCCAGCGCTGCGCGGGTGCCGGGCAGGTCGGGGGCGAATCCGCCCTCGTCCCCGAGCCCGGTGGCCAGACCCTTGGCCTTGAGCACCGACTTGAGCGACTGGTAGACCTCCGCGCCCCAGCGCAGCGCCTCGCGGAAGGAGTCGGCGCCGATGGGAGCGATCATGAACTCCTGCACGTCGACCGAGCTGTCGGCGTGCGCCCCACCGTTGATGATGTTGAGCATCGGGACGGGCAGCACGTGGGCGTTCGACCCACCGATATAGCGGAACAGCTCCAGGCCCGACGACTCGGCGGCCGCCTTCGCCACCGCCAGCGAGACCCCCAGCAGCGCGTTGGCGCCGAGGTTCGACTTGTTCGGCGTGCCGTCCAGATCGAGCAGGCGCTGGTCCACGACGCGCTGGTCGACGGCCTCGAGGCCTGCCAGCTCGGGCCCGATCTCCTCCAGCACGGCCTTGACGGCCTTCTGGACGCCCTTCCCGCCGAACCGCTCGGGGTCGCCGTCGCGCTTCTCGACCGCCTCGTGCTCGCCGGTGGACGCGCCGGACGGCACGGCCGCGCGGCCCAGCGACCCGTCGTCGAGCGCGACCTCGACCTCGACCGTCGGGTTGCCCCGCGAGTCGAGGATCTCGCGTGCGCCGACCTCTTCGATGACCGCCACCAGTGCTCCCGTCCAGCGAGTGATCTCCCTCTTGCGGTGCACAGGCTATCGGGCGAGGGCGGGGAAGCTCGGCAGAACCCGCTGCTTTCGCACAGGTCATCTGACGTTCGCCGCGCGGACATCCGGGTGTCGCCTGGTCCGACACCCGTCCCGCAGCTCACACCACCGCCCATCGACCCTGTCAAGACCTCGCAGATCGCGCCGTCGGCCTTTAACGTAGGGACGACCATGACGAGCCAGCCAGCCTCCGACGGCCTGTTCGAGTCGTTCCGCCGCGCCGAGATGTTGATCGCGCGCAGCCGCCCCCTGGACGCGCTGCAGGCACTGGTACCCGTGCTGGAGAGCCAACCAGACGACGTCTCGGTGCAGCTGCTGGCCGGGCGTGCCTACCTCAACTCGGCACAGCTGAACCGCGCCGAGGAGGCGTTCGATCGCGTGGTCGACCTGGATCCTGCCGATCACTACGCGCGGTTCGGCCTGGGCAAGGCCCTGCAGCGGCAGGGTCGGCTGTCCGAGGCGCACGCTCAGCTCAAGATGGCTGCGGCCATGGATCCCCGGCCGGAGTACCAGGAGGCTCTGGGCGAGGTGCGGGCGCGGATGGCGCTCGCGGGCACCCTCGACGCCCCGCCGCGCGATCCCGACCGGACCGACTGATCCGCCGGGTGTGCCGGGGGCAACCCTTCCCGCATCGCTTAGGACAAGCTAGCCTCCCTCCGTTCTATTGAGGCTGACCTAACTTCCGGGAGCAGCGGTGCTGAGCAACGCCCTGATCGGGCTGCGGGAAGGCCTGGAGGCCTCCCTGGTCGTCTCCATACTGATCGCGTTCCTCGTGCGGACGGATCGGCGCTCGGAACTGCCCCGGGTATGGGTCGGCGTCGGGATCGCGGTAGTGATCAGCGTCGGTGTCACGCTCGGGCTGACCCTCACCCAGCAGGCCCTGACTTTCGAGGCGCAGGAGACGTTCGGCGGCGTGCTGTCGAACGTCGCCGTCGGCTTCGTGGCGTGGATGATCTTCTGGATGCGGAACATCGCGCGGTCCCTGTCCACCGACCTCCGGGGCCGGCTCTAGGACGCCATTCGGACGGGTCCGACGGCGGTCGTCGTCATGGCCGCTCTGGCCGTCGGCCGCGAGGGGCTCGAGGCCGCGCTGTTCTTCTTCACCGCCGCGCAGGCCACCGGCCGGACGACCGAGCCGCTGATCGGGTTCCTGGTCGGGATCGCGGTCGCGATCACGCTGGCCTACCTCGTCTACCGTGGGGCCGTCCGGCTCGACCTCGGCCGGTTCTTCTCCGTCACGGGCATCCTGCTGATCTTCGTGGTGGCGGGCATCCTCGCCTACGGGGTGCACGACCTGCAGGAGGCCGCCATCCTGCCCGGTCTGAACGTCCTCGCCTCCGATGTCAGCGCCGCCGTCCCGCCGGACTCCTGGTACGGCGTGCTGCTCAAGGGAATCGTCACTTCTCCCCGCGCACCACGTGGATCGAGGCCGCCGTCTGGGCCGCCTACGTGGTCGTCGTCCTCACACTGTTCGTGGCGCCCACCCGGAAGTCCCCGGCGACCACGACGACGGGCCCGGCCGCGCCCGTCACCACCGCAGCGTCATGAGCAGGAGAAGAATGTCCCGTACGTCCCGCGGCGGTGCCGTCACGGCCGTCGCCGTCGCCACAACCGCAGCCCTCGCCGGATGCGTCAGCACCGCGGCCCCCGCCGGTGACGCGGCGGGCGGCGGCCCGATCGCCGTGCGCGCCGCCGACGACGCCTGCGCCGTGTCCGTCGCCGAAGCCCCGGCCGGCACGATCACCTTCGCGATCGACAACACCGGCTCGAAGGTCACCGAGTTCTACCTCTACGGCACCGGCGACCGGATCATGGGCGAGGTCGAGAACATCGGCCCCGGCCTGACGCGCCGGATGCTCGTCGAGGTGCCCGACGGCGGCAGCTACACCACCTCGTGCAGGCCCGGGATGGTCGGCGACGGGATCCGGGCCCCGTTCGAGGTCACCGGCTCGGCGGTCCGCTCGGTCGACACCGACACCCGGCTCGCCGAGGCGACAGCGGGCTACCGGCGCTACGTCGGCTCGCAGATCGAGGCGCTGGTGCCCAGG
>Ga0209490_10002256_pt1 | contig 18287 bp, 17 predicted proteins | sample MAT06_FD_187209 | JGI IMG/M metagenome (GOLD analysis project Ga0209490, IMG submission 187209) | Freshwater microbial communities from Lake Fryxell liftoff mats and glacier meltwater in Antarctica - MAT-06 (SPAdes) (version 2) | ecosystem: Environmental > Aquatic > Freshwater > Ice > Liftoff... | reverse complement strand
CAACTACTACAAACAAGTTGCTCCACAACTTAATGAACCGCTGTATACGAGACCCGTACGTACAGTGGTCATGCCTACGCAAAGCTTCGGCAGATAAATGTGAGAGGCGCACCTCATCGGTGAAAAATCCGGTGAGGCCGTCTACTCGATTACAAGCTGCGCTTCTTTTCAGTCGAAGGTCTGTCGTGTTAAGTTTGCTCTGTCCCTGTGCGGTGGCTTGCAAGCTCTTTTTATTTTTTAGCGTTGGTTTTTATTTCAATATTACTTTCCTAAATGTCATAGAAACTCTTAGCCGTCTGTCTGATTTTATGCCGTTAAAGTTGTCCGTTTTACGTTGTGCAATTCCATGTGTCCAGTTATGTCTTGCCTCTCCACTAAGAACAACAAGACTGCCCGATTCAAGCACTACTTCAATTTTCTGTTTTGTCCGAATATTTATAAAGTCCATAACGCAAGATGACCCTAAACTAATTGAAATCACTGTGTCACCAAAACATGGTTCACAGTCAACATGATTTGCAATACCCTGTCCAGGCTCGTATTCGTTTATGATTAATTGGTCGGGTAATACATCAATATGCTTTTCGTCAAATAGTCGTTGTGCCATAGTCATAGCCCAATGTGGCAACTGTCCGATAAACATAGAATAGTCAATTGAACGTGCCTTGTAGTCATACTTATAGCCGTAGTGTTGCACTCTACGTTTTATGTCTGACAGCCACTGTTCGGAATTTATTGCATCAATAAAACTTTTTACTTCCAACTTGTCAATGAAATTGGAAACATAAGTCAAGCCTTGAATCATTGATATATCGTTCATGATTTTTGGATTACATAATTCATTCTGATTTATAGTAATATCGGGAGCAGGGTTAAATAAATCGTACATAATAATTATAGTTTTAAAATTTCATATGAAACATCTTCATTGGATTCCACAGACGTTGGTTTATATCTGATGTTTTCGTTTTGTCTAATTATGGATATGCATTTAATAGACTTTTTAAATTCTTCATATTTTGTATTTCGGTCTTCTCTGTTGGGGTTTTGGAAAACGAAAAATACATTGGCAAAGTTCTTCGAAATTTCAGTTGTGTATTTACCTAAGTCAATTGCATCAACTGATGAACTTGCGAACAAATAGGAAGCATTAAAAATAATTGGGTTGTTTTTTCCTGCTAATTCATTTAATAATGATGGCTCAATTTCATTCCAATTATTTACGAACGTAAAAGTAGATTCAGTTGAAAATATATTTAGTGATTTGAAAGATTCTGCTTTTTGCATCATCGGATTGGAAATATCAACTCCAATGTATGAGAAGTTAATTCCTTTACCTGTATTGGTATGTATCAAATCAGCTAATGCTAAACCCGATGTCATTGGTCCGCAACCTAAATCAATAAATACTGGCTTGTATTCATTGTTTGTAAAGAAGTTTTCTAATGAACTTAGAACAGTTTGGAAAACCGCATAAGAAGTGAAAAAATGTTTTTTCAAATTAAAGTAGCAGTACAATAATACTTTATCATCTGCTGAAATTTTGCCGTAACTTTTTGTAAAGTCGCCTCTGCCTCTAATTAAAACATCATCTAAAATTTCCTTTTTACTTAATCCCCATAAATTATCTTTCTCTGAATTTATGTTTGGATGGTTAAAGTAGTCGCTATTGAACTTAGCAAATAGGTTTCTAATACTTGAAGAAGGTTCTAACCTATCTCTTAATATCTCCGCAGGATATAAATCAAAGGGATTAACATCATTGATTAGGTCAGTAAGAATTTGATGCGTTAAGAAAGGATATTGTTTTATTAGAGGTTCACTCTTAAATAATGCTTTGATTTCAAAAACTTTATCTGTTAATCCTCTACTTTCAAGTGCTTTTTTTGCCTTTTTATAATAGTAGCCAAGAACATCAACTATTTGCCTAATGTTCCCCTCTTCAAATAGCAAACGTGATTTGTCTAACTTATCTAAAACACTTGGAAATTTTGTTAAGTAAGAAGTTCTTATGTCGTCAACTAATGCAAATTCGTTCAATGCCATTAATCGGTATTTGCTTGGCGAATCAGGCAAATCAATTACAATGCTTTCTGCAAAAGAAGAAATCCCAATCTCGGCCAACTTCTCTGCTGCGTTTGCAATAAGGTTTAGGAAAATAAGAAATGGTTCTGATTGGATTAAAGTTTTGTGATAGTCTTGATATACCGCTGAGGTAGAAATATTGTCGTAGTAAAAATTATCAAATCGCAATGCGTTTAAATCATTACCACTTTGTGTATAAAAGAAATTAGACAACTCCCTTTCGTTGGCAATTATCCATGAATCAAAGTCCTCCCTGTTTGCGTGAGTCTTTAAAGCAAAATCTATGTCATGCAAAGTAATCATCTGTTATTTTTTTGTCTTTGGTCAAGGTCTATTAGTTGTGCTAACTCATCAAGATTGAGTTTTGAAATGTTTGCTTTGACCAAATCTAAAAGGGCTTTTTTGTTTAACCCAAAATTTGAAATTAAATAATGAGCCAATAAAGAGTTATCGCATATTCGTTCTGAATAATTTCGTTCAATTACATTTAGTAAATCTTCGGCTTTGTGTTTTCTGTCAACGACTGTAATTTTCGTATTGCAAACTGTGTATGAATTGTCAGCGTAAACAAATACTCCCCAACTTGGAAAACTATATGGCGGTTGTTTTTTAGAAGATTGGAAATTTAAAAAAGCATATTCTTCTGTGATTGTCTTGTTGGTTTTGCAAAAGTTAAAAATACTCTCAATCGTAATCCTGTCCAATGAGGAAGTTAATTTGAATTTGATGGATTGTAATTGCTCACTAATTGTTGCAAACGTATTATCTGATGTACTAAGATTTGTATCTTGCTTAATCATTGTTTTGTAACCATAATACAAACCTAAGACTCCCAACAAATATTCGGTTACACTTTTATTGAATTGTGCTTCAGATAAAATGAAAGTGTTTCGCACCGCTTGTTTGTCTGTATGCTGGCGGTTTTTATTTGAGAACTTTGATAGAAACAATAAGGCCAAAACAGGATAGTTTTTTCTGATTACATCAACCAACAATAAATCCTTGTAAGCGATTTGATGTTGTTCCAACTTTTTGAAATAATGCAAAATAAGTTTCAATTCTTTTTCTTCGTCTGCTGTCGCTAAAAGAGAAGCAAGGGCTTCTTGAATTATTTTGTTTGCAAGTTTTAAATCAAAGGATAGGTCGTTGTGAATGCTATCCATTATTTGACGAAATAAAACTCGTTGAACGGTTGATGCTTCAATTTCTGAAGGAAAAAGGATGTATCTGTATAAACCCAAATCCTTTGTTGATTGTGTCTTAATTGTTGAGTTAACAATGCTCAATGCACAAAAATAATTTGCAGTGTACTCCTGATAACTGTTTTCTACTTCAGAGAAAAATATACCTGCATTTTTCATGAATGAAAACATGCCCATTATTTTATCGAACTTTCTTAGGATAATTTTCCATTCAACCAAATCAAGATTCGGAGGCAATTCAATTTTACTCAAATCTTCCTTTTGAACAGGAAAATTCATTGGAGTAATTAAACACAGTTGCTCTTGTATAAAGGAATCTGGAAATGTTTTTACAGATGAAATAAAAGTATTTTGGGCAATTACAGTTTTAAAGTAGATGTTTTTTATTCTTGATATTGGTATCGGTTCGCCTACATATAAAACGATTGAATTATCAATGCTTTTTATTTTCAAATTCTTTGTTACTATTTCCACAAGAATATCATCATTTTCAAACGAATTGATTATTGCTGGTGATAAAATTATGTACTCTGAATATTGAGTAAACAAGTCTTTTTTCCGATTTTCATTTTTGTAAATTTCACTTTCCTCTAATGCTAAAGGATATATCACACCGTAATTGAAATAGTAAGCAAGATTAGAAGATTTCAATTGAATAAATAACGTGTCGTGAGACGTTTTACTTTCTTCATTTGGGTTAACAACTTCAATTGTAGGGTTAAATTCTAATTGCGAATTATTTTTAGACTCTATAAGTGTCAACCGTTTAATCAACTCGTCCTTTTTTCCAATGTGTGAAATATTGTTTAAAGAACATTGTTCTTTAAGTTGCTCTATATTTAATTTTTTATAGTTCATGTTCTATTAGATTTTAGAATGGCATGTCGTCATTTAGTGAAGAAAAAACATCCGTCTTTGGCGGTGCACTAGTTGCATCTACTTTTATTAGTTGATAACTGGCAGAATCAAAATCTCTAAAAAAAACTGGGTGTGTCTCGCCTTTACAAATTAGAAATAGATTTTCTTTTGCTCTTGTGCAAGCGATATAATATTGTTCATCTGAACCACTCTTTGTTTCCATTGTTGGCATTATTACAACTTGAAATTCAAGCCCCTTTGCTGATATAAATGTTGTTATTATAATATTTTCTATTTCATTTCCGATTGGTGATTCAGAGGTGTATTTTGAGCATTTAATTCCCATCTCTGTAATTAACTTATGATAAGCATCTACTTCGTCAATTCGATTAACAAGGATTGCAATATTTCTATCGCCCGAGTTTGTTATTAATATCTTTAATTGTGCCTTTCTTTGTTCATGACTTTTAACTAAAAATAGACTCGGAATTGAGCCTTTGCCTTTTGGAATTCTTTCTATTGCTAAATTATTATTTGCTCTTTCATTGAAAGGCAAAAAATATCTAGCAAAATCATAAACTTCAAAAGTATTACGGTAGTTGTACAACAAATGAATTGGATAAACTGAACTAAGTTTATTAATTTCTTCTTTTATTTGCTCAACCTTTAATCCTCTAATATGAACTCTTTGTGCATTATCTGCACCTATTGAAATTTTTTGGCATTTTTGTAATAGTGACCGGTAAACCCTTGCTTCAAAATCTTGTCCTTCATCAATAATTATTTCATCAACACCTGCCCACCCCTTCATACTATTTAGCATTGTTTCTTCATTGTCATTTGAGTTTAAATAGACAAATTTATCCTTATACCATTTTAGAAATGTGTGGATTTTGGGTTTTAGATTATTTTCTGCAATATTTAATAAACTAGTTTTTAGTAAGTTTTGATATGTAATGACTAACACGTTACTATTCATATTCACAAGTCGTTGTGCTCTCATCATACTTACTGTAGTCTTGCCACTACCTGGGCAACCAGTAATTAGCAAATGATGAGGCCCATCATAGTCAATGGCACGAATCATTTGTGCTCCGCCTAAACTGCCTTCAATGTCTGTTCTTGAAATCGTATTGAATTTGAATTGTGGCATATCTTATTAGTTGTTCTTAGTTTTTAATCGTTTCTCTGTTAGTTTCAAAACATTATAAGCGGAGGGTTCTTCTTCTAAGGTGTTCATTAATTTGTCCGAAAGCCAAATTGTTAGAAGTTCGTCATAGGCAACATTTAAAATTATAGCCAATTTTTCAACATGCACTCTTGTCGCTTGCTTTTCACCTCTTTCCATTTTTGAGATAAATGCGGTGTCTACGTCTATCGCTGCCGCTAATTGTCGCAACAACAATCCATTTGTTTCTCTATAATTTCTGATGTTCTGCCCAAATGTTTTTTGGTTGTCCATATTAGACTTGTTTCAATTGGTCAAATGTAAGGTTAAATAATTAATCTGACTAAAAAAGTTCAAAAAGTTATTCTACTTGTCGGGTGGTGGGTGGGCTTTGGGTGCGGTTCGGCAAAATTAAATGTGCTGGAGAAGCGTTGGCTTTGTGTGTCGGCTTGCAGCTCTTTTAATTTTCCGAAGCGTTGGCATTTTGTCGTCCGATGTCAGTACAAATGTTTGATGTTAGCACGTCCCCCAACCTTGCTTGGAACGTTTTGGCGCTTAGCGAAGGTGGCGATTTTCACCACAAATGTTGATGCGGAGAACCAAACTTTGATTAACCACAAAACTGTCTGCGGAGCACTGAACCGCCACTTTTGCCAAACGCCTGTTATAGCCAGTGGTTCTTGTCCACAGTGCTTGTAAACCAATGTCGTTGTTGAGTTGTCGTGTCATTGAGTGTCGGAGGTGCGGAGCGTATTTTTTATTTAAAGCGTTGGGATTTTTTTAAAAACAATTTTTCTTTTGGGTCGGCTTTGCAAGCTCTATTAAAAACTTTGGTCGTGTGTTGGCTTGCGCGGTTTTTAATTGTGCTTGCAAAATGCGTTGGCTTCTTTCTAAATTTCAAAGAGACATTTAGTCCTCCCAAATAATGCTCAAAATAGTTTTGTATTTCCTTGTTGGAATGCAGTATTCGTAAAAGTCGCTGTCCTCGTTATCGTATTCATTTAATGTGAACCAAGTTGATTTACTTACTATCTGTGCTTTCTCTTCTAACTTGTAAAGAAACTCGTAATTCTTTTTTATGTATTCTGCTGCAACTGAATCAGAGGGTGGTGCTAACCGGGTGTAGTTGCCAAGCCAAACTTTTAAGTCCTCTGATTTTTTCCAATATTTTACAATTCCGTTATCAATAAACACAAGGCAAAGAGGGTGGAGTTCATCAAACTGTAAGTAGCGAAAAACTGTTGCTGTTAAACTTGCTTTGAATCTTGCAGCAAGTTGTTGGATTAGCAACGGTGTAAATTTCTTTCCCTTCGCTTCTTTGAGAAATAGTTTTTCAGGCATTAAAAGTTCACTGGCAAATTCGTTTGCTTCCAATTCCTGTTTGCCAAACTTCAATGCCTTCTCCATTCCTGCAATGATGTTGAAGTTTTGAAAAGTATCGTCAGGCAGTTGAATGTTCTTGTGCATGAGCAAGTGTCCGATTTCATGGGCTGCAACAAATCTTTTCCTTTCTTTAAATTGAATCAGAGAATTGACTTTGATTACTGCCTTGCTTTTTCCGAAAATAATTTTGCCATCACAATTGTTGAGTTCTTCTTCAACTAGAATTGCATCTAAACCTGCAACAAATAAATCCATTGGCAAATCGGTGATTTCATCTAACCCACAATTAGCCAAAAGTTCTTTTGCTTGTATGTGTGCATTAGTGCTTCTTTTCATCTTCTTCTAATTGTTCAATAAGTTCAACAAAATTTTTGTCCTTAATGATTTCAATAATATCCTCCTTAGAAAATTTATCAAGATTTCTGTAAAGAGCAAAAGAAGGATTGCCTTGAACAAGTTGTTTCAAAATTGCAATTGGCTTTTCAATATTCAGTAGTAATGCCTCTTGAAATTTGCTTACCAATTGTAACAAGGTTTCATTGTGCCTCTTGTTAGCAGTGGCTTTTGCCAAAAAAAGAATTCTTTTTTTCTTTTTTTCATACTCTACAAGATTCTGAATGTTCTCTTGCAGTGAATCTTTGATTATATCTTTGTCGGCTTCTAAATAGAAGTTGAACAAAGCATCATCTATTTTATTTTGGATTTCTCTGCTCATATGAATTTTATTATTAACGTACGTAATTTCGGTATTTTCCTTTCAAGTCTTTTTTGTATATTATAAATTGCTTGGACATCTTTTCCTAATAGGTCGGCAACTTCTGAAGGTTTATTTATACCATCTATCCAGCACTCAAAAATATCAACCTCATCTTGGTCTGCACCCTCTGTTTTTAGTTTTTGAATTGCAATTTGTTTTAACTCTGATTCATTATTTGATTCTTCTCGGCTTTCAGTATCAGATAACTCCGATTCATATTTCTGTTCAAAAGCAACTAAGTAATTAGAAATATGACTTTTTAAGCAACCGAATAGAAAAACCTTAAAGGAACATTTTGCTTTTTGCCAATCTCTTTCACCTTCTGCCACCTTCATCAATACCTCCCCAACAAAATCTGCGGGGGTTTTACCTTCTAAATCCTTCACTCCAATTGTTTTAATACGACTATACGCATAGGCAGTCATGCTGTCAATGATATCATTCATGTCGTTATTATGGAGTGCTTCTTCTAAAGTCATTACTGCTTTCTAATAGAGTATGCTAAGTTCTGAAAAATATTTGCCATTGATGGCAAATTTAATGGAATTAATAGCATGCTTATATGTAGGGGCTAAATTCCTACACTTAATATTATTTGATACATGAGAAAAATAGTACTTGAAATTTCACTATTGACGTCCATTTTCATATGGGCAAACTGGTTTGCAGGGGTGAACCTGCAAACGGAACTTTATGGCATTGTGGTTGGCGGTGTAATGGTTTTGTTGATTGAAATGGTTGACCTCCTGATTCGGGAGTGGGCCTTCTTGAAACTCCATTGGGATTGTTGGAAACCGTGGACTGAAAAGGAAATCCGCCTTACGATTGCTTATCTGTATAGGATTGAAATGAATGGAAAATATTTACTGGTTAAGAGTAACCGAATCGCCAATACTTATCAGCCCGTTGGCGGTGTTTACAAATATTACAATCCCGAAGCCAAACAGGAACTTGACTGTATGGGTGCAATTACTGATAACAAAATTGATAACGATGATGTAAGCGAATGTGATTTGCGGCTAAACCTTATGAACCGAAATAAGATTGGAACATTCTTAAAATGGTTTTTCAAGGGGGAGAAAAGAGAATCTGACCCGTGGAGAGAATTTTATGAGGAACTTGTTGCTACTGGAATTCTCCCTACAAAGGAATTTGGTTACATACATTATGAGTTGGTGGGGCAACACTTTGAGCCAATACACCGTGATAAATTTTTCAATGTAGATACTTTCAAGTATGCCGACATTTTCATTCCAAAATTTGTAACGCATCAGCAAAAAGAAGAAATGAAAAAGCTCCTTTCCATTGATAGCCCTGAATACATCTGGGTTACCCAACAGGAAATTAAACAGGGTAAAAGCAACGGCAATCATTTGATTGCTGAACAAACCAAAAAAATATTTCATAATAAAATTTTACACCAATGATTTCAATAGAAAACAAAGCAACGCAAATTGATGACCTGCTTGATAAGATGGCACAAGCGGTTCAACTTGATGACACAAGATATGACCGAATGAAAACAAGTTATGAATCCGTAAAGGGCTGGATTGAAAATGATGTGATGTTTTTCAAGCCATACAATTATGATGTTTACCCGCATGGGTCAGTAAGAACACTTACTACCGTAAAACCAATTGGTAAGGATGAGTTTGATTTGGATATTGCTATTCACCTGAAAAGTAATACGCCACACACACCGCAACGGATTTATGCAGAATTGAAAAGGTGTATGGAAGCATACGCTAAAAAACACGGGCTAAAGATTGATGCTAAGAATCGTTGTATCCGTCTTAATTATGCAGGAGATTTTCACATGGATATACTTCCAGGTATTCAGGAAAATCCGTTTGACCAAAACAAAATAAAAGTTCCTGACCGTGAATTGGGTGATTGGGTAAGCAGTAATCCAAGGGGCTACGGTGATTGGTTTATTGGCAAAGCCAATTTGGTGAAGGAAAGTTTGCTTGAAAAAGCATTAAGAGCTGAGAAATTACCTGCCGATAATTTTAAACATAAAAAGCCACTGCAACGCGCTGTTCAATTGATAAAGCGGTATCGTGACATGTATTTTCAGAAGGACGATACTTACAGAACATCAAGTATTATTCTTACAACTATTGCAGGTCAGTTCTATCAAGGTGAGGAAAATATTTTTAATACAGTTGACAATATCATTACTACCATTCGCACCAAAGTAAATCAACCAATAGGCAGATTGAAAATTGTGAACCCTGTAAATGCAGAAGAAGATTTTACCGATAAGTGGGATGATGAGCCTGAATACTATGAGGCGTTCAAAAAATTTGCAAGTCATTTATACAACGAATGGCAGAAACTGAAAATGCAGCACGATGTATTGAATGAAGGTGTAATTCTGAAAGGGCTGTTTGGTGATGATATTTTTACGAAGGCACAAACAAGTCAGTCCATGTTGATTGAGGAATTAAGAAAAAGTAAATCGTTAGCTGCTGCCCGAAATACAGGAATACTTTCTTCTGTAAGTTCTGTTGCTGCCGCTGCTGTAAAATCAAACACATTTTTTGGCGGACATGAAAAGTAAATTTAGAACAAGAGATAAAACAATAGCTGAACAAGTTTCTTCTATGCGGTACAAGTATCCTCACTTTACAACTGACTTTACTTCACATAGCAGCATGAAAGTAACGGGTGTGTTACAACCAACTTCACGAAGTGGTGCTTATGAGTTTGTGTTGAAATACAATTTGGCTGAGAGTCCGAAAACAAAGATTGTTTCTCCTGTGTTGATAAAAAATGATAAGGGTGAAGAAGCACCACACCTTTACCCAAATGAAAACCTTTGCCTTTATCATCCGCAATACCGTGAGTTTAGCCGAACAGATTTTTTATGTGATACAATAATTCCGTGGACATCTTTGTGGCTCTACTATTATGAAGTATGGCACTTAACAGGTGAATGGCTTGGTGGTGGTGAGCATCCAGTAAAACCAAAAACAAAATGAGAAGACAAGACAGACAAATATTGAATGGTGCTTTAATCGTTGGCGGTGCTACGGCACTGATAGATATTCTTATGCAATGGATGGAGCATAAGGATAAGGGAATTGATTTTACTTGGGATAGCTACAACGGCATGAGAACCTTTAAGCGTTCTCTTGTGGGTGCTGCTGTGGGTGGTGGCTTAGGTTATGCTCATTACCGCTACCAAATAAGTCAGGAAGCAAAGCTGCCGTTTAACTCTGATGATTATGTAAAAAAGATTTTGACTGAAGAACATTTGAAAGCAAACCCTGCTGCTTTTAAAAGTGTGGTTGCTGCCCGTGAAAGAGTGAAGCAGTGGATGGTTGATAAATTCGGAAATAAACTTGTTGCCTTGCCCGAAAATACTGGTTCGTTTTACAAACGAACTGCAATAGCTTCAAACTATGATTTAGATATTGTGCTTCCATTCAAGCGGAGTAGTTACAACTCTTTGGAAGAAATGTATTATGATGTTTATGAAGAAGTCGGAAAGGAGTTTGGTGGAATGGCTACTGTTACCAAGCAAAAGAAAGCTATTGGACTTACTTTTGAAAATAACGGCAACCCAATTCACTTTGATATTGTGCCGGGCAGGGAAATAAATAATTACGCTGTTGAAAAAGATTTGAACTTGTATGTTAAACCTGACTGTATTTGGCAAAGGGGAAGTTCTTTCAAAACAAATATTGGTGTTCAAAAACGTATGACCGTAAACAAACCCGAAGCAAGGACTGTGATAAAACTTTTGAAAACATACAGAGATAGAAACAGTTTGCCGCTGCCTACATTGATGGTTGAGCAATGTGTTGTTGATGCGTTATCAGAAAATAATTTTGGTGTTTATACTTCTCCAACTGAAAATCTTTTGAACTGCATGGATTTTATTTCAAAGAAGATGGAGCAAAAAAAGTTGATTGATATTGCAAACTCAAACAACAATCTGCACGATAAAATAACCGATATGCAGAAAAGCTATATTTCAAATCAATTGCGAAAGGATATTCAGCGTATAGAAGAAAACCCAAGATACATGAAGGAAATATTTGAGTGTTAGAGATTTTTTAAACCGCTTCTACTGGTTCTTTCCTCAACGCCTCTCTCAACACCTGTTGCAATAGTTTTTCATTTTGTGATTCACTTTGTTTGATGCTTGCTTCCAACTCATTGCAATACTGCATCAATTCATCTAATTTTTGCACGATGCGGATTTGTTCGGATAATGGGGGAAGGGGAATAATTAATTCGTATAGTTGAGTTTGATTTATTGAAACTTGACCATTTGCAACTTTAGCACTTGAGTAAAAATAAAATCTTGCCCTTTTTTCTAGTAAAATTTGGTTAATATACGGAGCTAATTGCTTTTTAAAAGCCACCCGCAATCTTATATTCATACTTTCAAAAACTAGTGGTTCCCCAACTTCTTTTATTAAAGCCGATTTACCTACGAGTTCTTTACTATTTACTCTATTAACTAAAATGTCATTTTCCTCGAGCAAATAATTTGCCAGCTCCTTTTCATCCAATACAACTCTTTTAACCTTATCTAATTTTATTTCTCCTTCTTGTATATTGAACATACGCAATGAAATATATCCAGATTCATTATAAAAAGACTCTGGCTTGTACAAACCGTTATTTGCTGCAAATGCAATCTCCCCCAACCTACACCAAACCCAATTTTCAGGAATTTCAAAAGGAATTTCTTCTGGTTTGATGGGTGCTAATTCTTTTTCTTTTTTGGGACGGGCTAAAGCCGCATCCCTATTCAGGCGTTCCGCCTTTATCTTTTTTAGCAATTCACTTGCAGGTTCATCTTTTTTATTTTGCTCTACCAATTTACCTTGCACAGCATCTTGCAATAATTGCTGACGGAGTTTTTTTACTAAAAAGAGTTGGTGGGTGAGTTCGGTGGAGAGTAAGTCACTTTGGGTTTCTAATATTTCATAATTTTCAACAAATTCTTTCTGTTCAATTAACGAGGGCAATGGAATTTCTATCTGAGCAATTTCTTTTAAAGGTAAGGTAACATTAGCCATTCCTTTCATTCTAGCTACCAACTCATCTTCTTTATTTAAATCAAGAAAACGATAAAGATATTCTGCACTTAATTGAGTTTTATCCTTTGGAATGATTGCGCAAAGAATAGAACCTAATGCAAACTTCCCTTTTTGAAAATGAATTCTTTTAATGCTTGCATGTCCATGACCAGTTCCAGAAACCAGTGGAACAATTACTGCTTCATCATCAAATTGAAACTCATTATGAGATTTTCTTTCTTTACCCGTAACAACCATAGGAAATTCACCTGGTATAGCTTTTAATATTCCTGTAGTACCTTTTTCAATAGTGCAAACTTCCCCTAGTTTTATTTTATCCCAACTCATTTAACAGCTTGTTTTATTTGCTTCAACAAATCATTGCTTCTCTCAAAACTCTTACCCAACATTTCAATCAACTCTGCACTGTTGTGTTCCATTTCTTCTTCTGGCTTTGTTGGGTTTTTAATATCCAAATCATAACCTCGTTCAATAATAGTTTTAATATTTATTTTCCAGGCTATATCACTTTCCTTTCGCTTGGTCCACCATTTTTTAATGGGGTCAAATTCTTTGGCTTGTATGGGTCTTGTTTTGTTGTAAGCTTTGTAGCCCTCGGGCATGCGGTGTTCGTAATACCAAATGTCTTTGGTGGGTTTACCTTTATCAAAAAACAATAAGTTGGTGGCAACGGTGGCATACGGTTGAAACACCGAATTGGGTAAACGAATAATGGTATGTAGGTTGCAATCTTCCAACAATTTTTGGCGCACCCGTTGTTTTACGCCATCGCCTGTAAGGCTGCCATCGGGTAATACAATGCCTGCCCGTCCATCTTGCTTAAGTAAGTGTATCATCAAGATTAAAAACAAGTCGGCACTTTCTTTGGTGCGGTAAGCCTGCGGAAAATTGCTCTCGTTGCCATTGGCTACAATGCCGCCAAAGGGTGGGTTTGCTTCAATAATATGTACCCTATCTTTTTCTGTATAGGCACTCAGCGGCTTATCCAATGCATCTCTAAATGTAATATTTGGCACTTCAATATCATGCAAAATAAAATTGGTGGTCGCCAACAGATAAGGCAACGGCTTATACTCCCAACCTGCAACGTTTCGTTCAATGCTTTTTCTGTCCTTTATATTTTTGGCTTGTTTTTTCAGGTGCTCAATTACCGCTGTTGTAAAACCACCTGTTCCATTTGCAGGGTCCAACATTTTTTCACCCAACTGCGGATTAATCATTTCGGTAATGAAACCTGTTAAAGCCCTTGGCGAATAAAACTCACCGCTTTTACCGGCACTTTGCAATTCTTTTAAAATGGTTTCGTACAATTCACCAAAGGCGTGGCGCTCTTTGGCAATGTTAAAATCAATTTCGTTCAGTTTGTTCAACACCTTGCGGATGTTGATACCGCTTTTCATATAGTTGTTGTTGCCTTCAAATACTTCACGAACAATCACTGCACGTTGGTTGCCGGTGCTTAAATCTAAATTACGCAAGACAGGAAACAATTGTCTGTCCACAAACTCCAATAGTTCATCGCCTGTCATTCCTTCATCATCACCAGCCCAATTGCCTTTTTCTTTTACCCAATGAAAATGGTCGGGAATGGGCGATGTATATTTATCATCCAGCAATTCCAGTTCTTTGTCTTTATCCGAAAATATTTTTAAGAAAAGCATCCACCCCAACTGCTCAATGCGTTGTGCATCGCCATTGAGACCAGTATCTTGCCACATGATGTTTTGAATACTTTTTATAATGCCTGATATGTTGCTCATTTGTTTGTTTTGAATATTGTTTGTTTTGCTAAAGCCAATTTATGTGACTATTTATTTGGGAATGGGCTAAAGCCACATTCCTATTTATCGAATTAATTTGAAATTTTGAATTGCCTCCAGATTTTGTGTGCTTTTTATTATGCCTCCTGTATTGCTCATTTGTTTGTTTTGGATATTGTTTGTTTTGCTAAAGCCAATTTATGTGACTATTTATTTGGGAATGGGCTAAAGCCACATTCCTATTTATCGAATTAATTTGAAATTTTGAATAGCCTCCAGATTTTGTATGCTTTTTATAATGCCTGATATGTTGCTCATTGGTTTGTTTTGGATATTGTTTGTTTTGCTAAAGCCAATTTATGTGACTATTTATTTGGGAATGGGCTAAAGCCACATTCCTATTTATCGAATTAATTTGAAATTTTGAATTGCCTCCAGATTTTGAATTGCCTCCAGATTTTGAATTGCCTCCAGATTTTGAATTGCCTCCAGATTTATCTGGAGGAATAATAAATTCATCTCTGCAATTGGCTTTAGCCAAATTATTATCCATTAAATTTCTCAAATCCATATTTGCTAATAAACTCATCATATTCTTCTTGAAATGTTTTTTTGCTATGATGTTCCTCTTGGTTTTTTATATAATTTCTAACAATATCCAACATTGATTCTGAAACTGAAACAGCAAAATATTCATCCTGCCACTCAAATTTTTCTATCTCTGCTGAAGGCAAATCAACAAGAAGACCTTGCTTATTTATCCAAAATGAAGATTCCCCCTTAATTAACTGCATTACTTTTTGAATGGTTTGATCAACACCTAATGAAACCAAACAATGGCAGTGGTCATTGTATCCATTAATAAAATCGATGAAAATTCCTTTTTCTTTAGCATTCTCCCTGATATGGTTCCATACTTTCAATCTCATTTCCTTTGTCTTAAGAAATGGGTATCGGTTTTTGGTACTCCACACAAAGTGAATGTATACTTTTATAAATGGCATTTATCCAATATTTTTATAAAGTTCAATTTCTAATTCTCTCACGGCTTCCAAATATTTTTCTTTACTACCAAACTGGTTTATGATTTCGGTTGGTGAACCAAATTCAGCAAAAGGATTTACTCTCAATACTTCAATGCTTTCAATGTTGGTAATACCTTCATCTGCATATTTGTCAAGTAATGCTTCTAAAACTTTCTTGGCTTGTTCGCCATATTTTGTAAAGTAGTTTCGCTTCTTTACGTTGTTGGCTCTTTCTTGTCTTGTTAATGGTGGTTGGTCAAAAGCTACGTGACAAATCAAATCAAACAAATCCACTTCTTTGTTTACTGCATCGTACAAGGCTTCCACCATAACGCCTTGTTCTTGTAATTCCGCAATGATGGCTTCTTTGCGGTCGGTCGTGTTCCACTTATTTAAAAATTCGTCAAGCGAAGCAAAGTTTTCTTTGATGATTTCTTTTGTATGGTCTTTTAAACTTATTGTGATTGGTTTACCGTGTTGGTCAAAATACATTTCAGGGCTCACTAAAACGGAAACGTCAACACCATTTACATAAATTTTTTCTCGTCTGGCGTCAGGGTCTCTTGCAATCCAATTTCCATCAAGATGTGAGCCATCAGGATAACGAATTTTAGCTTTTTCAAAAACTATTTCTTCGCCTGTTGCTTCATCTAAAACGGTAACAGTATTTTCTTGTTCTTCAATAACAACCAATGATAAATCTTCGTCTTGCGAAACTGGTTTTACACGAATTGGGTCGCCATCAAAGTCCTTGTCGGCAAACAAATCTGTTGCGTTTCTAAAATCCAAAATAGTGAAAAAGAGTTTCCCAAATTCTTCATTAATACGCGTACCTCGTCCAATAATTTGTTTGAACTTGGTCATTGAATTGATATTCGCATCCAACACAATTACTTTGCAGGTTTGAGCATCAACACCAGTAGTCATCAATTCGGATGTAGTTGCAATAACTGGATATTTTTCTTCGGGATTAATGAAGTTGTCTAACTCACGTTTGCCTTCGTCATTGTCACCAGTAATTTGCATTACGTATTTATAATTCTCGGCAACCAAATCAGCATTTTGTTTTGCCAAGGCAGTTCGCATTCTTTCAGCGTGGTCAATGTCCACGCAAAACACAATTGTTTTTGCAAAGCGGTCGTAACCCTTTAAAAATTCCGTTAGTTTTTTAGCAACTAGTTCTGTTCGTTCTTCAATAACTAAATTTCGGTCAAAGTCTTTTCGGTTGTAAATGCGGTCTTCAATTGGATTTCCGTCTTTATCCGTTTTCCCTTGGTTGGGTCGCCAACCTTCGGCATCTACATTTAAACCAATTCTTACTACACGATAAGGAGCAAGGAAACCATCGTCAATACCTTGTTTTAAAGAATAGGTGTAAACAGGGTCGCCAAAATATTCGGTATTGCTTGTTTCTTTAGTTTCCTTTGGTGTAGCTGTCAAACCAATATGCGTAGCATTTTTGAAGTAGGATAAAATTTCTCTCCAACTGCTATCTTCTTTCGCACTTCCTCTGTGGCACTCGTCAATTACAATGAGGTCGAAAAAGCCAGGCGAAAATTGTTTGTAAACATTGGCATCTTCGTCAGTGCCTGATAAGCCTTGATACAAAGCCAAATAAATTTCATAGCTTTTATCAATTTGTCGGTGTTTTACTACCGTCATTTTATCTTTAAAGTGTTTAAAATCTCCTCTTCGGGTTTGATCAATCAAAGCGTTTCGGTCTGCTAAAAATAGAATTCGTTTTTTTGCTCCGCTTTTCCAAAGTCGGTGAATGATTTGAAAAGCCGTATAGGTTTTTCCTGTACCTGTTGCCATAACCAAAATAATTCGGTTTTGTCCGTTGGCAATGGCTTCAACGGTTCTGTTCACAGCAATTTGTTGGTAATATCTTGGTTTGCGGCTTGTGCCGTCAAAGTAATAATCTTGCGAAGCAATCTTTTCAGCCGCTGGTGTTGTAATGCCTTTATATTTTTTGTATTTCTCCCAAAGTTGTTCGGGAGTGGGGAAGTCGTCTAAGCCAATTTCGGTCTCAATGTTTCCGTCTGTTGCGGTTCGGTCGTGAAATAAAAAACCGTCACCGTTGCTACTAAAAACACAAGGAATGTCGAGTATTTGAGCATAGTCCAAAGCTTGTTGAATTCCAGAACGAACAGAATGTTTGTTGTCTTTTGCTTCAATGATTGCAATTGGAATATTCGGCTTGTAATATAAAATGTAGTCGGCACGTTTTTGATTTCCTCTTGCTGTCAGTTTACCTCTAACATATATTTTTCCGTCTGTGAACGAAACTTCTTCTAATAGCTGTGTCAGTCTATTCCAACCCGATTTCTCAACCGCAGGAGTAATAAACTTTGTGCATATATCACGTTCAGAAAGCGTCTTTTTATCAATCATTTACATATTCAAACTCATTAGTGCAAAATACGAATTATTGTCGGTGCGTTGGCTAAAAAACGGCTTCCCGACAAAAAATCGGGACAGGCTTTTTGGTTTTGCGAAGCTTTGGCTTGTGAGTTGGGCAAAACCAAATGTGCTCCCGAAAGCTTTCGGGATGCGGCTGGCTAAAATTGTTTTTAAAAAAGTGCGATGGAAAAAAAACAAAAAACATAGGGTCGGCAAAGAGTGTCGGCTTACTCGCTGTCCGTTTGTAATATCGTTTCTATGTTGTTGGTCACCTGTCAAAATGGTTTACTTTTTTCGTTTAAATATCTGTCTGTCGATGGTTGTTGTGTCGTCCTTTACGGTTGCACCAACTCCTTATTATACGAAGGTAATATCCTCCGATAAAACTAAAAAAAACCCTTGGATTGAATAAAAATAACACTAATATCTTTAAGCACAACAGGTTAAATGCCCTTTTACTACAGTCGACAATACATAATGCGCCTGCCCCAAAGACTTGCGTAAATACAGCCATCGCACTAAAATAAATACAAAACGCTAAGTGCCTCAGCCCATGTTATCCAGTGGGCTTTTTACGTTTTTAAGA
>Ga0209490_10002251_pt1 | contig 18315 bp, 15 predicted proteins | sample MAT06_FD_187209 | JGI IMG/M metagenome (GOLD analysis project Ga0209490, IMG submission 187209) | Freshwater microbial communities from Lake Fryxell liftoff mats and glacier meltwater in Antarctica - MAT-06 (SPAdes) (version 2) | ecosystem: Environmental > Aquatic > Freshwater > Ice > Liftoff... | reverse complement strand
ATGGCGCTGGCCAGCGTGGATGTCTCGGCCACGTTGCCGCCCCACACCCGGTGCGCGATGGGCAGGCCCTCGGCCGTTTGCACCACGCTGAGCAGACATTGCCGCGCGACGACGCCCTCCTTGGCCAGGCCGAAACGACGCAACTCGTCAGGCTGCTCAGACAAGCCTTCGGCGCGAATCGTCGTCAGGTCGTAGAACACCACCGACAGTCGCTGGTCGATCAGCGGGCGCAGCAGCCGCGAGACCAGCGCAGCCACCGCATCTGCCTGCGCCTGCAAGGCGTCCATCGTGCGCAGCAGCCGTTGGTGAGTCACTTCGGCGGCGTCAACACCGGGCAGCCAAGTGGTCTGCAGCCAGCGCAGCAAGCCCAGCTTGGAGCTTGCGTCGCATAAGCGGTTGAACACCATCGTGCGCACCAGCGCCTCGGCATCGAAGCTCAGCCTGGTCGAGCGCAGTAGCGCGGCGATCTCGTCGAAGCCCAGTTCGTGCCACAGGCGATCCAGCGCGAAGACATCGCCATAGGCCAAGGACGAATCAAAGCGAATGCTGGGCGCGCCGGGCGTGTCGGGCGCAGTCGGCGCGTTCGTGCCAGTAACCCGGGCTGGCTGGCCAGTGGCGCGCAACAAGCCGCTGAGCAAAGACTGGACGGCGCCGTCCGCTTCATCAAGCCGACCGACAGTGGCGATGGTGCGCTGACGCGGCTTGCCGGCCTCATCGCGATAGGACTCGACCAATTGCACGTAGCGGCGCGATCCAGAGCGAGTGAGCTTGACGAACATGGGCGCGAGTATGCCGCAAATGCTCGGTATGTGCCAACACCCTGACACCGACAACGTGCCACTACAAAAACTCTCGCTGAAAGCAGCTAAGTCCTTGATTCATTTAGCCGCAAGGTCGCCAATCGACCCAAATTCCGAGATCCGTGTCGAACTCGGGGGGCAGGCAACGAGGTCATGACGATTCGTCGAGCCAGGGATTCAACAGCGGGACTCGCGCGAGCTTGTAGACACCGGTATCGCGGGTCACGACCGCCAGCCCGTGTTGCAGGGCGGTTGCCGCGATGATCAGGTCGGGCTGCGAGAACGTATGGCCGACCTTGCGGCCGTCTTCGACGAGGATGCGCCACTTGAACATGACATCCTCGGAAACTTCGAGTACGCGCTGATCGAACATGGGCCGCACTCTGTGCAGCAGCCAGTCATTCAGTTCAGCGCGGCGAATCGGATCGCCGACCGTCTCGATGCCGGATCGGATTTCAGCGAACGTGACGGTACTGACGAACAATTCCTCAAGTCGTTCGTCGGCGACGAAGCTGAGCACGCGAGCACTGGGGTTGCCGCCGGAATCAATCCTGGTTCAACCCCGCCCTACTGTGATTACTTCCTCAAAGTGTTGGCGCGGAGTCATTGCCAGAGACCGCCTGAGCTTATCCCAGGGGTGAATATGTAGTAACGTACCTACATTGTGACGCATCAGATCAGGAGACTGCCCGTGCCTATCACTACCGTTTCCAGCCGAGAGTTCAACCAAGACGCCAGCGGTGCAAAGCGGGCTGCCAGCAAGGGCCCTGTCATCATCACGGATCGCGGTCGCCCGGCGCACGTGTTGCTGACCATTGAGGCCTACCAGAAGCTCACTCAGAAGACGGCCAGCATCGCCGACCTGCTGGCTATGCCCGGTATAGCCGACATCGCGTTCGAACCCCCGCGTGTGGGCCGCATCGCCCGGCCTGCAGATCTGAGCTGATGTTTGTCCTCGACACCAACGTTGTTTCTGAACTGCGCAAGGCCAAGGCGGGCAAGGCCGATCGGAACGTGGCGGCGTGGGCGTCCAGAGTGCCAGCCAATTCTCTCTTTGTTTCTGCCATCACCATCCTGGAACTGGAAGCCGGCGTGATGCTGGTGCTACGTCGCGATCCCAAACAGGGCGCCTTGCTCAGGGCTTGGCTGGATCAGTATGTATTACCTGCGTTCTCGGGTCGCGTTCTACCGGTGGACACCGCCGTGGCGCAACGGTGTGCAGCCCTGCATGTGCCCGACCCGAGATCAGACCGTGATGCCCTGATCACCGCAACGGCGATGGTCCACAACATGACCGTGGTCACCCACAACGTGGCTGACTTCGCAGCGACCGGAGCGCCACTGATTAACCCATGGGACACAGTGGCGCAGCCAGGCGCATGCAGAACAATTTGATCACCAAAGTGGATGAACCCCGGCAGACCGGCCGGTCGTGACCGTCAAGTGATGGCCGGGACCGGCGCCGGTTGCATGAATTAGGCGACAACTACCTTGACGCGCGCCGCAGTGCACCGGCCGCTTGGCGCGGCGAGTTTTCTCATTATCGCGGCGAGAATCGCGCCTTGCCTGCCCGATCGCGGTGCCTGCTGCTGGCCGCTCGAACTAGGTCGCATGCGTTTTGATTCGAGAACAGTGCAGACCTGCATGCGGAAACGGGACCGATTCATTCGCAGGCCAGGCGGTAACGTTCGCGCGTTGCGTCGCTCGAAAGCAGGCCGGGCAGCCTTTGGTCCACACCAATGGCGTTACCCACGGCAACCGCGGCAACAACTCATCCCTTCAGGAAATGCGCACGGTCTGCGGAGCGACGGAATACCAGCACGTGGGCAGCTTTGTCGCCCTCGCGGGCACGGAGTCCGATTACGTGGAAGTTCGGCGCCGGGGCAACGGCAATCGCTGTGGAATCTATTCCTCGCCAACCACCAATACCGCGTCGTACCAGGAGGCCGATGTCAATCCAAACAACACGCGTCATCGCATGGTCAAACCGGGAGTCCGAAAGACCACAAAGCTGGACGGCGGAGATGACAACACGGCGCCGGTCGTCGACCGGTTCCTGTTGCTCGAACGTGGCAATGGCTTGGGCTGGGTCGAGCTCGCCGATGTCAAGTCGTTTCAAAAGCACAAGGCTGTCGGACGTTCAGGATCGCCGAGCTCTCTCTGTATTACCTGCTCGGCAGGCGCCCAGAGGCAAAACTCGCCCACAGCTTCTTCTGACGAAGCGAATTTGCAATGGCTTAGGGGGCAGGCCTGGGACGTGAAGGCGGGCTTGGCGAGTTTGGGCCTGCGCCGCCGCGACACACCACGTGCGCCGTGATGTCGAAATCGGAAATGCGTCAGGTGATTGAGCACCAGCGCTGCACCGCCTCTGCAGTGTCGAACGGCCCCGTGTTGAAACAAATGCGTGCTTGCGGGGCATGTTCATGCACCACGTTGAGCACCTTTTCAAACAGCAGAAAATTCTTGTCGATGGTGCGCACACCAGCGCCGATGACGACGCAGTCGTAGCGGCGCTGCTGCAAAGTCGTTCGGATCACGTCTTCTGCGGTTTCGCCAAAATCTGTGAGGCAGAGTTTGGCGTCGTAACCCAAGGCGTTCAGTGCGGCGATGTCCTTGTCCAGGCCGCCTTGAACCTTCTCGGCTGTCATGCCGGGAAAGGCGGCGTAGGCAGGGTCTGCAAAGTCGATGAGCTGCGGCTGCAGGCCGACTGATAAAACATATTTCTTCGAAGTCATGGACTTTCTTTCTCTGGTGGGTTGCGGAATGATTTTCGAAGTTACGTTGCAGAAGCCTCCAGGCCGAGAGAACAACCGGACCCCATTGCCCGCCTTCGGTCAGCCTGCGGGTGCGGCAACGTGAAGGATCATCTTTCCGCGCGCCTTGCCGCTTTCGCCCAGACGGTGCGCCTGGGCTGCATCGGCCAGCGCGAGTTCCTGGCCGACCACGACGCGCAGGCGCCCGTCATCGACGCGCTGCGCCAATTGCGCCAGCACTGAGCCGCGCGGCGGCGTGAAGACGAAAGCAGCACGCACGCCCGCTGCTGCGGCGCGCTCGGGCGACGGCGGCATGGCGGTCGCGACCAGGATGCCGCCTTCGCGCATCGTGGCCCAGGAGGCCTCTTGCGTCGCCCCGCCCAGCGTGTCGAGCACGATGTCGATGTCGTGGGCCAGCTGCTCGAAGCGCTGCGTGCGGTAGTCGATGACTTCGTCGGCACCCAAGCTCTTGACCAGCGCCACGCCGTCGCCGCTTGCAGTCGCAATCACAAGGGCGCCATGTTCCTTGGCCAATTGCACCGCAATTGCTCCCAGCGCGCCGGCGCCGCCGTGGATCAAGACGCGTTGGCCGCGTTCGACCTTGGCGGTTTCGATCAAGGCCGTCCAGGCCGCCTGGCCGGGGATCGGCAAGGCTGCGGCGGTGGAGAACGACACCGTGCGGGGCTTCTTCGCCACTTGGCTCGCGTCGACTGCAACGTACTCGGCATAGGTGCCACCACGGGTGAATTCAGCGTAGAAAAACACCTCGTCGCCGACCTCAAAACCGCGCACCGCCCCGCCCAGTGCCGTGACGATGCCCGCCGCGTCCGAGCCGAGCGTGATCGGGAACGGCTTGGGCAGTTGCATGGCCATCGCCCCGGAGCGCATCTTCCAGTCGATCGGGTTGACGCCGGCCGCAACCACGCGCACCAGCAGGTCGCCAGCGCCGCAGGCGGGCACCGGCGCATCGTCGAGGTGCATCAACTCGGGTCCGCCGTAGGCGTGAACGCGGATGGCTTTCATTCGGGATGTCCTGGTTCGTATTGGCAAGCGCATGGTCTGCCATCGCAGGCTCAAGCAGAAGCGCGAGAAATGGAAAGGATCATTCCATTCGTGGAATAGACTGCCCCGGCATGAACGACCTTTCAGTGCTGCACGACATGACGCTCTTCGTCGAGGTGGCACGCACCGGCAACTTCAGCCGCGCGAGTGCCAACCTGGGCGTGCCGGGTGCCACGTTGTCGCGGCGCATTGCGGCGATGGAACGCAAAGTCGGCGTACGCCTGTTCGACCGCACGACGCGGAAGGTCGGACTCACCGAGGCCGGGCGACGTTATTTCGAGCGCTGCGGACAACTGGTCGACGAGGCGCGCCTGGCCCAGGAAGCGCTGCGCGAGTCGGTCGATCGCCCGGAGGGGCACTTGCGCATCTCGATGCCGGTCGATACGGGTGTGCATCACATCGGTCCCGTGCTCCCCGAGTTCGCGCGCCAGTACCCGGGCATCACCTTCGAGCTCGACCTGTCACCGCGGCACAGCGACCTTGTCAGCGAACACGTCGACGTGGCGATTCGGCTGGGCACGGTGACGGGGGACCATCTCGTCGTGCGGCGGCTCGGCGCGATCTCGCTGCACCTGTTTGCAGCGCCGAGCTACCTCGACAGGCACGGGCGGCCGCAGCAACCTGCGGAATTGGCCCGGCACGATTGCATCGCGCTGGCGCAGGCACCGCAAGGCGTGCGCTGGCGCCTCTTGCGTGACGGCGATTCGACCGAGGTTCAGGTGCGCGGGCGCTTCGGCATCAACAACCCGGGGCTGGCCTGCGTGCTGGCCGAACGCGGCATGGGCATCGCTGTGCTGTCGCAAGCCATCGCGCGCGAGGCCGTCATGGCGGGTCGTCTGGTGACTGTGTTGCCAGAGTGGGCCCTGCCGGCGCTGCCAGTGCATGCGGTGATGTCATCGCGTCTGCAGACGGCAGCCGTGCGTGCATTCGTCAGTTTCCTGGCGAGCCGGCTCGCTTTCGGCTGACGCTCGGCTCAAGGCCGGGCCCAGGCCCGCTGACCCGAAGCCGTTCGGCACCCCCTAACAAACGTGGGCCCCCTCAGATCGATTTAGACGTTTAAAGGACGCGGCGGCACGAGCGGTGGAGCATGGCTGCATCTGTCAATTGCACCATCGAGGTACCCGCAATGAACCGCACCGATCCCGCCTTTCTGCGCGGTGATGCCGTGAACGGACTGGCGCCCGCGCACGCAGCAACGTCTGTGGCCGCGGTTGCTGCACCGACGTCTGCGCTGCCGTCTGCGCCACCGTCTTCGCGGTCTTCTGCGCGGTCGTCGGCGTACTTCCGGCTGCTGGGCATGGCCTTCGCGCTGTTCGGCACGCTGCGCCTGGTGTCGTACCTGCCGACGCTGCTGGCCATTCACGCCAGCGGCGACTCGAGTCAGCATTCGCTGTGGACCTGGGGCATCTGGCTCGGCTCGAACTTCACCATGGCCGTCTGGCTGTACGAAGAAGACGGCCGGCGGATGAACCGTGCCATCGGGCTGAGCCTGTGCAACGCGGCAATGTGCGCAGCTGCGGTGGTGCTGATCGTGTTCTACAGGGTGGTGTCGCCGTGAGCGCCGACGCTGCCCTGGTCTCGATGCCATTGTTGCCGGCAGCGTTCTTTGCCGCGTTCCCGGCCGAGACGCTGGGTTGGGTTGCGGCCGGTCTGACGCTGGCCGCCTTCATCTGCCGCGACATGCGCCGGCTGCGCCTGCTGGCGCTGGCCGCGAACGCCGCCTTCATCGCCTACGGTGCCCTCGCACAGCTGTTGCCGGTGCTGATGTTGCACCTGCTGCTCGTGCCCGTGAACCTGTGGCGGCTGAACCAGGCCTTTGGCGGCAAGCAGCCGCGTGCATTGCCGCTGCGCGAGGCCTTCGGACCCGGCACGCCGCTGCGGCGGCGCCGGCCTCGGTCTTGGCGAGCCAGCAGCCGCGTCGCCAACGCGATCGACGCTGACCTTCAGCCGGCGCCGAACGACGTTGCGCCGTCGTCTGCCGCCAACGCGTCGGCCACCACGCGGTCTGCGGCTGCAGCTGTGCGGCCTTCTGCCTGCATTGCGTCGAATGCGACGTCGCCCAGCGCCTTGCGTGCTGCGGCTTCGGCCGCCGATGCGGACTGCACTTCCAGCGCCTGCCGCGCGTCTTTCAGCCTCTCGTAGCCGGCGTCAGCAAGCCCTAGCAGCCGCGCTGCGGTGCGCGGCCGCCCTTCGCGCGCCGCCAGCAGCGCCAGGTGGTCGGCCCACCAGGCTTCGGCGTCCTGCGCGCGGGCGTGCGGCCAGCCCTCTACGGCCGTGGCGCGCGCCGATGCCAGGTCGCCCAGGGCGATGTGCGCAGCCACCAAGTTCGGCAGCAGGAAGCTGTACAGCGTCGTGCGCTTGTGGATGCGCCGCGCGATGGCGATCGACTCCAATAGCCGGGGCAGCGCTGCAACGGCGTCGCCGGTGATCTGTTCAGCGTTTGCCAGCGACAGCAGCGCCTGCACGCGATCGTCGTCCCAGCCCTGCATCAGCGCAAGCTGTTGGCGCCAGGCCGTGATGGCACGCGGCAGGTCGCCAGCGCTCACCGCCACCACGCCTTCGGCGAACCAGCGCCAGCGCCGCTGGCCCGGCTGCCAAGACAGGTCATCGAGCATGCGCACCCCGGCCAGCAGCGCTGCGGCGTCAGTGTGCTGGCCGGCCAGCGCGGCGGCATTGGTGGCGCGCGCCAGCGCGCGGAATTCGCCGAAAGCATCGCCGGCCTCATGCCATGCGGCGGAAGCAAATTCCAGGTCGACCCGGCTGGCAGCGTGGTCGGAATGACGCATCAGCGAGGCCGTGCCCTCCAGCGCCCTGGCGCGCAGTTCGGGCGTCAGCCCCGCATCTTCAGCCAGCCCACGCAACGCGGTGGCCCAGCGCAGTCTGTCGGCGACATGGCACATCAACCCCCCGCCCCACATTACAGCTTCCACCAGCCCCACGGTCGGTGCTGCGGCGCTGGCGCTGCGTTGACCGAGCGCTGTCTCGAACGTGGCGACGATGTCGACGATCGAGGGTAATTGCCGCCGCATGGCGGCTTCGTGCGCCGGGTCATTTTGGCCGGCCCATCTTTGCGTGTGCAGTGCGTCGCCCAGCCGCCCCAGTGCCTGTGCCAGCAGCCACAGCGGGCTGCTGGCATGCTCGCCAGCCTCTTGCAGCCGCTCGAGTGCCAGTGCGCGCGGCGCTTCCAGCAAACGATAGCGCGGCAAGTCGTCTGCGGCGGCCTCGCATTGCACCAACGACCGGTCGACGAGGTCGGCCAACGCGGCGTCGATCTCGTCGGCCTCATCGGGGGCTATGTCGGGCTTGCCTTCTTCGCCAGCACTTTCATCGCCCACGCCTTCATCACCCACGCAAGCCAGCGCGCGCACCAGCGCCAGCGGCAGCGGACCCTGGGCCACGGCCAGGCGGCGGAAGACGCGTTGCGCGGCCGGCGACAGCAGTTCATGCGACCAAGAAAGCGCCGAACGCAGCACGTTGGCTGAAGCATCCACCGCCGCGGCGTCGGGCCCGGTCGCGCGCCGCGCCAGACGCTCGCGCAGCGCGGCCAGCGGCATCTGCCCCAGCAGCGCCGCCGCTAGCTGCACGCCGAGCGCCGAGCCGGCCAGGCTGGCGCACACCGCCACCACATCGTCGACCTGCGCGTCGCCGAAGCGAAAACGCCGGTCGGCCAGCTTCGCCTGCGTGACGAACAGCGCCACGGCGGCGTGGCGCAGCGCTTCGGCCGCCGTGCACGGGCCTGCGGGCACCGAAAGCCCGGCCAGCGCGTGCACCACTTCACCGGCCCGGTGCAGCGGCGCCTGGCTGGTGACCAGCAGCGTTACGCCGGGCGCCTCTCGGCGCAACGCGTCGACGAGTTCGCCCACGGCTTGGAGCAGGTGCTCGGCGTTGTCCAGCACCAGCCACAGCCGCGCATCGGCCAGGGCCTGCGCCAGCGCCACGGCGCTGCGCGGCGGCCCGTGCACGCCGGCCGCAGCGGCCACCGCGGGCACCACGGCGTCGGACGACGTGAGTTCAACCAGATCGACCCACACCGGCGCCGTGACGCCTGTGACGACTGCCGGGACGACTGCCGTGACGCCCGCCGCGCAGTCCACTGTGCGGCAGCGCGCTGCCAGATGCCGCGCGAGCAGCGTCTTGCCGCTGCCGCCGGCACCGGTGATGGTGACGAAGCCACCGCCCGAGGCGTGGGCCAGTGTGCGCGCTATCCGCGCGAAATCGTCGTCGCGGCCCAGAAGCGGTGGCAGGGCGGGTGACAGCGCGGGTGACAGGGCGGGTGCAGTCGCATCGGCAGTGCCGAGAGCAGCGTGTGACAGCCGCAGGGCTGCGTCTGCGGCCGACGCTGCCTGCGCCAGTTCCGGCCCCAGCGACAGCACGAACTGGTAACCGCGCCCCGGAACAGTGGCGATGGCCTCGCGGCCCAGCAGCCTGCGCAGCGCGAACACCTGCACGTGCAGGTTGGCTTCCTCGACGGCGCTATCGGCCCAGACGAGGTCGAGCAGCTCGTGCTTGCTCACCAGCGTGCCCGCTCGCTGCACCAGGGCAATCAACAGGTCCAGCGCCCGCGCGCCAACGTCCACCGAAAGCCCGTCGGCGCGCAGCGCGCGCTGCGCGGGCAGCAGTTCGAACCTTCCGAATCGCCAGATGGTGGTCATTGGTGCGGAATTTACTCAAACGCGGGCAAGCGTCAGCGGTCAACGGCAAGGCGTTCAGCTCCACCCGCGACTTTCGCTGGGAAGGAATCGAGGCGCGCAGCGGCGCGGAACACTGCGTTAGGCTCAGCCGCATGACGACGCCGAATCATCCCCCCCTGGACCGTGAAACCGGCGAACGCCGCCCGGTTTCTGGCCGCGACCCCACTCGCGACACCACCCGCACCGACGACACGCGCATCGACGCCGTGCGCCCGCTCATCACGCCGGCGCTGCTGCTCGAAAAGCTGCCCGTCTCGGAAGCCACGCTCACGCTGGTCGAGCGCAGCCGCCAGGACATCGCACGCATCCTGGCGGGCGATGACGACCGGCTGCTCGTCGTCGTCGGCCCCTGTTCGATCCATGACCATGACCAGGCGCTCGCCTACGCTGCCTTGCTTCAGGCCGCAGCAGCGCCGCTGGCCGACGCGCTGCTGGTGGTGATGCGCACCTATTTCGAGAAGCCCCGAACGACGGTGGGCTGGAAGGGCTACATCAACGACCCGCACCTGGACGGCAGCTTCGCCATCAATGAAGGGCTGGAGCGTGCGCGTCGGCTGCTGCTGCAGATCGTCGACGGCGGCTTGCCCGTGGGCACCGAGTTCCTGGACCTGCTGAGCCCGCAGTTCATCAGCGACCTCGTGGCCTGGGGTGCGATCGGGGCGCGCACCACGGAAAGCCAGAGCCACCGTCAGCTGGCCTCAGGCCTCAGCTGTCCGGTGGGTTTCAAGAACGGCACCGACGGCAGCGTGAAGGTGGCGGTCGACGCCATCGTGGCGGCAGCCGCGCCGCACGCCTTCATGGGCATGACGAAGATGGGCCAGGCCGCGATCTTCCAAACCCGCGGCAACCCCGACTGCCACGTCATTCTTCGTGGCGGCAAGCGCCCCAATTTCGATGCCGCGTCTGTGGCAGCAGCCTGCGACAGCTTGGGCGGCGCCGGCCTGCGCGGGCAGGTGATGATCGACGTTTCGCATGGCAACAGCGAGAAGCAGTTCCGGCGCCAGATCGAGATTGCCGCCGACATCGCCAGCCGCATTGCCGCCGGCGAAAGGCGCATCACTGGCGTGATGGTGGAAAGCCACTTGCATGAAGGCCAGCAGCAGCTGCGGCCCGGCGAGCCGCTGCGTGCCGGGGTGTCGATCACCGATGCCTGCATCGGCTGGGAAGACACGGCGGCGCTGCTGCAGCAGCTGGCGGATGCCGTGCGCCAGCGGCGCGCGTTGGGATGAGCTGAGGACATGACGGAACCACTGATGATCGCGCTGGCGTTTGCTGCCGGCTTTGCCATGCAACTGGTGCGCCTGCCGCCGCTGATCGGTTTTCTGGCCGCAGGCTTTGCCCTCAACGCGATGGGCTTCGAGCGCAGCCCGACGCTCGACACCATCGCCAACCTGGGCGTGACGCTGCTGCTCTTCACCATCGGCCTGAAGCTGGACATCCGCACGTTGATGCGCGGCGAAGTCTGGGGTTCTGCGACGCTGCACATCGTCGGCTCGACGCTGCTCCTGGCAGGCGTGCTGTTCGTGCTGAAGTGGCTGGGCCTGGCGATGGCCAGCGAACTGGGTTGGACAGCGGCTGTGCTGCTGGGCTTTGCGCTCAGCTTTTCGAGCACGGTGTTCGCGGTGAAGGTGCTGGAAGAGCGCAGCGAACTGGGCTCGTTGTATGGCCGCATCGCCATCGGCATCCTGGTCATGCAGGATGTGTTCGCGGTGGTCTTTCTCAGCGCCAGCTCGGGCAGCCTGCCCAGCATCTGGGCCCTGGGCCTGATCGTGCTGTGGCCGGCATCGAAGCTGATGAAGCTGATGCTCGACCGTGTGGGCCACGGCGACCTGCAGGTGCTTTACGGTGCCTTTCTCTCGCTGGTGGTGGGGTATGCGCTTTTCGAGGCGGTGGGTGTCAAGGGCGACCTGGGTGCGCTCATCGTCGGCATGCTGCTGGCTTCGCACCCGGCCACGGCCGGGCTGGCCAAGTCGCTCTTTCACCTGAAAGAGCTGTTCCTGGTGGGCTTCTTCCTCAGCGTCGGGCTGGGCGCTTTGCCCAACCTGGCGATGGTGACGATGGCGCTGCTGCTGCTGTTGGTGCTGCCGCTGAAAAGCGGCCTCTACTACCTGGTGCTGATGCGTTTCGGGCTGCGCACGCGCACAGGCGTGCTGACCACGCTTTCCTTGACCAACTACTCCGAGTTCGGCCTCATCGTCGCTGCCGTGGCTGCCGGGGCGGGTTGGTTGTCGGCCGAATGGTTGGTGGTCATCTCGCTCGCCGTCGCCGGCAGCTTCGTGATGGCGGCGCCGCTGAATGCGGCCAGCGAGCGCCTGTATGCGCGCCTGAAAGAGCCGCTGGCCGGCTTGGAAGCGCAGTCGCTGTTGGCAGCCGACAGGCCGATCGCATTGCAGCGGGTCGACGCCGTGGTGCTGGGCATGGGGCAGATCGGCAGCGGCGCCTACCTGCGCCTGACCGAAGGCCACGGCCTGCAGGTGCTGGGTGTGGACAACGACACCGCCAAGCTGGCCGAGCACCAGGCGGCCCATCGAAACGTGATGGAAGGCGACGCCGCCGACTCGGACTTCTGGGACAAGCTCGTGATCAGCGATTCGGTCAAGCTGGTGCTGCTGGCCATGCCCGGGCACGCAGGCAACATTTACGCGCTGAAGCAGCTCAGGAACCGGGCGTTCGCCGGGCGCATCGCCGCCATCGTGAGCTATGCCGAAGAAGTGGATGTGCTGAAGGAGCTGGGTGCCGATGCGGTGTTCCACCTCTACGACGAGGCCGGCACGGCCTTCGCCGACGACGCGTTGGCGGGGCTCGGCGGTCTGACCGGCGGCGTGCCTGGCGGCGTGTCTGGCGGTGTGACCGGCAGCGCGTCCGGCGGCATGCAGACTGTTTAGCCGTTCAGCCGTTCAGCCGTCAGGGCACGAAGCCACCGGGCGACACGGCCACACGGCCACACGGCGAAACTCAGGCGGCGCTGGCGGGGCCGTCCCGCACCAGTTTTCCGTCCACGATCTCCAGCACGCGGTCGCAGCGTGCGGCCAGGCGCGGGTCGTGCGTCACTATCAGGAACGAGGTGTTCAGCTCGGCGTGCATGCGCCGCATCAGCGCGAAGACCTCGTCTGACGACGCGTTGTCCAGGTTGCCGGTGGGCTCGTCGGCCACCACCAGCGGCGGCTCCAGCACCAAGGCGCGGGCGATGGCCACACGCTGCTGCATGCCGCCAGACATTTCGCCCGGCCGCTTGTTCATCGCGTCGGCCAGGCCGACGGCGCTGAGCACCGCGCGTGCACGGTCGCGCTGGGCGGGCGTGACGCGGCCTTCGCGCATCAAGGCCGGCATGGTGACGTTTTCCAACGCGCTGAAGGCGGGCAGCAGGTGGTGGAACTGGAAAACAAAGCCGAGCGTGGTGCGCCGACGCATCGTGAGCGCGGCGTCGTCGAGGCCGCCCACCTCTTCGCTGTCGATGCGGTAGCTGCCGGCGGTCGAACGTTCGAGCAGCCCCACGATGTTCAGCAGCGTGCTCTTGCCAGACCCCGAAGGGCCGATCAAGGCCGCGAACTCGCCGCGTCCCAGGCTGAACGAGATGCCATGCAGCACCTCGGCCTCGTTGGGCAAGCCGACGTTGTAGCTCTTGCGTACGCCGTCCATGGCTATCAGCGGTACAGCGGCGGTGCCGGCAGTGGCGGCGCTGACGTGTGAATTGGCTGCGGCGTCTGCAGGATCTGCGGCGTCTGCGGCGTCTGCGGCGTCCCCGAAGTCTGTGCTCACGAGCGAATCGCCTGCGCCGGGTCGAGCTTCGCGGCGCGCCGCGCGGGCGCCACCGCTGCGAGCACCCCGCACACCGTGGCGACGGCGGCCACGCGCAGCGCCAGCGCCGGCTCGAGATCGATGTTGAAGAGCGGCAAGCCGTCAGCGCCGACCACGAAGCGGGTGAAGGCCCAGATCAATATCACTGCCAGCACCACACCCAATGCCGAGCCCAGCGCCCCGACGATGGCGCCCTGCAGCAGGAAGATGCGCAGCACCTGCCCTTGTGTCGCGCCCATCGCGCGCAGGATGCCGATTTCACGGCCTTTCTGCACCACCGACACCACCAGCACGCTGGCGATGCCCAGCACCACGACGATCATCACCACGCCGCGAATCACCGAAGTGCTCACCGACTGCGCATTCAACGCCGACACGAGTTGCGCATTCGACTGTTGCCAGCTCTCGGCCTTGTACGGCCAGCGCGCGGCCAGTTCGTCGGCCAGCACTTTCGCTGACCATATGTCGGCCAGGGTCAGGTCGAGGCTTGTCGCGCCGCCAGGCAGGCCGACCAGGCTTTGCGCCGTGCGCAAAGGCACGATCACCGTGCGCCGGTTGACCTCGCGCACGCCCAGGTCCACGAGTGCGGTGACGCGCAGTGAATCGTTCACGCCGCCGGTGACGATGCCGACGCGGTCGCCGACGCTCACACCCAGGTCTTGTGCGAGTTCACGGCCCAGGATGCCTTCGCCGGGCTCAAGCCGCGCCGTGCCGTCGACCACCTTGCGTCGCAGGCCGACGATGCGGTCGTAGCGGTCCAGGTCCACACCCACCAGCGCAATGGCCTTGGAAGCCTCGCCGCGCACCGCCAGGCCCGCAGCCGAGACCATCGGCGAAACGGCCGTCACCTGCGGCATGGCTTCCAGCAGCGGCACCAGCAGCTGCCAGTTGCCGATGGAACGCGGCCGCTGCGCGCGCGGCTGCGTCTGCACCATTTCGCGGGTGCCGGTGCTGGCTGGCGCGCGCGCGGCCAGCACCACTTCTTCGCGCGGGCTCAGCGTCAGGTGCGCCTGTGCGCCCAGGGTCTTCTCGATGGTGTTGCGCTGCAGGCCCGTGATCAGTGCCGAGATGTAGGCCACCACCGCCACGCCAGCGGCCACGCCGACGATGATCAGCACCGTCTGCATGCGCCCTTCGCGCAGGAAGCGCATGGCGACTCGGCTCTCGAAACCCAGCATCGCCGGTGCCCCTTCAGCGGCCCATGGCGTTGCTCATCGCGGCGCCGGCGTCTTCTGGCTTGCCTTTGCCGGCCCGGGCCGAGGCCGGTGCATCGGTGTCGACACGCACACGTTTGCCAGGCTGCGGCGCCGGGCCGACCAGCACGAGCTCGCCCGCCGTCAAGCCGTCGAGAATTTCGACGGCGTCGAGCGTGCGCACCCCCAGGCGCACCTGGCGCTCAGCAACACGCCCGTCGCGCGCGACCCAGACGCGGGCGCCTGCTGTTTCGCCTGCTTTTTCTTCGCCCCGCAGCGTGTCGGCCGGCACCACCAGCGCCTGCGCGCGGCGCGCGGTTTCCACTTCCACCGAAAGCGTCATGTCCTCGCGCAGAAAGGCCGGCGCAGGTGGCTGCACCGAGAACTTGACCTCTATCGCGCCGCGCTGGGCATCGACCAAGGGCGCGATGGACAGCACGCGGGCGGTGAACCGCTGCGTCGGGTAGGCGTCGGCCCGCACACCGGCCGGCTGCCCGGCTTGCAACTGGCCCAGATAGCGTTCGTCCACCTGGGCCACCAGTTGCAGCGGGCCGGCCAGCGCCAGGCTGAACAACGGGCGCCCGGGTTGTGCGATCTGGCCCGGCTCGACCAGGCGCGTGAGCACGCGCGCATTGGCCGGGGCCGTGATCACGGCCTCGGCCAGGCGGGCCGCCGCTGCGTCGCGGGCGCCGCCGGCCAGCGCCAACTGCGCCTGTGCCTGCGCCACATCGGTGCCGGGCTCGGCGTTGGCGGCACTTTGCGCGCGTGCGTTGTCCAGTTGCGCCCCCGCCACCGCCGCCGCGCGGTGCACTTCGTCCAGGCGCGCCTGGCTGAGAAAGCCCTGGGCCACAAGGTCGCGCGTACGCAGCTGTTCGGCTTGTGCGGCCACCAGCACCGACTCTGCCTGCGCCACGCCCGCCCGCGCTGCGCTGCGCCCGCTGCTGCGCAATCCCGCCAGGCGCGCAGCGGCCTGGCGTTCATTGGCCTGGCTTTGCACCAGCGCAGCCTGCAGTTCGGTGTTGTCCAGCCGCGCGAGCACGTCGCCTGCCTTGACCTGCGCGCCTTCGGCCACTGCCACCTGCAACACGCGCCCGGTGAGCGTGCTGCCCACCTCGACGCGCGACTCAGTGGCCACGCGGGCCGAGAACTGCAGCGTGCGCACCAGCGGCGCCACGTTGACGCTAACCGCCGACACGAGCGGTGCGCGTGTCAGCCACCAGGCCGCGAAGACGGCAAGCAGCGCAAGGGCCAGGACTGCGGCGGTGATGACAAGGCGACGGGACATCGTGTCCATTCTTGCACCCCATCGCAGCGGCGCTGGCCGCTGGCCCGGCGCCGCTGATTCTGCGCAGGCTCGGGCCTGAGGAGCAATCTGCGCGCCTAGACTTGAGGGCCACAAAAAAGCAGCCCCTTGCGCCATCTCTTCCCCTCCACCTTTCAGCCGGCCGAGCCACGATGACCGACGTCCGCGTGTTGGTGGTCACCGATGTGGTGGGCAGCACCGAGCTGACCGAACGCATGGGCGACGCGGCCATGGCGGCGGTATGGGTGCTGCACGACCGCATCGCGCGCGACTTGCTGCCGCGCTTTGGCGGGCGCGAGATCGACAAGACCGACGGCATGCTGCTGATGTTCGATCGCGTGGCCGACGCGGCTGACTACGCGTTTGCGTACCACGAGGGACTGACGCGTCTGCCTGTGGCCATGACTGCGCGGGTCGGCTTGCATGTCGGCCCCGTGGTGCTGCGCCAGAACGCGCCCGAAGATGTGGCGCGCGGCGCCAAGCCGCTGGAGCTGGACGGCATTGCCAAGCCCACCGTGGCGCGCGTGATGTCGATTGCCGGCGGCGGGCAGACGCTGCTCACGCCCGAGGCGAAAGCCGCTTTGGGTGAGACCCCGCTGCGCATCGAGTCCCACGGCCACTGGTACCTCAAAGGGGTCAGCGAGCCTGTCGAGGTGTTCGAGATCGGCACTGCCGAAACCCGCTTTTTGATGCCGCCCGATGCCGAGAAGGCCTACCAGGTGGTGCGGGTCGGCCAGAACTGGGTGCCGGTGCGCCAGATTCCCAACAACCTGCCCGCGCAGAACACCTCGTTCATCGGTCGCGAGCGCGAGCGGGCCGAGTTGCGGGCGCTGCTCGGCACGACACGCCTGGTGACGCTGCTGGGCATGGGCGGCCTGGGCAAGACACGCCTGTCGCTGCAGGTGGCCATAGAGATGCTGGGCCAGTTTCCCGACGGTGTCTGGTTCCTCGACCTGGCGCCCATCCGCGACGCGGCGCTGGTGGTCGGCGAGGTGGCGCAGGCCCTGGGCGTACGGGAAGAGCCGGGCCGTTCACCACTGCAGACCGTCTGCGCGCACCTGAAGACACTGCGCGTGCTGCTGGTGGTGGACAACTGCGAGCAGGTCGTGCGTGCATGCGCCGAGCTTGCCAGCGCCATTTTGAAGAGCGCGCCGAACGTGCGCCTCATCGCTTCAAGCCGCGAGGCGCTGCGCGTGCCAGGTGAGCAGGCCTACCCCATCCTGCCCCTGCCGGTGCCTGCCAAAGGCGACAGCGTCGCGAAGCTGTCGGCCATGACGGCGGTGCGCTTGTTCGTCGAGCGGGCGCGGCAGCACAAGCCGGCGTTCGAACTCAACGAGCGCGAGGCGCCGGCGGTGGCCGAATTGGTGGCGCGGCTGGAAGGCATTCCGCTGGCGCTGGAGCTCGCCGCCGCGCGCGTGCGCCAGCTCAGCGTGGCCGACATCAATCTGCGGCTGAAAGACCGCTACAAGCTGCTGACCGGCGGCAGCCGCGTGCTGCAGCAACGCCAGCAGACGCTGCGCGCGCTGGTCGACTGGTCCTACGACATCCTCGGCGAGACCGAGCAGCTGCTGCTGCAGCGGCTGTCGGTGTTCCGCGGCGGTTTTGCAATGGACGCCGCCGAGCAGGTGTGCGCTACCGACCCCATTGACAGCCTGGACGTGCTGGATTTGCTGGGTTCGCTGGTCGAGAAATCGCTCGTCATGCTGGACGACCAGGGCGCCGAGCCGCGCTACCGCATGCTCGAGACCATCAGCGACTACGCGCGTGAAAAGCTCGATCAGGCCGGCAGCACCGCCGAGACCGCTGTGCGCCACTGCGAGCATTTCTTTGCCCTGGCCAAGAGCACGAACAAGGGCTTGCAGGGCCCGCAGCAGGCGCTATGGGTGCAGCGCATGGAGACCGAGCTCGACAACACGCGGGCGGCTTTGGCGCTGGCCCTGGCCGGTGGTGTGGACGCCTTCATCGCGGTGAAGATTGCGGTGAACATGCAGGGCTTCTGGACGCTGCGCGGTTATTTGTCCGAGGGCCGCGCTGCGGTGCGCGCGGCGCTGGCGCTTCCCGATGTCCAGGCCTCTCCGATGGCGCAGGCGCATGCGCTGTACGTCGGCGCGGCATTGGCGGCCAGCCAGAGCGACTACGCCGAGGCCGAGCGCATGCTCGAGACCTGCCTGGCGCTGCGCCGGCAACTCGGCAACACCACCGACATTGCCGCCACGTTGTCGACGCTGGCGCTGACGCGCTTCGGGCGTGGCGATGCGCAGGGCGCGCTGGCTGGCGAGCAAGAAGCGCTGCGGCTGCTCCGCGAAACGGGCCACCAGGTGGGCGAGGCGGTAGCGCTGCTGCACCTCGGGCAGTTTTTCGACCGGCTTGGCGACGAGGCCGCAGCGCACACCCACTTGCAGGCGGGCCTGAGCCTGGCGCGGCAGATCAAGTACCAGGAAGGGGAGGCGGAATGCGAGCTGGTGCTGGGCCAGATCGCATTGCGGCAAGAACGCGCAGATGCGGCGGCTGGGCACTTCCGGCGATCACTGGCCGTATGCCAGGCCTCTGGCGACAGCCACGGCGAAGCCAGCGTGAACTGGTGGCAAGGCAAGCTGGCGCTGCAGGCCGGGCAAATTGAAGAGGCGCGTGAAGCGCTGAGCGCGGCGCTGGCGGCCTTCGTGGCCTCTGAGCGCCGGCTGGAAACGCTGCTGTGCCTGCGCGACCATGCGCGGC
>Ga0209490_10002250_pt1 | contig 18315 bp, 18 predicted proteins | sample MAT06_FD_187209 | JGI IMG/M metagenome (GOLD analysis project Ga0209490, IMG submission 187209) | Freshwater microbial communities from Lake Fryxell liftoff mats and glacier meltwater in Antarctica - MAT-06 (SPAdes) (version 2) | ecosystem: Environmental > Aquatic > Freshwater > Ice > Liftoff... | reverse complement strand
TGTAGGTATCGCCGAAGTAGCCGGGCTCTGGCACGCCCAGGGACTGCAAGCTGCCGTCGACGCTGAAGTGGTAGCGCACGAAGCCGGCGCTCAGGTTCGCGACCAAGGGGCTGGTGGCGGTCAATGTATCCTGAAACGTGGCGGCGCCGATCGACTGGAACATGGAGTTCCCGCCCGGCCGCCCCGTGCCGATGTTGGCGTGCGCAGTGGCGCCCAGCCCAGTGTAGTTGGCGATGGACTGCGCACTGCCGTCGAAGCTGCCCGAGCCTGTTAGCGGGCCTAACGAGACCGGCGGCAGCGTGTAGCTCGAACCCACCGGCCCGGTGGTGGCGGTGCTTTGAATGACCGCGCCGCTATACCCGCAAGGGCCTATGCCTTCGATCGGCAAATTGAAGTTGAAGCTGAAGAAGCTGAATACCGGGCTGGGCGCATTGCCGCAGCCGCCCGGCACCGTTCCAATGCCCGACCCACCCACGCTGCCCGCGTACGCGGTCAACGATGGAGCGGCAGTTGCCGGCGACAGCGCGCATGCGGCCAGCCAGGCGAGCCCGACTCGCACGGGCCAGTGGAAAAATTGATGGGTATGCACAGGCTCTCTCCTTACTGGTCAGCGTTTGCCAACGCGGTTTTGAACTGGGTGGACATCACGTTGATTGCGCAGGCCGGCAGCAACGGTTTGGAACGCTTCGCCCATCCGGCCGCGAGCAGTCCAGCGAGCAGCAGCGCCCATGACGACGGTTCGGGCACGGCCGTCGCGACGACCACGCGGTAGCTCGCGTCGCCGAGCGACCCGGGCGTGCCGAGCGCCGTGAAGCCGTCGGCCAAGCTGCCGCTGCCGAAGTTTTCCGCGAACGACATGTTTGCAAAAGCCCCGATCGCGAGCCGGTAAACGCCTGCCGCCAGCGATGCGGCGTAGCTGAAGTCACCGCCGGTCGAGAAGGCCTGTTCGTAATTCGATGCGAAGAATGTCGCTGCGCCGCCCGAACCCGCGAACAGGGTGAAGTACGGGTCGGCGCCGCCCGCGGCGAAGCCGGTGCTCGTGATGCTGACCAGGCCGGCGATCGGCACGTTCAGGTCGTAGAGCGCCACGTTGTTCGCGATCTCGAACTCATTGGCAAATCGAGCAGCGCCCAGATCGCTGGCGACGAGTGCCGCGTTGGCCGGGTCGTCGAGGTGACCGCTGAAGACCTGCGCTGATGCGCTGGCGGCAGCAAAGCCCATCGCCAGGCCCAGCAGGGGGTGCATCCATCTTGCTTTCATGGTTGCCTTCTCTTTCGGCTGGTGGGCCGCGCGCTGCGGTCCTAGTTGATGAAGCCGTTGACCGTGATGAGGATGGGACCGCCCTGACCGATGAGGGCGCCTTCGTATGAGAACCCGACGCAGCTCATGCCTCCGATCGGCTCGATCGAAATCGGTGCCGGGAACGGGAGATGCAAGGTGGATCTGGCTTGAACGAATACCACCATGAAGATTTGTCGACTCTGGGTTCCCGATAAACATTCGGTGCCAACAACCTCGACTCTGTTCTGCACCTCCACCCTCGCGGCCGCGTTCGAGGGGTTGGTCAGAGTGATGCTGGAGATGCCCAACACGCCCGCGCGGACGCCCACATATGTTGGAAAGATTTCCAGCGAGACAAAGCTCGTGAATGGTTTGGCCGGAATCACAGTTTCGACATACGCCGCCTTGATCCCGCCGGCGGCAAACGCGTCGGGCGTGGCAATGAGCCCGCTGATCGTAGAAGCGGCGCACATCGCGGCGGCGAGGTTCATTCGGATCGGGCGCTTGAGTAGATTCATCATCATTCTCCAGGTCGGTGAAAACTGTCTTCGTGAGGCCGCGCCGCAGCGCACAGCAGCAACTCGTTCGGCCCTTGCCAGCCGCTGGGCGTGTCGAAAAGCGTCAGTTGCGCGCTCATGTCGTCCCAGGCATCGCGCTGTACGGCCTCGGGCAGCGCCGCCAGCAGTTGCACGATCGGCAGGCCGGCGCTGCGCACGAACTCGACGTAGTGCGCACTCGACGGCAGCCGCATCGGTGCCGATACCGCGTGGACCTCGATCGCGACGAATCCGGCGCGGCCGAGCAACTCGGCCAGCAGCCCGGGCCGGCCGAGGCTGAACAGCGTGCCCGGTGCGGCTGCCGATTCCGGTGTCAGCGGCAACATGCCGGCGTGCTGCCGCGCGATGGTCAGCATCAGTGCGATGCACGGGTTGGCCTTCGGCGGCGCGAACACCACCGCGCTGAAGCGCCCGCCGGGCCGCAGCGCGCCGTGGGCTTCGCGCATGGCGTCGAGCGGCGCGGTGCAGAACATGAGGCCGAGCCGGCATACCGCGGCGTCGAACCCCGCACCGACCAGGCCCAGTGCCTGCGCGTCGGCGATGCGCGTGGTGGCTTGCGCGAAGCCTGAGGCGCGCAGCCTGTCCTGGGCCAACTCGAGGATGCGCGGCGAGATGTCTGTGGCGAGCACGTGGCCCGCGGCGCCGACGCGCCGCGCGATCGCCAGGGTCTGGTCGCCGGCGCCGGCAGCGATGTCGAGCACGCGCGAGCCGGGCGCGATGCCGGCGGCGTCGAGCATTGCCGGCGTGACTTCACGCAGCCAATCGCCCAGCAACTCGCTGTGGCGGTCCCAGCCCTCGGCGGCGGCGTCCCACGCATGGGCGACGGCGCCCATCACTCGACCTTGATGCCGGTGGCGCGCACGATCGGCGCCCAGATGCGCTGCTCGGCGGTGATGCGCGCGGTCAGCGCCGCTGGCGTGCTCGACGCGGCGACCATGCCGAGATCGGCGAAGGCCCGCACCAGCTCGGGCCGGGCAAGCGCACGCTGCAAGGCCAGCGATGCGGCTTCGACCGTACCGCCGCTGGCCCGACCTGGCATGAAGAATCCGAACCACTCGCGAACCTCCAAGCCTGGATAGCCAGCTTCGGCAAGTGTGGGCACGTCAGGCAACAGCGCCGTGCGCGCGGCGCCTGAGGTGGCGAGCACGCGCAGCCGGCCGCTGGCGATGTGCTGGCGCAGCAGGCCTTCGGGCAGCACGAGCGCGGCAACCTGGCCACCCATCAGGTCGACCAGCGCCGGCGGCCCGCCGGCATACACGATGTGCTGCCACTCGACGCCGGCCTGCCGAAACAGCATCGCGGCCAGCAGATGCGGCAGCGTGCCGGTACCGGGCGAGGCGACGTTGGCCAGCTTCGGGTGGCGGCGCATCCAGTCGACCAGCTCCGCAACCGTCGTCACGCCGGCCGGCACCGCCGGCCCGACGGCCAGGCCGAGAGTCATCTCGCCGGCCAGCGAGACCGGCTTCAGATCGACCTGCGGGTCGTAGCCGAGCTTCGGGTAGAGGTAAGGGTAGACGGTTGCGATGGCGCCCTGCGCCAGCAGCAGTGTCGAGCCGTCGGCCGGCGCTGCCTTCAGCGCACTGACCGCGATCTGCCCGGCCGCGCCGGGGCGGTTGTCGACCCACACCCGCTTTGCGTGCGGGCCGGTCAGCTGCTCGGCGCTGCGACGCGCCACGGTGTCCGGGATGCTGCCGGCCGGGCCGGTGCAGAGCAGGTGCAGCGTGTCGATCGCCGCTGATGTGAGGGCGGACGCGCGGGCAGGCCCAGCGAGTTCGAGCGCCAGCGCTGCAGTGAGGCCGCCACGCAGAAAGTCGCGGCGAAGAAACAGATTGAGCGCCATGGGGCTCCCTCCGGGATGCGATACGCCCTGTGCACATCGTCGGAGAGAAGGCTAACCAGGCCCGTCCTAGAAATGCCTTAACGATTGAAAATCAGAGATTGCGCAGCGACGCGACCAGCGCATCGGTCTCGGCCGCCGGCCGGATGCCGAGCACGACCGAGAGTTGCTGGCGGCAGCGCCGATACGCCTCGTAGGCCTCGGCGCGCTGGCCGAGCGCGAGCAGGCCGGCGATCAGGCGCCGGTAGATGTCTTCGGCCAGCGGCTGCAGTTCGACGGCGCGCTGGTACACCCGCACGGCCGCAGCGTGCTGCCCGCCGGCGTCGAGCCGATCACCGAGCACCGCCGTCTGGCGCGTGAAGCGGGCCTGGATGCGCAAGCGCGCGACCAACACGTCGGGCAGCTCGTCATCGCCGGGCAGAAAGTCGCCAGCGCACAAGGCCAGCGTGCGCTCGACCAGCGAGGCGAGCTGCGCCGCGCCGGCATCGGGCTTGAGCCGCTGGACCTCGTCAAAGCAGACCTCGAGCGCGGTCAGATCGGTCCAGCAGCGGCTCGGATCCAGGCTCAGGCCGCCGGCGCGCAGCACGACGAGGGCGTCGTCGCCGAGCAGTTTGCGCAGGCGGTGCAGCGCGTTGTCGAACGAGTTTCGCGCGGCGTCGCCGGCGGCGTCAGGCCACAGCGCTGCGCACAGCCGCGCCACCGGCACGGCCTCGCCGCCAAGCGCGATCAGCAGCTTGAGCAGGTCGAGCGGCTTGCGGCTTTCCTTGCGCGGTACGGCGCCGGGTGCGGCATCGCGCTCGATCGCGAAGCGGCCGAGCGTGCGGATGCGCACGGGCCACGGCCAACGCTCGCCCGCGCCGGCGGGGGCGGGCAGGGCATGGCGGCGCACGAGCGCCTGTGCGAACGGCGGGTCGATCCCGTGGTCCAGCGCGAGGAGCGCCAGCACCGGCATCATGTCGCCGCAGCAGTAGGGCATGGGGGCGAAGTCGTAGCCGTGCTCGCGGCCGATCGCGAAGGCGCGCGTCAGCGCCGCCAGGGCGCGCGGCGGCTGGCCGCGGCGCTGCGCGAGCTGGGCCTCGATGAGCGCGGTGAGCCAGTGGTGCCAGACGCAGACGGTGTAGAAGCGATGCGTCAGCACGGCCTGCAGGCTCGACTCAGCCTCTTCGAAATCGCCCAGCTGCGCGGCGGTGAGCGTCTGGCCGAGCAGCGCGACATGCTCTCGAAGCGGCCAGCCGCTGGCATGGCCGCTGGTGACGGCCTCGCGCATCAGCTTCGCGGCACCCGGCCAGTCGCCGTCGAGCATCATCAGCAGGCCACGCTGGAACTCGTAGGTCGTCGCGTCGATCGCGTTGTGCGGGTCGAGCGCGTCGGCGGCTTCGGCGAGGTGGGTGCGGGCGAGTTCGGCGTCGCGCGCGGCGACGGCGGCGAGCACCATCGCCAGGTGCGCTTTCGCGCGCATCGGCGCCGGGCCGGGTGCGGCCAGCTCGAGCGCGCTGCGCGCGTGCGCCAGCGCGGCGTCGATGCGGCCAAGCAGCGAGTAGATCAGCACGCTGACGCTGTACCAGCGCAGCAGTGTGGCCGGCGCTGCTTCGGGCATCGCGCACAGACGATCGATCTTGATCAGGATGCGGTCCAGGCGCAGCGGCTGGCCGGTCCAGAGCAGGTAGTAGGCGAGGGTGCCGAGGAGGATGCGCTGGCTCGCGCCGAGCGGCTGGTTGAGCAAGCGCTCGGCGCGCTCGGCCAGGAGTGCCGTCAGCGGGTGCGCGGTCTCGCGGTGCACGAAGGCGGCGAGCAGGCCGGGCAGTACGCGCAGGTCGGTGTCGGCATCAATGTGCTGAAGATAGGCGGGCGCCTGCGCTTCTAGCACCGGCATCCATGGCGCAAGGGCGTCGAGGCTGGCACCGAGAAAGACGATGGCGTCTGCGGCCGCTGCGGCGGTGTAGAACGAGCCGAGTGCGTCACCCACGGCGATATAACCCTGGTGCGCGCGCTCGAAGTGCTGCAGCGCGCCGAGCGGGTCGGTGCCCAACTCGCAGCAGCCGAGCCAGTACCACGCCTGAGGTTCGTCACGCGTGCCCTCGGGCAACGCGAGCAGGCCCTCACGCACCAGCGCGTGCCGCCCCTGTGCGACAAAGCGCGAGGCGTGCGCGAGGAGCAGCGCGCGCGCGGCGGGCCAGGCGCGCGCTTCGATCAGCATCGCGATCGCCGTGTCGGCCTGGCCGCGGCCGGCGAGGATCGCCGCGGCCTCGACGCGCAGCGCGCGATGCGCTTGTGCACCAAGGGTGCGCGTCGCGAGCGCGCGCAGAAACTCACCGAACAATGCGTGGAAGGTGAAGACCTGCGGCGTGCCGTCGCGCCGGTCGGTGAACAGGCTGCGTTGCGCGAGGCTGTCGAGCAGCTCGCCAGCCGACGCATCGCCGCTGATCGCCACTGCCATTGCCGCGCTGGCGCTCGGCAGGAACGCGACGCGCATCAGGGTGGCGGCCTGCGCCGGGCCCAGACCCTCGATCACCTCGCCGGCGAAGAACGCGAACAGCCGCTCGCGCGCGCTGCCGTCGCGCAGCGCACCGGCCGGGCCGAGCTCGGCGCGCGCGGCAAGCAGCAGGATCATCGCGGCAGCCCAGCCGTCGGTGATGCGGTGCAGCTCTGCGGGCGACCAGTCGCGCTCGTGCAAGTTCACGAGCCGTTGCGTGTCGGCCTCGGTGAAGCGCAGCGAAGGCTCATCGATGACAAAGAGCTGCTGGCCCGCGAGCAGCCGCGCATAGGCGGGCGGCGCCGGCTCACGGCTCATCGCGATCATGCGCACGCCCTGCGGCAACTCGGCGAGCGCGGCGACGATGCCGGCATGCAGCAGCGGAGCGCTGCCGAGCTCCTGCACGTTGTCGAGCACCAGCACCCAGGGCGGGTCCAGCGCCAACGCCAGGCGGCGCACGAGCCGGCGCATGAAGCCCGGCACATCACGCAACTCGTCGGCGCTGGGCAGCGGCAGGCGCAGCGCACGGCGCGGCGCGATCAGCGCGGCGGCGGCGCCGAGGAAGTGGGCGAACGTGGCCGGGTCGGCGTCGCCGGAATCCAGCTGCAACCAGACGCAAGGCACGGCGCGCGATTCGAGGTAAGTCGCGACCAGCGTGGTCTTGCCCATGCCGGGCGGGCCGGCGATCCAGACGCCAGGCGCCGTGGCACAGCCATCGAGTTGCGCGAACAGGGCCTCGCGCCCGAACACACGCCCGAGCCGGGGCGGGCGCAGCTTGCCCAGCGTGGGTTCATGTCGAGGGCCAGGCGTCGGCATGGGACTGATCTTAGGGCGAGCCCGATCGATCAACCGGTGTTGCGCATATCGGCGGCCACGTCGTTGATCGAGATGTGGATGCAGGTCTGAACTCGTGCGCTCTCGGGGTCGCCTTCCTTCCCGTGCCGGTAGCGGCGGATTAGCTTGTCCTAAAGGTGGTTCGGCGGGTCGAGGTCTGGGAAGCGACGTTCGATCGAACCCGCGAGCGACGGGTTTGCGGAAACGAAATCATGATGACGAACGACTCTTGTGGGTCGAAAGGGATAGTTCGCTGCGTGCAGGAGCAGTCGCTGGCTAGGCAACGCCGCTGGCTGTTCAAAGCGCAACTAGTTGCGCGCCAAGGCAGCGTCAGCTTTAGAGTGAAGCTGACGTTCGCGGCAACCGATGATCAAAGTCAGGTTTCGGCCGCTGCCGACGTTCGATACCCGAACATGAGCGACCGCACCCAGTCTTGACCTGCCCCTCAGGCAACTCGCCCGTCAAGCCCTCGCAATAGGAAGTTCAGCCCAGGAAGTCGTGTAGCAAGGCGTCCGCCGTTCCTGCCGCATGCCCCAACCCTTCTTCTTGTTCACGCCCCCTGCCCCAGCCAGTTGCAGAGATCCGCGCCCGAAACGCTGGTTCACCGCGTCGAACGCCGTCATCAGCTTCACACGGTCTGCAGCCTTTGGCTCGCTGGAAGTACGTGAGGCGCCAAGCGCCGGCCCATCGAAGTCGAACGCCGCCTGCGCCACCTCTTGCGGCTGCAAATCCACCAGCATCACACCAGCCTTCGCATACCGAAACCCCGGCCTGTAGATCTGCCGCAGCCCCCGCAACGCCGAATGCACCAGGCTTGCTGTGTCCGCCGTCGGCTGCACCAGGGGCACGGTCACGCTGTTCGCGTACTGCGGGTCGTCCTTGCGGAACGGGCTGGTGCGGATGAACACATGCACCGCGCCTGCCGCGCCCTGCTGTGCTCGCAGCTTCACGGCCGCACGGCTCGTGAACTCGGTCAGCGCCTCTGCCAGGTCACGGCCGCGCGTAACGGCTTCGCCGAACGACCGGCTGCACATGATCTGCTGCTTGGGCGCCGGCTCGTCATCCAGCTCGATGCAGGGCACACCCTGCAGCTCGCGCACCGTCTTTTCCAGCACCACCGAGAAGTGCCGGCGCACGGTGGCAGCGTCCATGCGCACCAGGTCCAACACGGTGGTGATGCCGCCGTCGATGAGCTTTGCGCCGATGCGCGGGCCCACGCCCCACACCTCGCCAACGGCAGTGGCTTCGAACAAGGCATGGAGCTCATTCGTACCGAGGGCGCCGAGATGGCAAACCTGCGCCAGCTCAGGCGAGTAGCTGCCAGGCTTGCGCTCGGCGGTCTTGGCGATGTGGTTGGCAAGCTTGGCCAAGGTCTTTGTCGGCCCCAGGCCAACGCAGCAGGGAATGCCCAACCACGCCAAGATTTGCTCGCGCATCGTCCGGCAGCGCTGAGTCAGGTCGCCCTGCACGCCGTCAAAGTCGAGGAAACTCTCGTCGATGGAGTAGACCTCCTGTCGCGGCGCGAAGCTCTCGGCCACCGTCATCATCCGGTCGGACATGTCGCCGTACAGAGCGAAGTTCGCCGACAGCGCAACCAGCCCGTGCTGCTGCACCATCTCCTGGCACTGGAACCAGGGCTGGCCCATACGGATGCCCAGCGCCTTAGCCTCGTTGCTGCGCGCAATCGCGCAGCCATCGTTGTTCGACAGCACGACCACCGGCCGCCCCACCAGCGAGGGGCGAAACACCCGCTCGCAGGAGACATAAAAGTTGTTGCCATCCACCCGCGCCAGCGTGGGTGCCCGTGGATTCGCGCCAGCGTTCGGGCCCGCGCTCACACCCGCATCGCCTTGATGGCGGTGGTGACCACGCCCCACACCTCCAGGGTCTGCCCGTCGCGGGGCAGGATGTCCGAGTAGGTGGGGTTGGCCGGCTGCAGCTTCACATTGCTGCCGCGTTGCCACAGACGCTTCACCGTGAACTCGCCGTCCACCACCGCCACCACCACATGGCCGTGCGCTGCCTTGATGGCCCTGTCGACGAGCACGACGTCGCCGTCGTCGATGCCGGCTTCCCGCATCGAGTCGCCCCGCACCCGCATCAGGAACGTGGCCTGGGGGTGCTTGATCAGCACCTTGTTCAGGTCCACGCGTTCCATGGCGTGGTCTTCAGCCGGCGATGGGAACCCGCACTGCACCGTGGCCAGGGTCCGCTGTGCCCACGCGGGGTCCACCGCAATCACGGGCACTGGCGCGCCTTGGTCCGGGCGGAGGATCTTATCGAGACTGTACATAAATACAGTCTAAGCGCGAAGCGAGTCAGGTGCTGTGGCGTTGTGCCCCTCAGGGCGTGATGACAATCATGGCAATGCCTGTTTCTGCCTCCACCCTGCCCACAACTGCTGGACGCTTGACCAAGCTTCTACGTGGCGAGCCTGGCTACGGTGATCTGGTTCCTGCGATGCAGACGGTCGTTCAGGCGGCGGGCCGTGTGCTGCGAACACCGGAAGATCGTGGCTGGCTCCGGCTGCTCGATGATCGGTATCGGCGCAGCGAGGTCGTTGCGCTGCTCCCTCGTTGGTGGCGAGTCATGTGACCGCGACCGTGTCCGCCAGCCCCATTCTCTTGGAGACCTCCACATGCCCTTCGACTTCAAGCACCGGCGCGTTCTGGTGGCCGGCGGCAGCCGCGGTATCGGCCGCGCCATCGCATTGAACTTCGCTGCAGCCGGCGCCGACGTGGCCATCTGCGCGCGAGGCGCAGAAGCACTCGAAGCTACGCGCGCCGATCTTTCCCGGCATGGCGGGCGGGTTCACGCCATGGAATGCGATCTGGCCGACGCGAACGCCATTGCCGCCTGGGTGCCCGCTGCGGCCGAGGCTCTGGGCGGCATCGACGTGCTCGTCAACAACGCATCGGGCTTTGGCATGGGCGACGACGAAGACGGCTGGGCCGCCAGCCTGGCCGTGGACGTGATGGCGATGGTGCGCTGCTCGCGGGCGGCAATGCCCTGGCTTCTGAAGTCCGCCGAGGCAGGCGTAGCGGGTGGTGCCAACATCATTCACTTGTCGTCGATTTCGGCGGTCAGGCCTTCGATACGTGCAGCACCCTACGCGGCGGTGAAGGCCGCGATGAACAGCTACACCAGCAGCCAGGCCGCGATGTGGTGCCGGCAGGGGCTGCGCGTCAACGCCATCGCACCAGGTTCCGTCGAGTTTCCGGGCGGCGTGTGGGAGCAGCGCAAGACGGACAACCCGGCGCTGTACGAACGCACCCGCAACACCATCCCGGCAGGCCGCATGGGGACGCCCGACGAGATTGCCGAAGTGGCGCTGTTCCTGGCTTCGCCCCACGCCCGGTGGATCAACGGCCAGGTGCTGACGGTGGACGGTGGGCAGTTGTTGGGCGCCTGAGCCGCTAGGTGCATCGCCGTATCTCCTTGCGTGAGAGACCAGCCGGGCCCGGCTTCGGTTGCCCTGAAAACTGATCCTCTCGCACGGACTGACGAAGACCCGGCCGGCTTGACCGCTACAGGCATGCCAAAGGGCTGATGGCGCGTGACTCGTTCCTTCGGGGGTCGCGGTGGCAGATGGTTTCCGTTGCTCGCTGGCCATACCGTGGCAGGATGTGTTCTTCTCGGAAGCTGTCCGTTTCAATCCCACGACAGGAGTACACCCATGTCATACATCACTGGCTTTCTGACCCCCGTCCCCAACGCCAACAAGGCGCGCTATATCCAGTCTGCCCAGGTCGCATGGCCGTTGTTCCAGAAGTACGGCGCCCTGAAGCAGGTCGAGGCCTGGGGCGAGGACATCACCGACGGCAAGACCACCGACTTCAAGCGCGCGGTCAAGCTGGAGGACGGCGAGCAGGTCGTGCTGTCATGGGTCATCTGGCCTGACAAGGCCACCGCCGACGCGGCGTGGGAAAAGATGCAGGAGGACCCGGCGATGAAGGAATTCGACATGCCCTTCGACGGCAAGCGAATGATCTGGGGCGGATTCCAGACCATCTTCGAAAGCTGAGCCTCGACATTGCGTGCGCCGAGAAGCAATGCCCGTGAAGCAGAGCCTCCTCGGGGCTATCGTTTCCGTCGTATTGGGAGGGTGCGTTTCCACGCCGCACGTGACGAGCGCAGCGCCCGATACGCCGCCAGCCGGTGTCGCACGCGATCTGCAGGCTTTCGCCGACAAGATGGACTCGTTGCGGGTTGCGAGGCACATACCCGGGCTGTCGGTCGCTGTGGTCGAAAATGGGGCAGTGGTGTTCGCCCGCGGCTTCGGCCATGCCGACCTCGAGCGGAATGTCCGCGCCACCCCCGATACGCCCTACAACATTGCCTCGGTCACCAAGCCGATCTCTGCGGTCGTGGCGTTGCGGCTGGCGGAGCGGGGCACGTTAACGCTGGACACACCGATGGCGCAGTACAGCGACTGGGCGCGGTTCTGCACTGACTTCAGCAGGCAGCCGACGATCTTCGCTAAGGGGCTGCAGTGCGATCCACCGGTGCATACCCTGCGCCACCTGCTGACGCACACCGCGCGACACCCCGTGGGCCAGACGTTCTCATACAACCCCGTGCTGTTTTCGTGGGCGTCGCGCCCGATGATGCGGGCTGCGGATGCATCGTTCTCCGGACTGGTCGATCACCATGTGCTGCGGCCTCTCGGGATGACGCGCTCGGCCCGGACCTCTCGCGACCTGCCGCTGCGCGCCGATATGGCGGCGGCGATGGCTCGGCCGTACGCCATCGGCACCGATGGCAAGCCTGCGCGCGCTCCCGAACCGGCTGCGCAGGGCGATGGGGCTGCAGGCGGCGTGGTGTCCACGGTGCTGGACTTGGCGAGGTTCGATATCGCACTGGACGGAGGCGAGCTGCTGACCCCGGCGTCGTACGCGGCCATGATGACGCCGGCGACGACTGCCACAGGGCAACGGCTGCCTTACAGCATCGGCTGGTTCGCGCAGCAGCATGCCGGTCACGAACTGCGCTGGCACTCGGGTTGGTGGGAAGACGCCTACTCGGCGCTGTACCTGAAGGTCCCGCAGCAGCGCCTGACGCTGATCGTGCTGGCCAACAGCGAAGGCGTCTGGTGGAACAACCCGCTGGAAGCAGCGCAGGTGCAGGACTCTGCGTTCGCGCAGGCGTTCTTTGATGCGTTCCTGAAGCCCTGAGTTAGCCGCGGTATCGGCCGCGCCATCGCATTGAACTTCGAACAGTCAGGCCGCGATGTGGTGCCGGCAGGGGCTGCGCGTCAACGCCATCGCACCAGGTTCCATCGAGTTTCCGGGCGGCGTGTGGGAGCAGCGCAAGACGGACAACTCGGCGCTGTACGAACGCACCCGCAACACCATCCCGGCAGGCCGAATGGCGACGCCCGACGAGATTGCCGAAGTGGCGCTGTTCCTGGCTTCGGCCCAGGCCCGGTGGATCAACGGCCAGGTGCTGACGGTGGACGGTGGGCAGTTGTTGGGCGCCTGATCTGCAAGGTGCAAGGCCGCGCATCGGAAGATAGCGCCATTGAACTGAGGCGTGGCGCCCACGATCAACTTTCCACAACCGATGACGTGCGCACTCATGCGAACGATCTGCATCTGCAGCACTCACACGAAAATATGTGGCGCGCCACCTTTCTCATCGCCGTCGTCGCGGCTCTTCCCTGGAAAGAAGCGAGCGCCGACCCATTAAGGTCGTCCACGTGCACGCTGGCGCTCGACAGGCTCGAGCGCCTTGAATCGACGGCCTTGGCTGCAAGGGATGAACGTTCCGACGCTGATAGCCGCCTTCGCCTGGCGGTACAGGCAGTGCAAGCCCAGCAGAAGCGGGCCGCCGTGGCATGCAAGTTGGACACTGACCCGCCCTCGCCGCCTGTTCAGCCGCGTTTGCGGGAACCTGTGCGTGCATCACCGATTGCAAGCCGTCCGGCCGCGCAAGCCCCGCGGCAGTCCACGACCCCAGCGACTTCGGCGCCCATCGGGGGTTCGCGCACGGTGACGCTCAGCTCCTGCGATGAACAAGGGTGCTGGACGAGCGACGGCCGGCGGTTGCAGCGAGCGGGCTCTCTCTTGATCGGGCCTGGCGGCTTCTGTACTGCGCACGGGGCTGAGCTTCGCTGCCCATAGGCCATGACATCACCAAACACGCACGTCATCCGCAGCGTGAACCGGGCCCAGTAAACCAGTAAACCCCGACCGGCTACGCCACCAAGCGATGCTCGAAATACGGCCGCTCGCGATCATCGAGCACGGCGTACGACGCCGCCAGGTCTTGCAGATCGGGGTTCAGCCAGGCATCCAGGTTCTGTTCGCGGATCGGCACGATGCACCGGTCATGGCCAGCGGCGGCCACCTCGGGCGGCGGCTCGTCGGTGATGGCAGCGAAGGACAAGAGGTCTGGCTTGCCGGCCGCGGTCCAGCGCGACCACAGGCAGGCCACCAGCATCTCGCCCATGCCTTGCGGCTTGAACTCGATCACCACGTCTTGCTCAGCCTCGCCCGCCGCCAGCTCGCGCCCCTCGGCCTTGTGCCGCATGACATGTTCATAGAAGCCTTCGGCGAGCACGACACCGTGGCTGACGCCGAAGACGCCCTTCCAGTAAGTCTCCAGGCTATCGCGGCGCGCGTTGAAGGTGCCGGGGTACTTGCGGTCGAAGAACTCAGGGCGGCCCGCTGGCAGACAGTGGTAGCGCATGGGCTTGATGACCCTCTGCCCGTCCGCGACCACCAACACGGGGGCATACCAGTCCGGGAAGATGCGTGAGTCGCCGCGCCTCGATTCGGTCCGGCGCAGATCGGCAAGCTTGGCCTTGGCCCAGTCGACCTTCCTCTTGGCGATGCGCTGGCTTTCCTGCGCGGCCTTCGTCACCTTGGCTTCGAGCTTGCGCTGCGCCTCGACCAGGCGCGTCTTCTGCGCAAAAAGGGTTTCTTCGTAGCGATTGGCCTGGGAAGCCCTGAACTCATCGATCAGCGCCTTGATCTCCTGCTCGCGCTCGGTCTGTGGCTTGGCGAAGGCGTCTTCCATCGCCTTGGGGATTTCGCACATGTAGGCCTCGCGCGCCCGCCGCCAGAAGAGTTCGTAGAACTCCTCGATGCTCGTCTGGGCACCGAAGTGACGCACGTACGCCTGGTACTCGGCGCGGACCTGGGCTGAGTAGCACATGGGGTACCTGCTCAGCAGTCACCCGCAGCGGGTGCCGGAGCGGGAGCGGGAGCGGGAGCGGGAGCGGGAGCGGGGAGCGGATTGATCCAAACCAGATAGCCGAATCATCAGGGCCTACATCGCCCTGAAGGCCCGCCGGGTATGGATGTCGAGCTTGCTCGGCAGCAGCCGCGCCTGGCCTGTGTAGCGGCTGGTGAAGGCTGGAACCACAAGCTCATGCCACAGGCAGCGAACAGCATCTTGCAGCTGGGGGTGGGCTGGCGGCGCCTGCCATGCCAGCCACTCGGCCTCGGTCATGCCGCGGTCGGAGGCGGCTGCAACGAAGGCGCGCGCGGCGGGTGTCAGAGCGTGATCCTGGCGGAGCTCGGCGCAGTCTTCAGGCAGAAGAACTCGGCCTTCGAATACCAGATCAAGAAGCTCCAGGGGTTCGACAACGGGGAAGGAGCCGCGCAAAAGAAGGGCTCGTTGAACATCAATCGCACAAGACATCGCTGATCACCGAAGGTTGAGGGTTGTCGGAGTTTGCGCTGCAACCGGGCGCCGGCACAAGGAGCGCCGTACGCGCTCAGCACGCGAAGGCCTGCCTGCGACCCGGTGGCGTGGCCTCCGTGCATCCGGCAGGCAAGGTCGGCAACGCTGCGTTCTTTCTGCCGCCGCTGTCGCAGCTGATGAGCCACAGTGCCAGTGAACTGCATGCCGCCGTGCGCAGCGCTGCAACCCGCCACGGCATGGTGGTCGTGAATCTGTACCCGGGCCCGTGCAGGACACTTTCGTGCCGCGTCCGGAACGGCACTCGGCCGATGACTTGCACCCCAGCGATACTCGCTACCGCATGTGGCACCTGCACGCTGGAGTTCAGCGGCGGGCTGTTCTGACCCGATCAGATCGTGGTATTTGTTGCCGCTGCACGCTTGGCGCCGATGCGCTTCTCACGCTCGGTCCGGCTGCGCGCAATCGAGGCCTCGTGCCGCTTCTTCTTCGAATCGGCGCCGAAGTCGGCATGCATCAGCTTGCGAAACCGTGCCACGCCCTTTTCGGTCAGCTTGTGGGTGGCACGCAGCGCGCGCTCCATCTGCAGGCCCGAGATATCGGTGGGCGAGAAGCCGGCGTAGCCGACGAGCACGGCCTGCAGTTCAGTGCGGGTGTCGCCGTGCTGCACGAACTGCGTGAAGTCGATCGGCTTGACGAGCACCTGGCCCTGGCCGGCGATGCGGGTCTCTTCCTGCGCCGTGAAGGCGGTATACAACTGCTTCAGCTGGCCGGCCATGACCTGGTTCTGCCAGTACATCACGTCCTCGCGCGGCATGTTTTGGTGCGCCAGCACGCCAGAGTCGAAGACCGCGCGCTCACTGTCGAGGGTGCCCGCCAGCGCGGTGTAAGCCAAGTCGTTGAGCACCGCGACCAACTCCGGGGTGGAGCGCCGATACACACGCACGCGAAACGTGGTGGGCAGGCGCGGGTCGGCCCAAGCCTGGAGCGGATTGGCGGCCATGCGGGCAAGCAGGATGGCGTGCTGGTCCAGCGCCGCACCGTCGTATGTCACCTCGCAACGGAGCAAGCCGCCGTTGAACTCCGCGCACTTCACCTCGACCTGGCGCCACACGCCCGTCTGCTGCCATTGCTCCCACTGCGGCACAAGATTTCGGGTGTCGTCGGTGCCGCCCAGATTGAGTGCCAGCACGTGACCGTTGCCGAACGGTGTGCCGGCCGTGTTGAAACCGTTGGCTGGTTGCGGCGGATTTTCGCGGTCGTTGGTGGGGCGGCACTGGATGAGTCCGAGCAGGCCCACCGTGTTGGTGCCAACCAGGCGCAGCGCATACAGGGCGCCAGGAGAATTGACGAGATGCACGGGCATGGGATCACTCCGCTTTTGAGCGGTACCGATCTTGCCACGCCAGCTGTGAATTTCTGTTCCAGGCGGTGGGACTTTCGTACACCCAGCAGACGAGTTGCGGACGCGTGGCACAGACCGCGGCGCACTTGATGGACCACGTCTACCCCACGTGTTGGTGCGCCAGTGGGTGCTGGCGCTGCCCATCCCGCTGCGCCTGCCGCTGACCGCGAAACCCAAGCTGGCGACGCCCGTGCTGCAGGTGGTGCACCACATGACCACGGGCCCACCGCTGAAAAATCATTCGAAACCAGCGCACGCCTGCTGGCCAACGAACCCTACATTGACCTCACGAAATGCATCTCGCCGGCTACCAGAGCCGCTGTGCGCATCGGTCAACGGAGGGTTCGGCTCATGAATCGCAATCGAAGTTTTACCTGGCCCCATGCCGCCGGAACGCCTGAGGGAAGACGGATCGGGCATCGCCCAAACTCAGTCGCTGGCTGGCTGATAGCGCTTGCCTCGGCCCTTGCCATCGGCACCACAGCGCCCGCCTTTGCTGCCGACGCATGCAAGGTTCTTCTTTGCCTGGCCGCCCCAAGCTGGAAGTCCATCCCCGAGTGCGTGCCACCCGTCCGGCAGGTCCTGCGCGACCTCGCAAAAGGCAGACCGTTTCCGGTGTGCAACATGGCTGGCAGTGGCAACTCTGCGGTGCATGAGTGGGCCGCCGCGCCCACCTTCTGCCCGCCCCAGTATTCGCACATTTACCAGACAGAAAGCGGTCCCATTCACGCCTGCGACTACACAGGTGCCATCTCTGTCTCCGTCAACGGCGCCATGTTCACCCGCACGTGGTGGACCATGGAGGGCGAAGCTGTCACAGATTTCAGCCCTGCCGCCAAGGCGCAGCTGGGCACGTGGGACACACGCTTTGACGACGACCACGCCGCCTGGCTCGCCGCCCTGCCCCCGCCTGCGCCGCCCATCGATTCGGGCTACTGAGGCCTCGCACCATGGATGCCTCCGCCTTCGTCGCTTTGGTCATGGCCTGCGCACCCCAGGTGCATGCGGATACCGCACGCGCGCTGGTCAGCGTGGAGAGCGCCTTCAACCCCTGGGCCATCGGTGTCGTCGGCGGCGTCCTGGATCGCCAGCCGAGGCACCGCGCAGAGGCTGTGGCCACGGCGCGGGCATTGCACGCAGCCGGCTGGAACTTCAGCCTGGGCCTGGGCCAGATCAACCTGCAAAACCTGCCACGCCTGGGGCTGACGATTGACACCGCGTTCGAGCCCTGCGCGAACCTGGCGGCCATGCAGCGCGTGTTGACCGAGTGCTTCGCAAGGGCGCAGGCCTCTGTCTCAAATCGTTCTGCCGCGCAGCCGGCTTTGCGGCGCGCCCTGTCCTGCTACTACAGCGGCAACTTTGCCACCGGCTTTCGCCACGGCTATGTGGCCAAAGTGATTGCCGCCTCTCGATCAGCCATTTCACCAAAGCAACCTGAGGAGCCGACATGACAGTGAAACACCTTCGCCGACGTATGGCGCTCGCCTTGACGCTAACAAGCCAAGTCCTGACCCCGATGGCCGCACTTGCCCAGGGCTTCGACAAGATCAACACCACCGTCACGAACATCAACATCATCCTCGTGACGATCTCGATCGCAGTCGTGACGATCGCCATCATCTGGGCCGGCTTCAAGATGATCTTCCAGGGCGCCCGCCTGGCTGACGTGGCCAACGTGTTGATCGGCGGCACGCTGGTCGGTGGCGCCGCCGCCTTCGCCAGCTACATCGTCACCTGACCGACGGCGGGCCACACCATGCAAGGCGAAGCCATCTACAAGGGCGCCACGCGCCCGGCCATGAAGCTGGGCATTCCCCTCGTGCCGCTGGTGGTGCTGTTCGGCACCGGCATGCTGCTGATCATGTGGGGCGGCACCCTGGTGAGCTGGTGGATCGCCCTTGGCGTCGTGGTCGCTTTCGTGCCGGCGCTGCTGTGGATGCGCTTCATCACCTCCAAGGACGACCAACGCTTCCGGCAGATGTTCGTCGCCATGAAGCTGCGCATGCACGACCGCAACCACCGCTTCTGGCAGGCGCGCAGCTACGCGCCCACTGTGTACCGGGGAGCCCGCGATGCTTGGCATGTTTGACCGCACCCAAGGCAACGGCGCCGGCAACCGGCCCGGCCGTGGCGCTCGCGTGAGTTCGCGCCCGCGGCACTGGGCGCAGGCCAAGGCGGAAAACCCGCTGGCCCGCTTCATCCCGTTCTCGTCGCTCGTGAGTCCGCACGACGTGATCATGCGCGGTGGCGACTTCCTGCGCGTCTGGCGGCTCGACGGCGT
>Ga0209490_10002249_pt1 | contig 18318 bp, 13 predicted proteins | sample MAT06_FD_187209 | JGI IMG/M metagenome (GOLD analysis project Ga0209490, IMG submission 187209) | Freshwater microbial communities from Lake Fryxell liftoff mats and glacier meltwater in Antarctica - MAT-06 (SPAdes) (version 2) | ecosystem: Environmental > Aquatic > Freshwater > Ice > Liftoff... | reverse complement strand
TTTTGAGAAATCGAACGAGGGCAGTGGGTTTCAGCCACTATTTTGATCATCTATGCTGTCCATCGTGAGACTCAAAAAAGTTTTCTGCACCACTAAGCTTCTCAGCTTAAATCTCTCTACTTCCCTCCTACCATCCACTCTAGCCTCCCTCTGTTTTGTCAGTCAAGCAGGATCGGTGGCTTACCCTTCATCAGAACTCCTGCTGTTTAGAGACAGGTGAGAGCAATTGGAAGCTGTAAAGGTTCGGTAATAAGTAAAATCAGAGATCGCCAACATTTCTTTATCACCCTCACTATCTCCATAGATATGAAGACAGTAGTTGTTGAAAGAACCTAGAAATTCCTTCAAACGTGTCACCTTTTCATCTCCAATGCAACATTTACCTTTAATCTTTCCCCTAAATTTGTCATCTTCAAAGTCTAGTTGAGTTGCTAAAACCTGATCAATTCCCATAGCCTTTGCCCAAGGCTCTAAATATATCTCTAAGTTGGCGCTCACTAATAAAACTTGATGTCCTTGCGCTTGATGCCACTGTAAACGTTCAATAGCTGCTGGGTTCAACAATTTAGGAATTACTTGATTTGCATATTGGGCAGCAGTTAATTCTAGTGTTGTCTTAGACCATTCTTTGAAAAAATCAAATAGAAGAATTTCCTTAATTTGATGGTTAGAAACAAAACCAAGTAAATAACCGACTAAAAATAAGATGTGAGGAAGTAGCTTCAACCAATAAAGTTTTCCATAAGTCCATTTTAGGAATGGCAAAAATGAATCTTGATATGTTAGAGTGCCGTCAAAGTCGAATATGGCAACTATAGAACAGCTTTTAGTAACTGAATGAAGGGAATTTTCATAAGCACTCGTATTGTCCGAGAACATAGTTGGCATCTTCCTTCCTGTAAGCTGGACTCTAGTCATATCTCATGAATTGAACTATTTTGTGCGATCAATCGTCAAATATGTTGTTTTTGATACCAAAAATATTGCTTGGATCAACGCTTTTTTTAATTTGTTGAAGTAGTTCAATACTGGTTGAAGAAAGCGTTGCCTTCATGAATTCACTACGCATTTTGCCAACTCCATGATGATGAGATATGGAACCACCATTCTTTATAATGATTTGTCGTAATACATGTTCGATCACACTAACTTTATCTTCTGGATCTTTCACACCTTTGGTATATATACCAATCGTGAAATAAATGCATACGCTGGTATGGTATAGCTGAGTAACTCGGTAGTTTAAGTAAGGCTTTCCTGGAAAATCATATTTTTTATGTTCCTGATGCAATCCTTCTTCAACTGCCTGACAAACTTGTTTTACCTGGCTCCATGGGACCGTCGTTTCGAACGTTTCTCCAATCACATGAAGCGTTGATAGAAAATCACGAATATAAGCGATCGCAAAGGTCAGCATATACCCACGTTGCCCATGTTTAGCCCCTGCAACGAGTCCTTTATACTGATTCGCTAGCTGATTGATCTTTGCCTTTTGATAAGCAACTTCTTCAACAGAACCCTCAAAAACAATCGTTGCAGCCACCATTTTTTTAGGATCAAAATGGCGCACTTTCAGTATATAAAACTTGCTGATTTTTTCAACTAAAGCCCTAAATCCAATAGTTTTAGGTTTAAGAGCCTGAGAAAATCGGAATTGACTATTATCAACTAAACGTATACTTGCTGGAACAGCACCACTATGAGCTAATTGCTTCAGGAGTTGAAGACCGTGATCGAAATCAGGAAAAACGATAGAGTAGTATTGCTTCACTTCGGGAAGGGCATGAACCTTAAACACTGCTTTAGTAATTAGTCCCAAATTTCCTTCATTGCCGAAGAGCAAGTTTTGCGGCTGGATGCCAACAGAGGCACGAGATAAAGGTTGAATTTGTTCCAACCTACCCGATGGTGTAATCATTGTGATATTTTCAACAATTTGCTCAATATTACCATAGCGGTTCTTTTTCATCCCGCTTGCATTGGTTGCGATCCATCCTCCAACAGTCGATAATTCCATGCTATCTGGCTCATGCCCACAGGTAAATCCTTCTTTTTTGAGCTTCTCTTCTAGTTGTGTTCCAGTCATTCCTGCTTGAACACATGCTCGTAAGTTCTCTCGATCAATCCACTCAATCTGGTTCATGCGTTGCATATTCACTACCACAATCATTCTTGTTTCAGATTTAGGTAACTTTAATGCAGCACTCACGCTAGTTCCCCCCCCAAATGGAATGAGGCAAACGTTATGTTTCGTCGCTAAACAGATCAAGGTTTGAACATCTTGCTCTGTTTCACAGTAAAAAACTAGATCCGCAGTTCGTTCAAGCCGCGAGTAAAGCACTTTGTGAACTTCTTCACTGGAGGCTTGCCCATGACTGTGCGCTAGTCGCTCTTCGTCATCATAACTATACTGATCAATAGAAAAAAAAGTCGTTAATTCACTGCAAAAGCCACTGTTTTGACGTGGTGGAGCGATCGTTTTTTCTGTGACTTCTGCTTTGCTTTGCTCAACGTCTAACTGTACTCCGAATGACTCCTCAATATAGGACAGAAGATGATGGAGTTTGCATCCGGATAAAGGATAGCGATCGCCTGTCATCACAATTGAGCGATCTGGCTGAATCACAAAAGCAGTATCTCTGAAACCCCATTTGTGTCTCCAGAGCATCGCGTTTTGATTTATCGCATCTTGTTTAGAATGGGCAACCATAACCTTATATTCCTCTTTCAATCTTGCAAATTTGATTCATACCGTTTAAAATTTAAAGATATAATTCGGGGATAGATGTGTGTTCTAGCTCTGGCTAGGTGATGAGCATCATCAATTTCTGTCCATAGAAGATCAGGGATCAGGATGTAGTAGATCGGATAAGATTGCGCTACTGTCACTAGTGCATCTGTCTCATAGTCAACTTTAAGCGTAGTTTTAAATTGTGCCTTAGCATAGATTAATATACGTTGAAACAGCGATTGCGAAATCTTGCAAATGCCTACAAGCTCTCCAGTTGGCGGCTGGCTCAGTGCCTCTAATCGCTTAGACATCGCCCATATTGTTTTGCCGCGTGTTTCCACAAACACTTCATCGCCAGCCTGATTATGTCCCGACAGGAGAATCACATTATCCTGTGGAAAAGCGAGCACTGCCTCTATCGATCTCACTTCATAAACCAGATCTGATTCCAACAGGAGAAAATCCTGATTGAGGATCTGACGCGCACAATAGAGAGAATACATGCTTCCTGATGTTGCCCAGTGAGGATTATGAACCGTGGTAACCTGCGGATAACACAATTTTAACTGTTCATAAAACTCGGCTTTGTATCCCGTGACAATGATGACTCGTTCAATACCACAAGCTTGAAGCCGTTCAATTGATTCTTCAATAATTGAATGCTTACCTAATCGTAGAAACCCCTTGGGTCTGGATTGTCCCAGTTCTTTGAGACGGGTGCCCATACCAGCCGCGAGAATGACAGCAGTTTGAATCGTCATACCAATGTTAGGTTCGGAGCATCAAGGAGTGAAGGCTGAGGCAATTGCCGAAAACAAGCTAACAACCGAGTAACATCCTGAAGATTGAGATCACCCATATTTGCAATACGGAAAATACAATTTCTAAGTCCTGCTTGCCCTGCATAAATGACAAAGCCTGCGGCTTTCAAAGCATCATGAATATCGTCATAACTGTAGTTGGGTGGCAACCGGAATGATCTCAGCACACAACTAGAGGTTGACTCTTCAAGAAGAAGCTGAATTCCCATCTGTTGCAGCCCTTGCGCAAGCGCTTGAGAAAGCTCCGTGTAATTCTGTTGTCGAGCTATCCATCCACCTGCCTCTTCTAATTCCTTGAGTGCCTCTTGTAAGGCATAATAGCCGTGAACCGACTGAGTAAAGGGTGAGTACCCTTGCTGCTGCTCGTGATAATAGCGATAAAGATCTAGATATAAACTTTTAGCCGCAGATGAACGAGTCTTGAATACGGAACGTTTTACCAGTACAAATGAAACTCCTGGCACGCCATGCAGGCACTTATTAGCCGTTGCTGCACATGCCTCCAGATTCCAGTCATCGAAAGCAATCGCTTCCGCTCCAAAACTAGAGACGCAATCTAGTAATAGAGCAACTTGGTGACGTTTACAAATTTGTCCTAGCGCAGCGACATCATTTAAGCGTCCTGTAGTGGTCTCGTGGTGGACTGCAACAACGTGCGTGATGCTGCTATCCTGCGCGAGGCGAGTTTCCACCTCAAATAAATTCATCGGGTCATGCCATTCTGATGCCACCACTGCGATCGCTTTACCCTGCAACTGCACAATAGTTGCAATGCGTTCACCGTAAACCCCATTAGTTACGATCAAAGCCTTGCCAGTGCCAGGAATCAGAGTTGATAGCATCGCTTCAACTGCACAGGTTCCTGATCCAGTTAGCAAGACGGTTTCATAAGCTGCGGTAGTTTGAGAATAAACGCTGGATAAACGTCGTTTGATATCCAATGTCAATTCTGCAAACTCTGATTCACGATGACAGAGGTCAGGTCGAAGCAGTGCCTGACGAACCCGCTCGCTTAGAGTAACAGGTCCAGGGTTAAGCAACAGGGTTCGATTCATACGGCTAGTAGTTGAGAAGAAGGGATGGAAGAAAGTTGAAGTACCCGCCGGAGTCGTTGAGCAACTTCTGCCGGAGACAGGGTAGGACGGGGTAGTTGATCGGGACTACCTGGTTTGATAGCAACATGTAGAAAAGATAAGGTTTCCTCAGGGGTTTTAAGCCATTGGTTCACCTCGTCAGGAGTGTTTGCTGCTGCGATCGCTCCATAGCCACAAGCGGCGGCAATCGAGCAGAAATCGATGGAATGGGAAACGGTAGATTGCCCTCCCGTTGATTCGTGGCGCTGGTTGTCTAGTAGAATGTGACACAAATTTGCAGGACGCTCATAGCCGATAGTCGTCATCGCGCCCAATCGCATCAATGCTGCACCATCCCCATCTACGACAACAATTCGTCGGTGAGGTTGAGCTAGTGCAAGTCCAAGCCCTAAGCTAGAGGCGCAACCCATTGATCCAACCAGATAAAATTGATTGTTGCGATCGCCAAGCGCGTACAATTCGCGTCCGCAGAAGCCAGTAGTTGCAACAATGATATCTTCCATCGACGTAGCTGTTTGAATTGCCTGCAACATAGCTTGTCGCGTACAAGTTGCTGTAGTTCTATCTTTTTTCTTCAAAGATGGTGTTAATTGAGGCTTTGCGTGAATGTCCGACTTCAGCGCGTAGGATTCTACAGAACCTTTTTTCATCACTAGGGCATAGGGACGCTGCGATCGTGTCATCTGCTCAAGTGCCCGTTGTAGCGTTGGCTGAATCTGCTCCGATTCAACTGGAAAGTACTCCCACGGAATTTGCATCAGATCTAGCAACGATGTTGTAATTTCACCCATGAGTTCATGCTGAGGTTCATCAGGAGCACCCCCCAGTTCACCTCGTAAGGTCACAATCAGTAGAATAGGAATCTTGGATATGTGAGTTAAGGATGTCAATGGATTGACTGCATTCCCCAAGCCGGAGTTTTGCAGCATGACCACACTGCGAACGCCTGCCAGCTCAGCACCCGCCGCGATCGCAACTGCATCTCCCTCGTTCGCTGCCCCAACATAGCTCAACTCATCAGAGTCAATTACATAATTGATAAATGGCTTGAGGAAAGAACAAGGCACTCCAGTGTAAAGACCGAATCCATGTTGCTTTGCGGTTAAAATAAACTCTTCTGCTCTAATCATTAAAAACTTCCTGCCTTGATCATATCTTCTACTTCATCAATGTCTAGCCAGTGTCCCGTGATATAAATAACATGCACAGGATAGCCCAGCATTACTAATTCATTAATCAAGTCAGGCATTCTCCCTTGCTGTTGAATTCCTTCCTGTTGCAGCAAAGTCTTGAGCGTATCCCAAAACGGTTTCTGACTTTGTTTAGAAACTTTGAGTAGTCCTGTCCACAAGCCACAAACTTCATGGAAAGGCGCGTTGGCATCGATTCGTTTGAGATAGACATCGGTGTAGAAAGCTTGTTTTGAATTAGCCAGAGAAGCCAGCACATAGTCGGGTCGTACCCGGTTGGTACGCACTTTCCAATCTGCATCGGCAACAATTACAAAGTCATAGGCTGCATCGGCTAACATCTGTAAAACATATTTTTTGAAGAGGACATCCCCATAGCCAAGCACCCAATCCTGCTTCCCTTGGCTAACTCCCTCTAGTCCCCGGCACAGCGAGAACAGTTCTCCAGTGGTTTCAAATTCATCATTGTCTACATAACGCAAATTCGGTAAGTTAACTGCTTCCTTCTGATAGCCACGAACAACAGTGATATCTTTGATTCCAACTGCATGGTAGCTGTCCATCACCCGGGCAAGCAGTGGTTTTCCAGAAACATCTAACATACACTTGGGGCGATCTAGGGTCAACTCTCCCAGTTCAATGCCTCGTGAAGCAGCAAGTAGTGAAACATGCACATTATCGGTTATCTGAGGCAGGTATCGTTTTTCAGCCTCTAGTAGTTCCTTAGCTCCTTGTAAGCGAAACACTTCAGCCACTGGAACAATTGACTCTTCGATCGCTAAAATATTTTGCTGTTCCTGAATGGTTCTTGCAGTTTGCTGCATTGCCGTGATTGCCGAGCGCAGCATTTGATTTGCCCAAATCACCACTGAAAATTTGTGGTCTTGAAAAACATGAGTGGGGGTCGTGTAGTACTTAGTTGGAACAATGACAATGGGGCAGCGATCGTCCCAAGCACGCTTAAACTCCAAAATCTCGTCTGGGTTAGAGCGAGCACTATGAATTAAAATTGCATCTGCTCCAGATTTATGATACGCTTCAGCTCGTTTGAGCGCTTCTTCCAGCTTCCAACCCGCAATTAATGCTTCTACACGAGCGATGACTACAAAATCATCATCGATCTGTGCATCTTTTGCCGCCTTAATCTTGCCACAGAATTCTTGAATATCAGCCAAAGGTTGAGTAGAGCCGTTAATGAAGCTATTGGTTTTAGGAAAAAGTTTGTCTTCAATACAGACTCCAGCAATCTGGCGCTGCTCTAGCTTTTTTACCAACCGTTGTACATTATTAAAATTTCCATAGCCCGTATCGCCATCTAGCAGAATGGGAATTGATGTGGCATCCGCCATGAACTCAATTACTTCCAAGACTTGAGTCCAACTCGCTTCGTTATTGTCCCGCACGCCCAACTGGGCAGAAATAGACAATCCACTTGCCCAAATCCCTTTAAAACCTGTTTCTTCTACAATTTTTGCACTCATTGCATTGTGCGATTCAACCAAAAATTCTAAGTTCTCGGATCTTAGTAGTTGTTGAAGTTGAGCTGTTTTTTTCAAGGATGAGGATATAACCATAATGTTGACCTAAGTTAGTAAATAATGCAGAAGTCAAATCCAATAATTGCAATTAGAGAATTGAGCACTTAATGATTAACTATTGTTCTATCTCTAATTCTCGAAGTAACTTAAGCGCCAGTGATAACAATTCTAGAATTGTGAGCGGTACACCAATCAAAGTAGAAAGGCTAAACCAGTTCAATGAACATTGGTTGATAGTAATCACATCACCGCTCCAGAAAAAAGTCAAAATTGCTAGAAAAATGTAAATCAAATGAACTTCGCAGGGACCAATCATTGGAAAAATCCATTTATTTCTAAGATGAACCCAATGTATTAGCAGCAAAGAATGAAGAGAATAAGCAATGGCGTTAAGAACAAAGATTTTGAGCGGATCATACGTCGAGAAGAAAACCCCAAGCGGAATCATCACAAAGACAAGGCAATCTAGAAATAGATCTAGAAAATATCCTGACTTTGAGGTTAAACTCCGCTGACGGGCAACTGCTCCATCCAGCGCATCTAGAATTAGATGAACCAGAATTGCTGCCGCAGCCACTAAAAACCAGATCTTGTGAGACGAAGCTAGATAAAATGCAATAGCTCCGCTGGTTCCGGCTGCAAATCCAAGCCAAGTGAGGTGGTTTGGTTTCACGCCCATCGGAACAAGTGGAACAAGCAAGTATGATAGCGTCTCTAGCCCTCTTTCGAGTAGGCTAGGAATGATCTTTTCCAAAGACTGTGTTGTCGTCATGCATCTTGCCACAGGATAGTTCAAATATGATGTGTCGAGCAGGTCAAATTTCTAAAAGAAATTAAAATTAAAAACACGTTGAAAAAGATAAAGTCAACACAATTAGAAATAAATTTTGGTTAGCTTTAATGGGGTGCATCCCAGTTATGCAATTGAGTATAAATACTTAAGGCTCAAAACCCGCTCCTAGAAGTCTTCAGACAAGGCTTTGACAAATCACAAGATTTGTGGACTTGCAAAGGTGGGATGCACCCGCTTTAATGTGCCCTAGATTTTAGTATTAATAACAGGACGAGGAAAAACCAATTATTTAACAGATTAAAATTATTGAGACGATGGTGTTATCAAAATTGCGTCTGGTAACTGTTCTTCCAAATTACGGAGTGGCGGATATTTTAGAACTAAAACCGTAATCAATATGTTCAATGCACCCATAATGACAAACAAGAAGCTGATACCTCGACCCGCTCCTGTTCCTAAAAATTGTCCAAACGCTAGAGACAAACAGCCACCAGGAGAAAGCCACGGTTCAAACCAATGCTCAACCAGTGGTCCGACAGTGATGTAAGCGATCGCAGGTGGTAACTGCTCAACTAGTCGTCGCACCCCAAACACTCGTCCTTGTAAGTCAGGCATTACCTTAGTTTGCCAGATCATCTGATTGCAGCTTAGAACGATTGGATAAGCAAAGAGGAACCCAAAACACCCTGTAGCAGCTAGCAGAATTGAAGGACGCAACCCACTCAATAACAAACAGCAGCCCTGGAAAATCACAAAGCCGAATATGCCATCAACCCGACGTTTTGGACCGCTCCACGAACTAATACAGATACTTCCCATTAGCCAACCACACCCGCCGATTGTTAATACAACTCCTAACTCAGACACAGATGCAAAACTTAATACCAAAGGTGTGAATAACGTTTCTAGCATTCCCAGCGTGAAATACGGAACCAGCAAAAATAAGAGTAGACTTTGCATTCCTGGACGAGCCGCGATATATTGCCAGCCTGCTGCCATTTCGTGCATCATAGATCCTCTGCCAACCTCTCCTTCTACTGTTACTGGAGGGATCGAGAATTTAACGCCAATCAACGTTGCACATGCAAACAGAAAACTTCCAACATCAATCAACAGAGCGCCTTCAATGCCAAACTTAACGACGACGATCCCCGCTAGCAAAGGAGCAGCAATTTGGGCAAATGCCTGAGCGCCTTGAATCATCCCACTACTGCGACTGTAATATTGCTTGGGAACTAGCAATGTAATACCCGCTGTATAGGCAAGAGTTTGGAAGGTAGTAAATCCTGCTTTAATCGTCAGAAGTAAATAGAGGCAAGCTAAATTAGAGGGCTGATGCAACAGCAGAAATACGATAGCGAGGGTACATACTCCCGCTCCAGCGTCACTCAGAATCATGGCTTGACGACGATTCCAGCGATCTACAAATGTCCCTGCTAGCGGCGACATCAATGTTTCTGGCAAATAGGTGAATAGAAGGATTAATGCGTACTGCGTGATTGAGTTTGTTTGTTGATAAATCCAAACACCTAAAGCAAAACCTGCTAAACGAGACCCGATTGCAGAAACAAGTTGGCCTAGCCAAACTCGCAGAAAAATAGCCATACTGTTGAATTAATTCCTTCTAAAAAATCGTGTTGGTCAAACTTACAAAGCTTTCTGCCGAAAATCGAAGACAGTTTTAATCGCTTTTGAAGTGCCAGGATTCATCGCCGTATACAGAGCTTGGCGATAATCAGAGAGGCGGTAATTGCGTGTAATTAAGCGAGAAAGTAGTCCACTCTGTTGTTGCATTAACTGAATTGCCAGTGTGAACGTGCGAATTTGCGTGCCTTGATAAACTTCAGTTCCATAGGTATAAGACCCCACTACCCTCAGTTCTTTAAACCAAAGTGATGACCAGTCTATTCCTTCAGGAATCGCAGGCATCCCTACTAAAACCACTTTGCCTTGAGGACGAGTAAATCGTAAGGCATCATCGATCGTGGTAGAACTCGCTACGCAGTCAAATGTGCAGTCCACACCGCCAATCAAGATCGGTTTTCCTAACTCTGGTTCAAGCTTCTGAAGCTTTAAAGCAGACTGGATTTTAGAGTAAAGCGTTACATCGGCATCAAAAATTTGATCTGCACCTAATGTTTGCGCTAGTTCTGCTTGATGAGGATATTTCGCGATCGCAAGCAACTGCCCTTGAAATCCCAATGCTCTTAACGCTGCGATCGTCAATAGTCCAATCGCCCCACACCCGATAACTAGTGCGGTTTGATCCGGTTGCGGCATTGCTTTAAGCACAGCGTGAATGGCGCAACTAAATGGTTCTACTAAAACTGCTGCTTCATCCGAAAGTGAATCTGGCACTTGATGGACTTGAAATTGATGGGCCACAAGCGCAGTGCTCCAAGCTCCTCCTGTACTCTGGCAATATCCGGTTTGTAATCCAGGCGCGATCGTCCCTTGCACTAAATTTTCACAGGTGCCATAGTTGCCTTGAGCGCACTGCACGCAAGTGGAAGTGATGCCCCGAACACGACAGCTTAAGGATGGCTCGATCACGACGCGGTCGCTAGTTTTAATGCCTTGAACCGCCGTCCCAATCTCTTGAACAGTGCCAACGACTTCATGACCTAAAACAAACGGACACGAGACAAAAGGCGAGAAATAGGGGCTACTTTTGGCTTGAATCGTGGCGACATCAGAGCCGCAAATCCCACTTAAGCGAGGACTAATACTCACCCACTCCTCCCCTGGAAGAGAGGGAATGGGAAGATCCACAAGTTGAATGCAAGACAGTCTACCTGTGCTGATGTCTGACCAGTGTGGAGCCAGAGAACGAACCGTCAAATAGCGAGGAATGCTCTTAATGTATTGAACGGCTAACATAACTGTTGACCTGTGTAACAGAACTGAGACAATGAGAGTATCAATTTAGTGATTTTGTAGACGTTGAATTTCTTGCTCAATATCTTTTGCGATCGCTTGACAAAGTTCTCGTTCTGTTTGAGCTTCTGGTCTGGTTTGATAGTCTGCTGGATCAACACAGGCTCCAAAAACAACTCGAATTGCTTGTCTGCGGGGAATCCGATTCCCTTTGGGCAGCGCCTCATAGGTGCCTTCAATGTAGACTGGTAAAATTGGCACCTTCAGTTTCAGTGCCAGCAATCCCACTCCTGCTTGAAAGATCTGTAATTCTCCAGTCATAGAACGAGTGCCTTCGGGGAAGATCAAAATTGGATGAGCAGGATCAAGAATTTGCTGGCACTCCCTCAAGCTCTCTAGAAAGTTGTTGTAGCGATCGAAGGGAATTAAGTTAAAAAAGGTGCGGAAAAACCAATCTTTAATCGGAGTATTAAAAAAGTAGTCCTTTGCTCCTAGCACAGACACTTGATCAACATGTTCTCGCAGTGCCGTCATGACAGCACCTGCATCCAGATGACTAGTGTGGTTTGCTGCTAGCAAAAACGGACAACTCTGAGGTAAATTTTCTAACCCCTGACACTTCAGGTGAAACCAGGATTGGTAGAGCGCATGTCTTGCTTTTGTAAATAGATGAACAAGTGTTTGCTGGAAGGGAAGCGCGACTTTAATTCGCGAGGCTTGAGAAATTGATGTGTCTGAACCAATAACTTCGATTAAGTGCTGGCTGAGTGCTGCGATCGTTGGATAAGTTTCTAACGCATCAGCCTCTAGATGGCAGGTTAATTCTTCTTCCAACAGTGCCACAATGCTCACGGCTTGGACTGAATCTAATCCATAGCGGCTAAAGGACTGGTGAATATCTACCTCTTGCGGGCGAAGTTTGTACTGTCGGGCAAACTGCACTTTCAGCCAGTTTTGCAGCGTTTCTGGCTGAGGATTACACTTGGGATGATCAGGTTCAATTAAGTTTTCCTCCTGAACTGTTCCCTCTCGCCATTGGGCAATAGTAGTCAGGCTATTCGTCAGAAATCCTGCTTTACAGGCATGGCGCTGAATCTTACCACTAGATGTTTTAGAAATATTGCCAGCTCGCAGCAGTAAAATTGCATGAACCTGCAATCCGTGCTGTTCTGCGATCGCTTGACGAATATCGCCCAACACTTGTTCTCCAGCAAACTGCTGTCCGACTGAATCAGCGACAAACTCGGAACTTTGCTGCATCAAATTGCGCCAGCGACGATCCACTTCAGCCACCACTACCAGTTGCGCTTCACCCTGAATGTCAACTTCAAAAGCAGCACAACACCCAGGTTTACGAATTGAGGCATGGCTTTTTTCCACAGTCAACTCAATGTCTTGCGGATAGTGATTACGTCCTCGCAAAATAATCAGGTCTTTGAGTCGTCCGGTCACAAACAACTCTCCATTCTGTATAAATCCCAAGTCACCTGTGCGTAGAAATGGACCCTCTCCTGTCTTTGCTAAATAAGCTTGGAAAGTCTGCTCAGTCTGCTCAGGTTGTTTCCAGTAGCCCTGCGCCACACTAGCTCCTGCTACCCAAATTTCGCCCACTTGAGCCGGAAGACAGGGAAGTAATGTATTGGGATTCACAGTAATGACCTTTTGATTCCCCCAAGTCTGACCACAGCCCACGAATTTGTATGCGTCGGGCGATTCCTCCTCAACAGCAATTAGTTGATGATGGGCTAACGGCTCCGCTGCAACCGAGCAAATCACAGGCTGTTTGAATTTCAGTCCACCTGTAACAAACAGAGTTGCCTCAGCCATTCCATAGCAAGGATAGAAGGCTTCTCGCCGAAATCCACAATCCTTGAAGATGCTCGAAAATTCCTCCAGCGTTTCAGCTCGAATTGGTTCCGCACCACTAAAAGCAACTTCCCAGCTGCTTAAATCGAGGCTTTGCCGCTGTTCCTGAGTCACTTTGCGAAGGCATAAATCATAGGCAAAATTAGGTCCTCCGCTACTCGTGGCTCCATATCGTGAAATTGCTTGAAGCCAACGAACCGGTTTCTGAAGAAAGTCAATGGGTGACATCAAGACGCAGGGCAATCCTAAATAGAGCGGTTGCAGCACGTTACCGACTAATCCCATATCGTGGAATAAGGGCAACCAACCCACTGAAATCGTCTGCTCATGATGCCCAAAGGCAGCTTCAATCATCCGTTCATTGTGAAGCAGATTGGCATGACTGACCATCACGCCTTTCGGCTTGCCTGTTGAGCCAGAGGTGTACTGCAGAAACGCGATCGCCTCATCGTTCGTTACATTAGGTCGCCAAATTTCCGCCTCTTGAGTTTCAACGGTGTTACTCGCAATCCATAATAATGGCTGTACCGCCGGATCTTCGATCCAACGTTTCTGCAAGTTCGGTAATAAGGCTGCCGTTGTGAGCGCTAGATTTGCTTGAGCATCTGACACAATGGCTTGTAAGCGATGCAAATTTTGGTTTGCTCTAGGTGGATAAGCGGGAACTGCAATAATACCAGCGTACAAGCAGCCAAAAAATGCAATAATAAATTCTAGCCCCGAAGGGTAAACGAGCAAAGCGCGATCGCCTGGTTTTGCCAAATCTTGTAACCGCGCAGCAATGGCTCTCGCTTTTTGGTCTAGTAGATGATAGGTCAAGCAGTCAGCCTCAATTTCCCCACTCTGTAGAAAGGTAAAGCCGATCTGATTCGATTGCTGATTTGCTCGATAGTTGAGCAATTCCACCAATGTAGAGAAATCACGTTTGAAACTGGGACGAGACTCTAAGAACGTAGTCACAATCAATCTTTCCTTGTCATGTGAGTGGGGATTGTTGGAGCCGAAGACTCAACACTGAAGCGTAGTGTGATCGGTCATTGCTCTAGCACTAGCGGCTAAAGGGTTGTCAACGAAGTAAGAGAATTGAGCCTTTCCGCAGCCGGAGGCGGCAAAAATCCTTGTTGCACAAAGTACGAAAGATAGGTATTGAGCAGTGCAACGTCGATTAGAGAACAGGCGATCGCGCTATGTGACAAAGTAGCTAAAGTGTCCTGGCAGCTAAAGCGAGGCTTAAAGGACTGCTGGTACAACTCTGGCAGCGTTAAACCTGTGTCAGCCCGTCGTTTGGTGAAAAAGGGTAGCAAGGGTTTGAGGGGATGAGACGAGGATACGGCAGGGCTTTGCAGTTGTTCTAGCCACTGTTCATAGGGAATTTTCTGCACAGGATAGCCAGCCGCTTGAAGCCACTCAATGAACTGGCATAGGTGGACTGGTTGCGGATTCATTAAGTGAAAGGTTTGCCCCAACGACTGCGGACGATGGGAGAGATACGCTATGGCTTGACTGATATAGTCAACGGGAGCCATTTCAAACTGATAGTCTAAATCAGGAAAGGTTCCCATCTCAATGCAGCCCTTAATCATGCGGCAAACAAAATCATCGGTATACCAGCCTCCAGTCTGACTATGCCCTGAAATAAAAGGTGCACGATAGATACAAACCGGAAGTCCGCGATCGCGCGCTTGCAAAACCAGTTTTTCTGCAACCCACTTGCTTTGGGAATACCCCAAGTAGATACCTGACCCATGAGCGGGCTGATCTTGCTCAGTGACGATTTGATTGGCGTAAGCAGACGCTTCAAAGACTGCAACTGTAGAAACATAGTGAACAGGCTTAACTCGACTGTGACATGCCAATCGCAATACTTCTTGAGTACCAAGAACATTACTAGGCTTGAGGGCTGAATATGGATAAACCCAGTTCAGCAACGCAGCACTGTGATAGATCACTTCTATTTGTTCAGCAAGCTTATGGAATTGTGAATCACTGAAACCCAGTTTCGGCTGAGTTAAATTACCCAGAACAGGTGTTATTCGATGCCCGAACGCTTCCTGCCAAAGACCATAAGCTTCTAAATTTACCTGCAAGCGTTTTTTTCCAGACTCCACATCTGCCGCACGCACCAAACAGTAAAGATTCGCCTTGGTCTGCTGAAGGAGATCATGGAGCAAGAAGGCTCCTAAGAACCCTGTTGCCCCTGTAATGAAAATTGCATTGGGTTTTGAGGTCAAGGTTTCTAAAGTGCCTTGTAGAGTAATCTGAGGATCAAGAAGAACTTCTGCTTCTAGATTGAGTCCAAACGGATTTCCTTGCCCTAGGTTCTGGTTGAGCCAAGCAATAATCTCAACTTTGTGATGGATCAGAAGTGCCTGCAATTCAGATGTTAAAATGCCTTTGGGAGCACGCACACTCAACTGCTTATTTTTGACCCACAACTGCACCCCTTGTTGAGAAAGAGATTCAAGAAGTTCATGCATATGCTCAGAATGATATTTGGTAGCAGAGTGGAAGAGGCGATTGCACAAGAATTGAGAAGCTTACAAAGTTGTTTCTTCAATCTCGCTACAATATTGCGTGAGAGCCTGGATTGATGGATAATCCAAAATTAACTCTGGTGGAAGCTCATAGCCAATATAGGTGCTCAAATCAGATACTAATGAAATCGCAGCCACTGAATCTAATCCATATTGCTCTAGAGAAGTAGTGCAGTCGATTTCATTAGCTTCAATGGATAATAATTTGCTCGCATGAAATACTAGCCAATTCTGAATGCTCATTGGCAAGAATGAATCCAGCAACATACTTTTGCTGTCGCAGTAATCAGAGTTGTCTCTAGGTGAGACAGTCTGAGTAGCATCAGAGTTTTTAACTTTCATCTTTAACCTCATCAAAAGTTCATTACACAATGGACTGACCCAAAACCTCAGAACTCACGACCTTAAGCGTCTCTTCCAAGAAACCAGTACGACAAGCATATCGCTGAATTTTGCCGCTTGAGGTTTTGGGAATACTGCCCGCTTTAAGCAAGAGCACGCTATAGACCTGGATGGCATGTTCTGCTGCAATTGCTTGTCGAATGTTACGGATTATGGCTTGCAGATCTGAAGGCTGGTGCGTCTTTGCATCTGTACCAGGACGAGTACTTTCTCGACAGCGATTGTCATCAGCAGGTATTAACGCTGCTGATTGTCGCTGCTCTCGATAGCGCTGCTCCAATTCGGCAACGACAATTAATCGTTCCTCGCCCGCAATATCTGCTGAGAATGCCGCAACACAACCGGGTCTGCGAATTGAAGGATGGCTCTCTTCAACAGTCAGTTCAATATCTTGGGGATAATGATTTCGCCCTCGGATAATCACGATATCCTTGAGCCGTCCTGTAAAAAAGAGTTCCCCATCCTGTAAAAATCCGAGGTCACCAGTCCGCAGAAAAGGACCTTCATTTGTATTGGTCGTATAAGCCTGAAAAACTGCTTGCGTCAGTTCTGGTTGATTCCAATATCCTTGTGCAATGCTACTGCCTGCAACCCAAATTTCTCCTACTTGACTCTCATGACATTCATTGTGAGTTTCAGGATCAATAACTCGCACGATTTGATCACACCAGCTATGCCCACAGCCTACTAGCGATCGAACATTCAGTTGGTTGCTAGTTGCAGCAGTCACTCGATTCTGTTCCAGCGCGATCGCATCTACACGCTGCACGACTGGAGTCGCCGCTTTCCAACCTCCCGTAATGAAGAGCGTTCCTTCTGCCATGCCATAGCAAGGATAGAATGCTTCTCGACGAAATCCACAGGGTGCAAACATGGTTGCAAACCTCTCCAGGGTTTCTGCTCGAATCGGTTCTGCACCCGTGAATGCCCAGTCCCAGCAACTCAAATCTAGTTCATTTCGCTGCTCTGGGCTAATTCTATTCACACATAAGTCATATGCAAAATTGGGTCCACCACTGGAGGTAGCTCGATAGTGAGAAATCATTTGCAACCACCGCGCTGGCTTTTGCAGAAAAGCAACCGGCGACATCAGAATGCAAGGTCTGCCCAAATACAGCGGTTGAAGCAGGTTCCCAATCAGCCCCATATCATGGTAGACCGGCAGCCAACCAGCGACAATCGCAGCTTCGCTATTCTGGGATGCCTGTTGAATCAGGTGCTCATTATGCAATAGATTGCCGTGGCTGACCATCACGCCTTTAGGGTTGCCTGTTGAGCCAGAGGTATACTGTAAAAACGCAAGGGTATCACCCTGAATTTTGGGCATTTGCCAATCGGCTGCCAGTTCAAATGCTACATGGTCTGTTGCTAACCATTGCAGGGTATCTAAATCCGTCGCCTCCACTAACTGCGCTTGAATATGACTTAACTGAGCCGCACTTGTCAATGCAACGATGGCTTGGGCATCCGCAATGATTGCCTGTAATCGCTTAATCGAATGATTTTTTCGAGGAGGATAGACAGGAACTGCGATCGCTCCAGCATATAAACAACCAAAAAAAGCAGCAATAAATTCTAATCCTGGAGGATAGAGTAACAATACTCGCTCTCCAAAAATTTCTCTTTGTTGTAACTGAGCGGCGATACTTCGAGCACGTTGGTCAATCTGTCGGTAAGTTAAATATGTCTCTTCTTCCTCTCCATTAAGGAGAAAGGTAAAGGCACGTTGATCAGCTTGATTAAAAACCTTATCTTGCAGCACTTCAATTAAAGTTGTTGACTTTAATTGAGTAGACAATAGAGAGCTTGTATAAGAACTCATTCATTCCTCCAGACACAAATATTGAGAAATTGGCTTCGATCGAGTTGTATCGGATGAAGCCTGTTTAACGTAGATATTGAGCATACAAGTAGAGCATTTTAATCAAGTAGAAAAATATATAGCGGTTCCTAGGCTGGTGAAGTACAGTTACCTTTTGACTGGCAAAGACTTCAGGAACGAAATAGTACTGCACTAGATCGAGAACCGCTGTATCTACTTTTAATTACAGAAAAATCCTGTGTTTATTGCCCTAAGTACGCTAGTTCAAAACTATCTAATTCATTGAAAAGACTGAGCTGCTCTTCACTTTTGAGCTGTTTTTCCAAAGTTTTACAGGTTAAAATCTAGGCTTTCAACACTCAGTAGTGATAGCAATAAAGCAGTAGTTCTGAGACTTTTAGCCTCTTTTTAATCTCTAACTTCTGGTTCAAAGTGGTTAAGCTTTATATCATAAATATTAAACAATAACTAAGTGGCAACTTAATTCATTCTCCTTAAATTTAAAGTTCCCATCTTTACCTAAAATTAACATTTAATCTGCTCAAGGGTCAATTCGGGTGCATCCCACCTTTGCAAGTCCACAAATCTTGTGATTTGTCAAAGCCTTGTCTGAAGACTTCTAGGAGCGGGTTTTGAGCCTTAAGTATTTA
>Ga0209490_10002248_pt1 | contig 18340 bp, 15 predicted proteins | sample MAT06_FD_187209 | JGI IMG/M metagenome (GOLD analysis project Ga0209490, IMG submission 187209) | Freshwater microbial communities from Lake Fryxell liftoff mats and glacier meltwater in Antarctica - MAT-06 (SPAdes) (version 2) | ecosystem: Environmental > Aquatic > Freshwater > Ice > Liftoff... | reverse complement strand
CGACCGTGAGCCCGGCAGTCCCGGCACCCAGGAGTAGGCCGAGCGGAAAGCGGGGGTCGCGCTCGAGCGTGCGTTCCAATGCTGCGGCCGTCAGCGCGACGGATGCAATTCCGAACGCGACGAACGACTCGAAAACCCACCAAGATTGCGGATTGTTGAGCCATTCGCTTTTCGAAACTTGACCGTGAACCCAGAGCGATTGAACGGCCAACACGCCCAAGCCGAGACCGAGGAACGCGAGCACGGAGACGAACAGGCCGCGAACGGCCTGCGATTCAAAGACGTTCGTGTTCATGATTCGGGGCAGCAATGCGCCGGCGAGGAGTGCTGGAAGGCCGACGACGACGGTGTTCAACCCCAGCGTCGTGAGCCCGCCGTGGGCAAAGAATAGGGCCTGGAACGCGAGCCCGATGGCGATGGCGACCGGAGCCCGAACTCCGAGCACGAGCCCGACGAGGCCGTTGAGGAGCAGGTGGACGCTGACCCCGCCGAGCGGAAGGTGGACGAGCGAGGAGACGAAGAACGCCGCGGTCATCACGCCGAGGCGGGGGATCGCGGAATCGTCGCCGTCCCGGACCTGCACGGCGAGGCCGCGGAGGGCGAGGAGCACGAGGAGGATCGCCCCCGCCCAACCGCCGGCGAGCCAAGGCCAGGTGACGACGCCATCGGATAGGTGAACGGCGAAGAGCATTCTCGGGAGGACCTCGCGGGATTCGGGCTCGGACAATCTATTGTGGAAGGGCGAACCAACGCGATTTTGAGAGAGTCCAAATTCGGCGATTGCGTCTCGCAATGGCGTGCGTTAAACATAATCCCGAGCCGCGGGATTCATGACCTGGGGCCATCCACAACTTTCGAGGTCGGTATGAAGTACGCACGCCTGGCGGCTTTCCTGATCGCAGTACTGCTGCTCACCGGCGGAGTCGTGGGGCAAGAAAACCCCGCCAAGAAGAAAGAGGAGCCGAAGAAGGAGGAACCGGCCGGCAAAGCCAAGGGCCAACTTCCACAAAACTGGGCCAAGCTCGGCCTCACCGACGAACAGCGGGACAAGGTCTATCGGGTGCAAAACAAGTACAACGACGACATCGATAAGCTCGAACTCCAGATTGCGGACCTCAAAAAGAAGCGGGACAAGGAACGGCTCGAAGTTTTAACGCCCGAACAGAAGAAGCGGCTCGAAGACATCGTTAAGTCCAAAGCGGGAACCGACAAGTAGCACCTCATTTGGGTCGATGATTATGGGTCTGGAACGAACGGTGCGGTTCCCGTCGGGGACCGTTCCGGACTGGGAACGGGTCGTCGAAAAGCTCAACTCGATGGGCGATGCGCCCTCGCTGCGGATGATCGACGGACAACTCGCGTTCCCGGACGAGCAACCTCCAGTCGATTGGTCGGAATTGCGGATCGGCCTGTCCGCCGGCATGGTCACACTCCGCAGGCAAAGCGATCGCGTCCTGTGCTTGATTTGGGGCAACGCGGAAGAGGAATTGCTCCGATGCCGCGAACGCTGCGCGTGGGCGTTTGCTACCTCCGGTGCCGGGGAAGTGCTGGACGAGCAGGGAACGGTCATCGACCTCGAACAGTTCCATTCTCAATGCCGAACCGATTGATCGGCAACGGCGATTCGGTCGTCCCATTTTCCCCATTTATCCTGAAACTCCACATTTTGCAGTTCTTTTGGACGCCGAGTTTCGCCGACAGTAGTTCTGGCGCGGCGACGCGCCCCACCGGCGGTGTTCCCTTTGAAGGGGGGTTGGCCTTGCTCCTCCCCGCCCGATTTCGCTATCTTGCCCAATCGGGAGCGATTTCCGCGAGCGAGGCATCGAAGTTGAGAGGCCGAGCGTGAATCGGACCGTTCGACAATTGGCCGCCCTGGTCGGCGGGGAAGTCCTCGGCGACGGGGATGTGACGATCGAATCGGCACGGACCCTTTCGGACGCGGGGCCGGGCGACCTCACGTTCGTGGACGGCGAGCGGAACCTCCACGTTTGGCATGCCTGCGTTGCGGCCGCCGCGGTCGTTCCGCAGGGCGTTCCGCTCAACGGCCGGCCGATCATCCGAGTCGCCGATCCCAAAGTCGCGTTCGGCACGATCGTTCAAGCCTTGAAGCTCGCCCGCAGTTCCTCCTCCACAGGTCGTATCGACCCGACAGCTCATCTGCACCCTTCGGCGATCATCGGGCCCGACGCGACCATCGGGCCGTTCGCGGTCGTCGGCGAAGGCACGGTCATCGGCGCGCGCTGCCACCTCCATGCCGGGGCCGTGGTCGGCCACTTTTGCACGCTCGGCGACGACGTGATCCTTCACCCGCATTCGGTGCTGTACGACGATTGCCGACTCGGCGACCGCGTCACGATCCACGCCAACGCCGTGATCGGGGCCGACGGCTACGGCTACAAGGTTCAGCAGGGCAAGAACCTCAAAGTCCCTCAACTCGGCTGCGTCGAAATCGGCGACGACGTGGAGATCGGAGCCTGCACGACCATCGACCGGGGGACGTTCGGCCCGACGCGCATCGGCGAGGGAACCAAGATCGACAACCAGGTGATGATCGCCCACAACTGCCAGATCGGTAAGCACAACCTGATCGTGAGCCAAGTCGGGATCGCGGGCTCGACGACCACCGGCGACAACGTCATCATCGCGGGGCAGTGCGGCGTCGGGGATCACCTCACCATCGGCGACCGCGTCGTGATCGGAGCGTTGGCCGGCGTCTTCCGCGACGTTCCCGCGGACTCCCGCGTGCTCGGCAATCCGGCCCGGCCGATCAAGGAGACACTGCGGATTGTGGCCAGCATCCAGAAGCTCCCCGGCTTGGTCCGCGATATGCAACGTGTGAAGCGGAAGGTGGATCTGGCCGAGGGAGATGGCGAATGACCGCGTCACCGAACCGGCCAACCGTCGGCCTCATCGCCGGGGCCGGGCGGTTCCCGATCGTGTTCGCCGAGAAAGCTCGCGATCTCGGAATCCCGGTCGTCTGCGTCGGCGTGTGGGGCATGGCCGATCCTTCCTTGGCGACGATCTGCCATCGCTTTCACTGGCTCCGGCGCATGTCGCTCGGATTCATCTTCCGGTCGTTTCTCGGCGGCGGGGTCCGATCGTGGACCATGGCCGGGAAGTTTCACAAGCATTTGTTCTTTCAGCCCCACCGGCTGCTGCAGCTCGTCCCGGACTGGCGGAGCCTTCGCTTTTGGTATCGCCGCATGCGCCGCGACCGCAGCGACGATACTCTCCTGCTCGGCCTCATCCGCGAGTTCCGCGACGCGGGCTTCGAATGCGTCTCGGCCCTCGAACTTTGCCCGGAGTTGCTCGTGCGCGAAGGCGTGCTCACCCGCCGAAAACCGACCGCGAACGAACTTTCGGACATCCACTTCGGCTGGGCCCTGGCCCGCGAAATGGGCCGCCTCGACGTCGGCCAGAGCGTCATGGTTCGCGAAAAAGCGGTGCTTGCCGTCGAAGCGATCGAGGGAACGGACCGGGCGATCCTACGGGCGGGCGAGTTCTGCCGGCAAGGTGGGTTCGTGGTCGTCAAAGTGTCCAAGCCGAAGCAGGACATGCGGTTCGACGTTCCCACCGTCGGACGCACGACGATCGAAACCATGAAGCGGGCCGGGGCGAAAGTCCTGGCCATCGAAGCCGGGAAAACGATCCTTCTCGACGAGGCTCAAACGATTGCCCTCGCGGACGAACTGGGGATGACGATCCTCGCCCTCCCTCCGGATGCGACGGGCTAGGCAACCGTCCGCGGGAAACCGATTGGCGGAGACTGCCCACTTCGGCGCCGCTTTGCTTATGATGGTAGTTACCGTTTCCCGGCGTAAGACGTTGCCGGACCGCATCTCGGGGCCACATGGGCACAGTCGCATTTTATCCGCCGGAAGCGACCTCCCCCGAGCGGGCGCGGGCGCTGAATCAACTCTGCCTCGCGGGCGGCTACGACTACGCCCCCATTCCCACGCGCACCCGAGCCGATGGCGGGAAAATCTTCCTGAGCAAAGATGCCAACGAAAGCGGCTACGTGCAGATGCCGTGGCCGCTACCCGGACTCGGAGCCCCGGTCTCCATGTCCTCCACGCTCCGCGAGCGCGCAGAACCGTACCACCTCCTGATCGAACTCGCCCGCGGCACTCTGAACCAAGTCCGCACCCAGGTCTTCGAGTGGGAGCTGATCGGCCTTGCGGTTCCCCCGGAGGACCGGGAGAAAATGCGATCCGTTTCCCGCGAGTTCGGCAAGGAAGTCCTCGAACCGCAATCCGGCGGGCAGACCGACCGATTGACCGCAATCCTGGTCCAGGCTCACCGCCTCGCGGATCGCGTCTCCCGCGTTTTCGCCGAGCAGTTGCTCGCCACCCGCGCGGGCGAAACCGGCAAGCTTTCCACCGCGTTCGGTCGGCGGTTGTCCAGTCTGCCGGACGGCACCGCAGCGGCGGAAATCTGTTCGTCCTTCACCGCCGTGCGCCTGGCGCCCGAATGGCGGCAGATCGAACCGACCGAGGCCGGCTACAACTGGACCCGGTTCGACGAACTCGTCGATTGGGCTTGCGGCACCGGGCTCGCCGTCTCGATCGGGCCGATCATCGACCTCGCCGCCGACACGTTGCCGGACTGGGTCCGCCAGTGGTCGGGCGATTTACCGAGCCTGAGCGCGTTCCTGTGCGATTTCACCGAAACGCTCATGCGCCGCTACCAGGACCGCGTGAATTCCTGGCACGTTTTCCACGGCTTCAATCAATCCGAAGTGCTCTCGCTCGGTGAGGATGAGCGGTTGCGGCTCGCGGCCCGATTGCTCGAAGCGGCCCGCGGCATCGCGCCGGACGGGCTCTGGACCATCGGCCTCGCGCAGCCCTGGGGCGACTACCTCAATTCGGAAGACCACACGTATTCCCCGTTCGTCTTCGCGGACACTCTGCTCCGCGCCGGGTTCGGCTTCGCCACGCTCGAACTCGAAATTCGCCCCGGCCTCGGCCGCCGCGACAGCTTCGCCCGCAACGCCCTCGAACTCTTCCGGCTCCTCGAGTTGTTCAACAACCTGGGCGTTCCCCTCGAAGTCGGCGTCTGGTGCCCGCCCGGCGGCGGCGACTTGCCGGGCTCGCCGCCGGATTGGGCCGTGACCGACTTCCTGCTCGCTGCGGCCATGCCGCAGGTCAAAGGCGTTTACTGGAGCAATCAGTACGACCCCAGTTCCACGCCGAGCCCCTACGACACCCCGCTCTGCGGCGAATCGGCAGACACGCCCCCGCTCATCGGCGAAGTTCGAAGGTCGTTCATCGAATAGAGCCGACGGCCGCACGAATTGCAAGAAAGCCACCGAATTCGTCAACTGAATGCCAGCGGGCGGCGTTAGGTTTTACGATGCCTCGCGTCGTCTTCGGGACGATGCAGCCCGCCCGTTTCGAGACTCGCATTCCCTCGCTGGTCTGAGGGCTTCTCCGATGGGTTCCGATCGGCAAAACGACGCGCACCGCGACGACCCGACCGCCGTGGCGGGTCGGGACCACCGGACCATCGACCGCTACCGCTTACTCCGTTTGATCGGCAGCGGCTCGATGAGTTCGGTTTACGCCGGCTACGACGCCGCGGGACTGCGACCCGTGGCGATCAAGCTCCTCGCCGACCACCTCGCCGCGGACAAGCTGTTCGTCAATCGCTTTTACCGCGAGGCCCGCCTCAGCGTCGCCCTCGACGACCCGCGGATCGCTCGCGGATATTCTTTCGGCTACGACCCCGCGGCCGACAAGCACTACCTCGTGATGGAGTACGTGGACGGGCCGGACGCGATGGCGCAGCTGAACGAGCACGGCCCATTGCCCGTCGCCTCGGCCGTGCGGATCGGCATCGCCATCGGCCGGGCGCTCGCGGCCCTCCACGCGGCCGATCTCGTCCACCGCGACGTGAAGCCGGACAATATCCTCCTCGGCCGAGACGGCTCGGTGAAACTCGCCGATCTCGGCTTGGCCAAGCGACGAACCGGCGACCTCGAGTTGACTACCGCGAATCAGGGCGTCGGCACACCGCACTACATGCCCTACGAGCAGTCCGCGAACGCCGAGTTCGTGGACGGCCGCAGCGACCTCTTCGCCCTCGGCGCGACGATCTACTACCTGCTGACGGGCCGCCTGCCGTTCCCCGGTGAGACTCACGAGGAGCTCGTCCGGCAGAAAGCGTGCGGCGAGTACGTTCCCGCCCGCGAATACCGTCCGGACCTGCCGCCGGTCCTCGATTTGATTCTGACGAAGGCTCTGGCCCGCGATCCGCGCAACCGCTTCGCGGACCTCGGGAAATGGACGGCCGCCCTGATCGCGACGCGGCTCCACGAACGCGAGTTCGAGGTTCGCGCGAACGGTATCGCGAGTGCCCGCGAAGCGCACCCGGCGGCGCGTACGCGGGCCGATCTCCAAATGATTCCGTTCGAGCGCCCCATCGAAATCGTCGGCGAACGCCCATCGAAATCGGGTGCTCCGCCGGCGGTCCTTTCTCCGACGCCGCCCGCGTGGCACTTCGGCTGGCCCGTCATCCTCTCGGCCGTGGTCGCCGCGGTTCTCGCATTCGCGAGTTTGCAAGCGGCGTTCTGGCCCGAAGCGCCCCACGTCGAGCCGTGCGATACGGCCGGTTCGCCCGACGGTGCATCTCCGGGGGAAACTCAGTAGAACCAAGGAGTCCCCGCGAACCGAGCGGGATTTCCTCACGCGGATGGCGATCATGGAGCCCGGCTCGGGAACCCTCACCCGCGACCGCCTCTTGCTCGTGCTCGCCGCGGTGCTCTGGAGTTCCGGCAGCTTCTTCATGCGAGTGCTCCGCGAGCCGACCGGACTCGGGCTCGATGAACCCCAACTGACTCCCCTCCAAATCGCCTTCTTCCGCGGCATCTTCGCCGGAGCAATTCTCGTCCCGCTCCTGCGCCCCGCGCAGATCCGCCTCCGGCCCTCCATGTTCGCGATGGTCGCCTGCTTCGGCCTCATGAGCGGCCTGTACCTTTCGGCCCTCGGCCTCGGTCAGGCCGCCAACGCGATCCTCCTCCAAAACACAGCCCCCTTCTGGGTCTACATCGTCGGCGTCTATTTCCTGGGCGAACGCGGCGATTCGCGGACCCTCAAAGCGATCCTCGTCGGCGTCGCGGCGATGCTGCTCATCGTCGTCGGCAACTGGATCGACGGGCCGCCTTCCGAAGGTTCCGTGCCGCAGTCGGTGATCCTGATGATGGGTGCGGGCAGCGGCGCGATGTACGCCTGCGTCGTGCTCTTCCTCCGCTCCCTCCGCGCCGAATCGAGCGCCTGGCTCATGGTCCTCAACCTCTTCGGCGGCGCCGGCGTCTTGCTCGTTTACGTCTTCATCCGCTTCGGACCGGACGAAACGGAGCGGTGGCTATCGACTCCAACGCTATTCCAACTCGCCGTCCTCGCCGTGTTCGGGGCCGTGCAAATGGCCACTCCCTACTGGCTGTTCGCCCGCGGTCTCAAAACCGTAAATCCGCACGAAGCGGGGATGATTACGCTCCTCGAACCGGTGCTCAACCCCGTGTGGGCGTATCTGATCGCGCCGGAGAAAGAAACGCCGACGATCTGGACGGCCATTGGCGGCGGCGTGCTCCTGAGCGCGCTCGCGTGGCGGTATTTGCCGCGAAGAACTCCGCGACCGAGTGGTTGAGTTCGCCGCGGAATTGTGCGACAGTATTCGATTATGCCCACCTACCACCTCGCCACGTTCGCCAGCGACGCGACTCCGCCCGACGGCCATCCGCTCTGCGGCGGCTGGATCGAGGCCGTGCGAGGCGTCGATGATCCGTTGAAAGTGCTCGGAATTGTACTGCTTGGCATGGGCAAGCCGGTCGTGCTCTGCGCCGTCGATTGGACCGGGTTGAGGAACGAAGCTTATCGGACGTGGCGAGCGGCCTTGGCGGAGGCGGCGCACACCGTTCCCGAGAACGTCGCCATTCACTGCGTCCACCCGCACAACGCCCCATTCGCGGATACGGAAGCCGAGAAACTGATCGCCGCGGCCGGGGCTTCGAGCTCGTTGGATTTGAAGTTCTTCGACGAGGTCGTTCGCAAGTCCGCCGCGGCTTTGAAGGCTTCGCTGGCGAAGGCCGTCGAGTTCACGCACGTCGGCCACGGGGCGGGCACGGTCGAGGAAGTCGCATCGAACCGCCGCGTGATCGGGCCGGATGGCAAAGTGAAGTTCACCCGCACGAGCGCGACGAAGAACGCGGAAGCGAGGGCGGCCCCCGAGGGTTTGATCGACCCGGTGCTGCGTACCCTCAGCTTTTGGAAGGGCGAGAAGCCCCTCGCGGCATTGCACTTTTACGCCACGCACCCGATGAGCTACTACGGCGACGGCCGCGTGAGTGCGGACTTCTGCGGTTTAGCCCGCCAAAAGCGGCAGGACAAACAGCCCGAAGTGTTTCAGATTTACTTCACGGGCGCGTCCGGCAACGTGACCGCGGGCAAGTACAACGATGGGGCGAAGGAGAACCGGGCGATCCTTCGCGACCGGATGGTCGCGGGAATGAACGCGGCCTGGGAGGCGACCAAGGTCGTACCCGCGACCGGGTGGACCTGGCGCGTCGAACCCGTGAAACTCCCTCCGCGAACCGAACCATCCTTTGGCGAAGAAATCAGCACTCGCGATTTGAATGATCCGAAGCAGACCAAAGCCCGCAGGAACAACGCGGCATTCCAACTCGCCTGGTTGAAGCGCAAGGGCGTGCCGATCGAGGTCTGCTCCCTAGCCTTCGGCGACAAAATCGCGACGCTGCATCTACCCGGCGAACCGTTCATCGAGTTTCAACTCGCGGCCCACAAACTCCGCAAGGACTCGTCGATCTTCGTGGCCGGTTACGGCGACGGCGGGCCGGGTTACATCCCCACGGCCGATGCGTACATGCAAGCGGGCTACGAACCGACCGTCGCGCTTTCGAGCCCGGACTCCGAAGCGATCTTGCTGAAGGCCATTGCGAAAGTCTTGACCACCGAACCGAAGTAAGAAGCCAACCCATGAAGCGAATGCTGTTGAGCCTCGGCTCGTTCCTGTTCACGTTGGCAGTGGCCTCGAGCGCCGATGCACCCCCCGCGGACCTCAAAGCCCCCGGTCCGCTTTCCCCCGCGGACGAACGCAAGTCGTTCCAAATCGCCACCGGTTTCGATATGTCGCTCGTCGCTGCGGAACCGGACGTGATCGATCCCGTGTCGATGTGCTTCGATGCCCGCGGGCGGATGTTCGTCTGCGAGATGCGCGGCTACCCGAACGGCGGCGTCGGCACCGGCAACGAGTCCCGCGGACGAATCCGCTTGCTTACGGATACGGACGGCGACGGTGTCTTTGAAACCGCTCGCGTCTTCGCCGAGGGGCTGCGGTTCCCCATGGGTATCACTCCCTGGAAAACCGGCGTGATCGTCGCCGTCGCCCCGGACATCGTCTTCTTGGACGACACGGACGACGACGGCAAAGCGGACAAGAAAACGGTGCTCTACACCGGGTTCAACCTCGCGAACATTCAGCAGATGGTGAACAGTTTGCAGTGGGCCGCGGACGGCTGGGTCCACGGGCTCGCGGGCAACGCGGCGGGAACGATTCAGTCGGTCGAAAAGCCCGACGTGCCCGCGGTCGTGCTGCAAGCCCGCGGTTTCCGCTTTCAACCGAGCATTCCCGGCAGCCTGGAACCGACCAGCGGCGGCGGGCAGTACGGCATCACCCAGGACGACGCGGGGCACTGGTTCACCGCGACCAACAGCCAGCACCTCCGCCAAATCGTAATCCCGGACCACTACCTCCGCCGGAATAAAAACGCCCTCGTCTCGCAAGTCACCCTGGACATCCCCGACCACGGCGCGGCCGCGAAGGTCTTCCGCATCAGCCCGTTCGAGCCCTGGCGAGTCGAACGCACGACGCGCCGCGCCGGTGCTCCGGATGCTCGTCGATTCCCCACGACCGAACTCGTGCCCGGCGGGTACATCACCTCCGCGTGCAGCCCCACGGCGTACACAGCCGAACTCTTCGCGCCCGCCTTCCGCACCAGCGTCTTCGTCTGCGACCCGGCCAACAACCTCATCCACCGCGACGTGCTCGAACCGAACGGGGCCGTTTTCGTCGCCCGCCGCGGCGAAACGGACCGCGAGTTCCTCGCCTCGACCGACAACTGGTTTCGCCCCACGCACCTCACCGTCGGGCCGGATGGGGCGCTTTACTTACTCGACTTCTACCGCGAGGTGATCGAGACGCCGCTCTCGCTTCCCGAAGACATCAAAGCCCGATTGAACCTGGAAAGCCGGGAACGGGGGCGAATCTGGCGCATCGCGCCGCAGGGATTCAAACCTGCAAAAATGCCCGATCTTACGAAGGATTCGCCCGATCGACTCGCCGAACGGCTCGCGGATGCGAATGCCTCGGTCCGCACCACCGCGTTGCGATTGCTCGACGAGAAGGGCGAGACTGCTATCCGCGAAAGCGCTCAAGGAGTCGCCGAGAATGCGGTCGGCAAACCGAGCCTGCCGCTCGTCCTTTCGCACCTCGCGCGCTCGGGCAAATTGACCGACGAGCGCATTCTGAGCACGTTGAGCGACCCATTGCCCGGCAACCGCGAAGCAGGTTTGCGGTTCGCGGAACAGCGATTGGAGAAGTCGGAACCGCTGCGGCGAGCAGTCGCGAAACTGGCGGACGATCCGTCGCCGATGGTCCGCTTCCAGGTCGCGCTCACCTGCGGCTTCCTACCGCAGTCCGACGCCACGCCCGTCCTCGCCGCGCTGATCCGCAAAGATGCCGGCGATCCGTGGATGAGCAGTGCAGTCCTTTGCTCGTCCCGCGACGGCATGGCGGACCTTTTGCTCTCCGTGATGAACGGCGAGACGCCGCCCGCCCAGCGCGCCGTCGTGCGGTCGTTCGTCACCCGCGCGGCCGCGGGTGTGGGGGCTCAGGGCGACGAAGCGGCCATCGCGAAACTCCTCGTCGCGGCCGTGGAAGGGAAGGGTAAAGCCGCGGGACTCGACCTGGCCACGCTGGACGGACTGCTGCAAGGCACCCGACGAAAGCCGGGCGGATTGAAAGCGCTGTTGGCCAAGCACGCGGAACGAGAACTGTTGACGCGCCTCTTGCGGGAAGGCCGAGAACTCACCGATGAAAAGCTCCCCATCGACGATCGAGTTTCGATGGTGCGATGGCTCGCATTCGCTCCGTTGGAGTACGCGGTCAAAGCTGCCAAACCCTTTTTGACGCCGCAAACGCCGCCCGAATTGCAACTCGCCGCGGTGCGGGCCGTCGCTGCGCACGACGAAGCGGGCGTGGCCGAAGCGCTGTTGGCGGGTTGGCCGCAGTACGGACCGGCGACTCGGCGGGAAGTGCTCGAACACTTGCTCGCGACACCGGCCCGAGCCACGGTTCTATTGGATTTGCTGGAGAAGAAGTCCGTTGTGCCCGGCGAACTCGAACCGTCCCGCGTGGCTCAGTTGAAGTTGTTCCCGAACGCGGCCGTGAAGGCCCGCGCGATCAAATTGCTCGCGGGTCAGGGGACGAGCGAGCGGTTGCCGGTGGTGAAAGAATACTCGAAAGCCCTCGAACTCACCGGCCGAGCTGACCGCGGACAGATGGTCTTCAAGCAGCACTGCGCCGCGTGCCACAAACTCGGCGACGTGGGCCACGAAGTCGGCCCGAACCTGCTCGCCACGCTCCCGGGCAAGAGCGGCGAGGACTTGCTCACCGCCGTGTTCGACCCGAATCGCGAAGTCGATCCGCGCTACGTTAACTACGTCGCATCGACCTCGGACGGCCGGAGCCTGACGGGCGTGATCGTCGCCGAGACCGCCGCCGCCGTGACGCTCCGCCGTGCCGACGGGGCGGAAGATACGATCCGCCGAGCGGACATCGAGTCGATCCGTTCGAGCGGCTTATCATTGATGCCCGAAGGCGTCGAGAAGAACGCGACCCCACAGGACGTGGCGGACCTGTTCGCGTATTTGAAGCAGGTCGCGGCGGGAGCTCCGAAGAAGTAATGCGGAGGATTCTCGAGTGAGGTGCGCTGGGCGAGAATTTACGAAACAACTTCCACGTAATCGACGATGCTCGAAGGCTCGGGCACATCGAATCCGTCTTCGAGCATTCCTTGGACGTGGATTTCTATCGCCTTCCTCAAGTGTCGCTCGGTTTCCACAACCGTAGCACCGGTCGCGATGCATCCCGGTAAGTCCGGGACATACGCCGCGAAGTTCGCCTCGGCTTTCTCAACGACAATCGCATAGCGTCTCATGACAGCACTACCCATCCACCATAACGAGCCGTGGGGTTCATCCCCACGGGGTTCAGTTCCCTTGCGGATAAACCCCACGGCTCGACAAAGTCGATCTACTCCGGCTGCGTCGGCACCATGCCGTCGCCCTTGGTCACGCGGATGAGCGGGATGTAGTCCTTGCGGTCCGGGTACGTTTTGTTCGGCACGGCCACGAACTGAACGATCCCTTCGACGCGGACCCAGCCGTGGTCCTGGATTTTGTCGGGCACGAAATCGGTCTTGATGCGGGCCTTCAACGGGATCGTATCCGCGGCGCAGCAGGTCATCTTTAATTTGAAGAGCGTGAATTCCGTATCACCGATGGCCTTCACTTGCCCTTTCACAACCCCGCGGCGGCCTTCGTAAGCCGCCCGTTTCTGTTCGTCGTGGGCGGCCATGTTCAATTCTTGGAAGTCGAATTGGAGCGTCTCACCCCCCTTCGCTTCGACCATCGCCACGTCCGATAGCTTTTCGTCTTTGCCGATCCGGCGATCGATCCAGTCTTTGCTGAAGCCCTGATTCGGCAGGCCCAGGAAGAAGAGGACGATCGGGACGCACAGCGCAATCACCTTCACGAAGATGGCGCCCGAAGCGTGGTCGTGATCGTGGTGCCCGTGGCCGTCGTCGTGGGCGTGGTCGCAGTCCGGCCCATGGACGTGAGCGGGGGCGTGGTCGTGCTCGTGGTTGCAATCGGGCCCGTGGACGTGCTCGGCCGCTTTGCCGAGTTTCCCGGTTTCGACCCAGAGGGCCGCCCCGCGAATCACGCAGAGCGCGAGCAGCGTCAGCCCGCCCGCGAGCACCCAGTAGTGGAACTCGGGGGCGAGGAGATCTTGCAGCCGGTTCTGTTGAAACATCAGCACCGCGACGGCCCCGAACGCCCCGCAGACGCCGATGCCCAGGAGTTGTTCGAGGTAGTACTCGCCGACCGTATGGCCGTGCATATCTGCGGCGGGTTTCGGGTGCTCGTGACCGTGTTCTTCGTGCGGGCCGTGCGTGTGGCCGTGTTCGTGTGCGTGGTCCATGAATAGTCCCTCGTGCGGACGGAGTTCGAGAGTTAAGGGTTCGGCGTTGCGACGGAAACGGTCGCACCTGCTTCACCCGGCATCGGGTTGTAGACTTGGTGCAAGACCAAGCTGTAAACGAGCGTCTGAATCACGGTGCAAGTCACGATCACGGCGATCAACTTGCCCCGGAAAACGCGCGTATACATCAGGAGCAACTTCAAATCGAGCATCGGTCCAAGGACCAGGAACGCGACCTTGGAAGACACGCTCATTTCGGTAAAGCTCGCGGCGACGAACGCGTCCGCTTCGCTGCACAGGCACATGATCACGGCCAGGAACATCATCGCCGGGATTGCCAAATACGGCATGTCGCGGGAAAGGGAGGTCAAGTCGTCCGGACTGATGAAGCTCTTGGCCGCCGCGGCGAGCAGCGCGCCGAGGATCAGGAAGACCGTGATGTCGAGAAAGTCGTGAATCGCGGTCGAGGAGATGTTGCCGAGCCGTTGCAGGATCGACTTTTTCGGAGCCTTCGGTTCGTCCTCATCCACGAGCGAGAGAGCCTTCACCTTGGGCGGTGCGGCGGACGCCGTGAGCAGAGCGTGGAGCCCGGCTTTCTGCTGCAAGCGGTGTACGACGAGCCCCGCCCCACAGGCGACGAGGAAACCCATCCCCCCGCGGATCGCGACCATTTCCCACCCGATGCCGCCGTCCTGCTTGAGGCCGCCGAATGCGACGTAGGTACTGAGCAGCACGATCACGTTTACGATCGGCCCGGCGAGCATGTACGTCACGCAGCAGGAAAGCGGCAATCCTTTGCGAAGCAACCGCCGCATGACGACGACGATCCCGCATTCGCACATCGGGAAGATCAGCCCCAGCAGGCCGCCGATGATGACGGCCGGAACGGGGTGCTTCGGCATGATCTTGCCGATTAATTGCTGCGGCAGGAGTTCTTCGAGGATCCCGGCCACCAGCGCCCCGAGCACGATGAAGGGCATCGCCTCCCAGAGGATCGAACTGAAATTGAGGACGAAATCCTGAACGAGTTGGATCACTTGGCGGCCCGCCCAAAGCGAACGAACGAATGCGGCTACTGGCGGTACGTCCGCCCGGCCGGCGAAGTTCGAGCATCGACTGCAATCATTGTCCGACTCGCGGCCCGGCGGAACAAGGCCGCAATCGAAGCTCAGCCACTGCGGTCGCCGGAACTGCCGGTTTTGCGGCCCCGGAGCGTGGCCACGACCATCGTGGCGAAGAACCAGAACACGCAAATGACGATGATGGTCCCGCCGGGGCCGAAGTCCATGGTCCGCCCGCCGCCGATGCCGATGGACACCCGCTGGCTGATCTGCAAGCCGATCACGCCCGCACCGACGCTGCCCGCGAGCGTGAGCCAGAAGACTTGCCGCAGGTTCCGCCCGAGGTTCGCCGCCGCCGCCGCGGGGACGACGAGCAGGGCGTTGATGAGCAGGACGCCGATGGATTTAATGGAGAGGTTGACCACGAGCACGAGCAGGACGATGAGCAGGTAGTTGTTGAAGCGGATGGCGATCCCGCGGGACCGAGCGAGGCTCGGGTTGAAGCTGGCGAAGACGAGCCCATTGTACCGCCAAGCGACGACCGCGGACGTGATGAGCCCGAGGACGAAGAGGATGAACAAGTCTTCGCCGCGGGCCAGTGCGACCGAACCGTAGAGGAAGTGGTCCGGGTCGATGTTGACGAACTTGCGGGCTTCCGGGAGGAACATCGCTCCGATGCCGACGGCGAGGGCGAAGAAGACGCCGATGACCGTGTCGTTGGTGAGTCCGGTGCGCTCGCGGACGTAGCCGATGCCGATGCCGACGATAGTTCCGAGGGCGACCATCACGACCGGGATGATCCAATCGTACTGGTCCGCTTCGAGGGGCGAACGAATGCCCGTGGTCACCACGATTCCGAAGAGGGCGAGGCCGACGCCGGCGAAGGCCGTGTGCGACATGGCATCGCTGAAGAAGGCCATGCGATTGCCGACAACGAGCGAGCCGACGATGCCGCAGGTGATGCCGAGGAGCACGACGGCGACGAGGGGGTTGAGGTCGAAGGTCTCGACACCGAGGGTCTGGGCGAAGTTGTAGAGCAGGTCGTCGAGCCAATCGAACGTCATCGGTCACCGGTGTGCAGGCGGGCCGTCGCCCGGTCGAGGATCGCCATCGCGTCGGACGCTTCGCGGGGCGTAATCACGAGCGGGGGGGAGATCCTCACGACCTTCTTGGAGAGCGGCCCGAGCAAGTGAACGCCGTCGGCCCCATCCCCTTGATACGCCGCCAGAACGAAGCGGTTCGCCCATTCCGCAGCGGTGGCCCCCGCAAAGTCTTTCATCTCGACGCCCCAGACCATGCCGCCTTGTTCGCCGCGCAAGTGGGCGACGAACGGGTGCCGCTTCAGCGACCTCAAGCCGAGTTCGATCACTGCGGACGCGGTCCGGCACGCGGCCATCACGTCGCGAGTTTCGAATTCGTCGAGCGTGGCGAGGACCGCAGCGCAGTTGAGCGGGTTCGCGCTCCAGGTGTCGGAGCCTTCGCCGTAGTCGAGCGCCGCGAAGATGTCGCGGCGCCCCACGGTCGCCGCGACGGGCACGCCGTTGCCCAAACCTTTGCCGAGGACGACGAGGTCGGGTTCGAGCCCGTAAGTTTCGTAGGCGAAGAGGTGTCCGGTCCGCCCGAAATTCGCCTGGACTTCGTCGAGGATGAAGACGATGTCGTGTTCGCGGCAGAAGGCTTGCAGCATTTGCAAATACGCCTTCGGCGGATGGTACGACCCGCCGCCACCGAGGTACGGTTCGGTAATCAGCGTGCCGAGCTTGTGGCCGAATTGGTGGAACAGCGCATCGAGTTCGCGGCGATAAGGCGTGGGGTCGAACGGTTCGTCTCGCAAGTCCACGTCGCGGCATTCGTGCATGGGAAAGCTGACGAACCGCACCCGCGGGTCTCGCTCGGCGTCGGTCTCGCTACCGGTGACTGCGTTGGCGAGCCCCTTTTTTCCGTGGAAACCGAGCCGCGTGGCCACGATCATCGGCCGCGTCCGGTCGCGGGCCATCGAGGCCCAGAGGGCTTTCTGAATCGCTTCCGAACCGGATGCGGCCCACATCACCTGTTCCATCCGGCCGCCGCCCGGGCTCTTGCGGAGCAGGGCGATCAACCGCCGGCTCGCTTCCGTTTCGAGCGGTGTGACCGCGTTGTACGCCGTCATCGCCACGGCTTTGAAGAAGCCATCATCGTTCGGAATCGAAGCTCCGCCGAGGTTCGGCCAACCCATGTACTGCGAAAAGCGATGCATCCACCGCGTCGGGTTGTGCCCCAGGTTGGCGACGAGTACGCCCGAGGTGAAGTCGTAAAGCCGCTTACCTTCGGGCGTCCAGTGAAACACCCCCGCACTCTGGGCGATCACCGCTTGCGTGGGCGTGAACGTCCGCAGCGACCGCGGCTGCACCTCCGCGACTGCGGCTCGGGCGGCGTTCGATTTCGCTTCGTCGGCGTGGGCAATCGGTGCGTTCATAGTCCGGCCTCGGAGAGTTTCGCCGAATCAAACGGGGGCGGGATAAAGCAGGGTCGGCCCCTGCGATCCCGGCCCATCGAGCACGAGCCCGCCCGCCGGGCCGTTCACCGCGACCACGCAACCGGGTCGCCCCGCTGCGTGGGCCGCGAGAATCGCTTCGAGCGATTGCACGATCGCCACGCAGTTGCGGTCCGCGGCGAGGTCGTTGTACGCGAGCGATCGCGCCGTGCGGAGCCGGTCCGGTCGCTCGTTGGGCGGTCCGCCGAACTCGACGAGGGCCACCTCCTCGAAGAATCGGCGGATGACTTCGATTCCGTAGCCGCGCTGCGACCGCTCGCCCCAGGGTTCCAGGAACGTGCCGTTGTAGTGATAGTTCGGCGTGTTCTTGAGTTCGCCGGGCGTCCGATTTTCCACCGTGAGTTCGACGCCCCGCTTGCGTTGATGGGCGTTCCAGACCGCATTATCGAATCGGAATTGCACTTCCTGTTCGACGTAGCCTGGGAAGTTATCGGGCGTGACCCAACTCGTGTGAATGTCGAACGCGGCTTCGCGATGATCGGGGTGAGTGTACGTGATTTGCAGTTGAACCGAATCCCACGTCGTTCCTCCCGCCGAGCCGACGAGGCCGCGTTGGCCCGTAGCCGCGACACGGCTCAATCGCCACGCCGGGCCGAACGTGAAGTCGATGAGTTTGAGGTAGTGGACAGCAACGTATGTGGCTGGGTTGCGGCCCGTCACCCACTCCGCGAACTGCCCCGATGCGATCGACTTCGGTTCCAGCAGTGAGCAATACCCATTGTTGACGTGCTGCAAAACCCCATCCGTCACGAGCGTGCGGAGTTTCTTGTGATCGGGGTCGGCGAGTTTGTGGTAAACGACCTTGGCCAAAACCCCGTGCTTCTCTGCGAGTGCCGTCAATTGATCGAGTTCGCTGAGCGTGAGCACCGAAGGCTTTTCGATTAAGACGTGCTTGCCCGCCTCCAGTGCGGCACGGGCCGGTTCGAAGTGACGGTCGTCCGGCGTCGCCACGCAGACGGCATCGACGCCAGAATCGAGCAGTTGCGACACCGCAGTGTCGCCGGAGAAACTCTGGAACCACCCGAGATTCGCCGGTGCCGCCTTGCGGTAGCGTTCGGCCCGTGAACCGGTCTTGCTCGCCGCAGCCGCGAAGCGAACGTCCACGCACCCGTAGTCGCGGCGGTCGATTCCCTCGTTCGCGGCGCGCTCGAAGAACGGGCGGTACGTCTCGTCGAAGATCATGCCGAGCCCGACCATGCCGGCCCGGAGCACGCGGGGAGAGTTCGTCGATGGCGATTCGATGAGCATGTCCTGAAATGTACGGAGGATTTACGGAATCGGGAGTGGCGGGCGGCCGAGTTCCGAGGAACGATCGGACCCTTCGCGGAGCAGTTCCGCTGCGGCTTCGGCGGCGCGGAGCAGATTCCGACTGGACGCGAGTAAAACGTCTTTCTCGCCGACCCGGCGAATGCCATCGTGAAGCGACTGCTCGGCGGCGCGCACCGCGTGGCCGAGCGCGAGTTCGCCTTCG
>Ga0209490_10002242_pt1 | contig 18363 bp, 18 predicted proteins | sample MAT06_FD_187209 | JGI IMG/M metagenome (GOLD analysis project Ga0209490, IMG submission 187209) | Freshwater microbial communities from Lake Fryxell liftoff mats and glacier meltwater in Antarctica - MAT-06 (SPAdes) (version 2) | ecosystem: Environmental > Aquatic > Freshwater > Ice > Liftoff... | reverse complement strand
AACATGGTCTCGGTGTATCAGAAGTCAAATTTGCTAAAGAAGCGTTGTTAAAAGTGATTGAAAGCTACACACGCGAATCGGGCGTGCGGAGTTTGGAAAGAAAAATCGGTTCTGTGATTCGCGCCATTGCCAAAGCAAAAGCGATGGATGAAGAGTTTGCCAAACAAGTATCGGTTGAGTTCGTGTTGAAGACCTTGGGCGCAGAAATCTTTGATGAAGAATTGTACCAAGGCAATGATATTGCGGGTGTAGTAACAGGTTTGGCTTGGACGCAAGTGGGAGGAGATATTTTGTTTATTGAATCGAGCTTGAGTAGAGGAAAAGGTGCACTCACTATTTCCGGGCAATTGGGCGATGTGATGAAAGAATCTGCTATGGCGGCATTGTCTTATTTAAAATCCAACGCGGAAGCCCTAGGTATTGATCACCGTGTGTTTCAGCAATATGATTTGCATATACACGTGCCGGCAGGTGCCGTGCCGAAAGATGGACCCTCTGCGGGGATTACGATGTTAACTTCATTGGCTTCTATTTTTACACAACGCAAAGTAAAATCGAACTTGGCGATGACGGGTGAAATTACCTTACGCGGAAAAGTTTTGCCCGTGGGCGGTATTAAAGAAAAAATCTTGGCTGCGAAGAGAAGCGGCATCAAGGAAATAATTCTAAGCGCGAAAAACAAGCGCGACATTTCTGAAATCGAAAAGCACTATATCAAAGGATTGAGTTTCCATTACGTGGACACGGTAGATGACGTATTGAAGATTGCGTTGTTGAAAGATAAGGTTGCCAAGCCGTTGGCGCTTGCTGTAACGGATGAACGTAAAAATTAGATTAATTAGGAGTTGAAGAAAAATATTTTTTTTTATTCGATTCTTTTTTCATTCTTCCAGGCTGTTGGTCAAGTTGGTTCCGTGAATATTTCTGGATTGATAAAAGATCAAGGCAATAATCTGATTATTCCCTATGTAAATATTGTTGCCAAGGCCGATAAGGATAGCACGTTCGTGAGTGGCACGATCAGCAACGATGAAGGCCGCTTTTCCATTTCCGGGATCAAGCCAGGTAATTACTATTTAGAGTTTTCTTTTGTTGGGTACGCCACTAGGCGTCAATCGATTTATATAGGATCGTCTAGTAATTTTTTGGATTTAGGTGAAATTGAATTGGCAGAGGACTCAAGAAAATTAGATGAAGTGGTAGTGACGGCTCAGCAAGATGCGGTGAGTGAAAAAATGGACAAGAAGATATTTACGGTAGCTGATAATGTAAGTCAGGGTGGAGGCTCGGTGTTGCAGGCCATGCAGAACTTGCCAGGCGTAACGGTGCAAGATGGAAAAGTGTTGTTGCGAGGTAACGATAAAGTAGTGGTGCTGATGGATGGAAAACAAACTGCCTTAACAGGTTTTGGAAGCCAATCTGGTTTAGATAATTTACCTGCCTCTGCGATTGAAAAAATTGAAATCATCAACAACCCCTCGGCAAAATACGATGCCAACGGAAATGCAGGGATTATCAATATCATTTATAAAAAAAATAAACAAGAAGGCTTTAATGGCAAAGTCGGTTTGACGGGTGGATTAGGTGCACTGTGGGTGCGCAGAGAGAATTTACCTTCTATACGACCACAATATACCTTTACACCAAAGTACAATCCTTCGGTTTCCCTCAACTATCGGAAAAATAAAATCAATCTTTTTTTGCAAGCAGATTACTTGTATACTGAAACGTTGAATAAAAATGAATTTGTAACGCGTACTTACGATGACGGCACCATCATCAATCAACAAACCAAGCGGAATAGAAACACCGCTTTTACTACTGTTAAAACGGGCTTCGATTGGGAAATCAATTCGGCCAATACGTTTACTTTTTCTGCCTTGTATGGAAGCGAAAAAATTATCGACAATGGAGATCAACCGTTCTTCAACAGGGACTTGTCTACTCGCAATAGGCTATGGCAATTTTTGGAAGATGAGTTGAAAACTACTGTGATGGCAACGGCTGCCTATCAACATAAATTCAAAGAGCAAGGTCGATTGTTGAACATGGGTTTTAATTACACATTTCATCGAGAGGATGAACGATACAACTTCACCAATATTCTTCCCACCTATACAGGCTTAGATGCCTTTAAATTATTGTCGGATGAGTTTGTGTATGATTTGAATGTGGATTACATCCGTCCATCGAAGTACGGAAGACTGGAAACAGGCATCAAATTCCGCAAGCGCGATATTCCTACGAATATGGATTTTATTCCCGGCCTGAACTCCCCGCTAGATGTTGGAGCCGGAGGGGCCGCCACTTACAGGGAATTGATTCCTGCCGTGTATGGAAATTATGTTTTTGAAACGCCAAAAATAGAAGCAGAATTGGGTTTGCGTTTGGAGTACGTGAAAATCCAGTACGATGTGAATCCAAACCACAACACCTACAAAAGCGATGGCTATGATTATATGCAGCCATTTCCAAATGTGAGATTTGCATACAAGCTAAATGATGCGAACAGACTTTCTGTATTTTTCAATCGCAGGGTAGATCGACCCAACGAAGTGGACATTCGGATTTTTCCCAAGTATGATGATGCGGAAATTATTAAAGTGGGTAATCCAAGTCTTCGTCCGCAGTTTACTAATTCAATAGAGTTAGGTTACAAAACCAGCTGGGCGAAAGGCTATTTGTATTCAGCTGCCTTCCACCGCTTTGCAGATGGTACGATCACGCGCGTTTCAAGCTCTATTGCCCCGAGCAATCTTATTTATGCGATTTTTCAAAACGTAAACAAGAGTTACAATACAGGGTTTGAATTGGTGTTGAATCAAGATGTGAACCAGTGGTACGGTTTTAATCTAAATGTGACTGGCTATCGCAATCAGATTGATGCCTTCACGGTATCAAACAAATACCCTTCGCCCAATACATTTACGGCTGCCCAGCAGGAAGTGTATTCAGGAAATATCAAATTGAACAATCAATTTCATCTAAGAAATAAAGTAGAAGCACAGTTGACCGTTATTTATTTGGCACCCGACATTATTCCACAGGGTACGATTGCCGCCCGCTACTCGATTGATTTTGGTGTGAAGAAAGCAATTCAAAATGGCAAAGGAGAATTATTTTTTAATGCTACCGATTTGTTCAATACGCTCGTAATCAAAAAGACCATCCAAGGTCAAGGCTTTAATTACATCAGCTCAGATTATCATGAGACGCAGGTGATGAGGTTGGGGTATAGCTATAGATTTTAGCTAGCATTTCATAAATGGTTATACACGATAGGTTCCGATAGTTCCCTTTTTTGTCTTTGAAAAGATGATAATTGTCATGTCTATGGTTGAGACCAATCATTAGCTGCCACAGGCTCTCATTCTACATTTGGATGAACAAACCCTAACGATTATGAAAAAGATATTAGTTCCATGTGATTTTTCCGACTCTGCCGTTCAGGCGTTTAAGCTGGCGGTGGAAATAGGGAGACAAAACAAAGGCGAAGTCTTTTTGCTGAACGTGGTTGAGGTGCCTGTGATGCACGAGACCGTGATCATGCCCACGCTGTATTTTGAGCAAACATTTATGAACGAAATGAAAACGAATGCAGAAAAGAAATTTGCCAAAATGATTGATAAATGGACGGAAGAAGGACCTAAAGTTTCTACTTACGTGCAATATGGGCCAACGTCTGCCACGATCCGCCAGTTTATTACTGACAAAAAAATCGACCTAGTGGTAATGGGCACAAATGGAGTATCGGGCGCAAAGGAATGGTTGATCGGATCCAACACGGAAAAAATTGTACGCCACTCTTCGGTTCCAGTTTTGACCATCAAGAACGCAACTAAGTTGGCTAGCATAAAAAATATTGTTTTTGCCAATGACATTGACTTGGATGCGGAAGAACTGACATTAAAAGTTAAGGAGTTACAAAATTTCTTCAAAGCCCAATTGCATGTGCTATATGTAAATACGCCTGCCGCTTTTCGGAGAGATTCTATCACTACCAAGTCGATGCGGGATTTTGCAAAGCGATTTATGCTAAAAGACTATACACTCAATATCTTCAATGACTTGAATCAAGAGAGCGGGGTTCGAAACTTTGTGCAGAGCATTAATGCAGACATGGTTGTCATGTCTACCCACGGAAGAACAGGATTGAGTCATTTTCTCTCTGGCAGTATCGCAGAAGATGTAGTCAATCATCTAAAATGCCCTATTTGGACATTTCGTTCGAACGACTAGATTTTTTACTGGATTTCTAAAAAGACAAATGGCAGGCTTAACCTGTCGCCCCTAAAGTACGTATGATCCAATGAGTGCCCTTATCGACACAAAAGTATCCTGCTACCACTGCGGACTTGATTGCGAAAGCGATGCCATCACTCTTGGCGATAAGCACTTTTGCTGCCACGGATGCAAAATGGTTTTTGAAATCCTAGATGAAAACAATTTGTGCGAGTATTATTCGTATGAAAAAAATCCTGGTACTTCGTTGCGCTTCGTTTCGGAAGAAAGTTATTCTTATTTGGAAGAGCCGACCGTCAAGCACAAAGTAGTGTCTTTCGACTCGCCCGATTTCAGCAGTGTCCAATTTTATAGTCCAGCGATTCATTGCATCTCGTGCATTTGGCTGCTGGAAAACCTACAACGACTAAGCAGCGGTATTATAAAGTCAGAGGTAAATTTTAGTCGCAAGCAGGTTGTTATCAATTTCAACCCTTCGGTTACTTCGCTTGCTCAGGTGGCTCGGTTATTGGCTTCCATTGGCTATGCACCTGCCATTAGTTTGGAAGGCCTAACGAAGCCAATAATGGATCGCTCGTTGGTAGTGAAGTTGGGAATTGCCGGATTTTGTTTCGGTAATATTATGCTGTTAAGTTTTCCTGAATACTTGGGGCAAGACGGATCAGAAGCGTTCTTAAAGACTCTTTTCTCTTACTTAAATTTTGCGTTAGTGGTTCCAGTAATTTTATACTGTGGCCAAGATTATTTTATCAATGCATGGAATAGTTTCAAACAACGACAAATAAATATTGATGTGCCTATTGCTGTGGGATTAGCAGCACTTTTTCTGAGAAGCTCCTACGATATTTTTTCGCAGACGGGCCCCGGCTATCTAGATTCATTATCGGGGTTGGTTTTCTTTTTATTGATTGGCAGATGGTTTCAAAGCAAAACCTACGAAAGTTTGGCGTTTGACCGCGACTACAAATCCTACTTTCCTCTGGCAGTGCAAAGGTGGGCCGGCCAAGATTGGACACCTACTATTGTGTATGAACTAAATCCGGGAGACCAGATCAAGATCAGAAACATGGAAGTGATCCCTGCTGATAGCACGTTGCTTTCTGAGGAAGCCTTTATCGACTATAGCTTTGTGACAGGCGAATCTAAGCCAGTTTATGCCAAACAAGGTGACCTGATTTATGCAGGCGGAAGAATGGTGGGTCAGCCCGTTGAAATGTCTGTTCAAAAGAAAACTTCACAAAGCCATCTGACGGGTTTGTGGAATCGGGACGTATTTCAAAAGGACAAAGAAAGTCAGTATAAAAAAATTATTGACCGGGCGGCTCGAAATTTTACGTGGGTAGTGATGGGCTTGGCGTTGGTGACTGCTGTATATTGGTATTGGGCAGACGCGACACAAATGTGGTTGGTGCTTACCTCAGTGTTGATGGTGGCGTGCCCTTGTGCACTCGCACTGGCTGCGCCTTTCACCTATGGCCACATGATGCGGGTCTTCGGCAGGCATGGGTTTTATTTGAAAAATGCGGATGTCATTGAGCGGCTTGCTAAAATTGATGCAGTCGTATTTGACAAAACAGGTACCGTCACACATGGTGCATCGGATGTTGATTTCATTGGCGTGCTAGACGATCAGGAATTGGGATGGGTTCGCTTACTTACCTCGGCCTCTTCGCATCCACTTAGTAAATTAATCACACGTTCTATAAAGACACATTCCCATTTAATTATAAATCGATTTAGAGAGATTCCCGGAAAAGGAGTGGAGGGAACTATTGCGGGTCATCACATGAAGGTCGGGTCATCAGCGTTCACAGGCTTTGCCGATACCCGCCTTGAGTCTTCCACACGGGTATTTGTTTCAGTTGACAACGAAGTGAGAGGATATTTCAGGGTAACCACCGCCACACGCGCACATGTGAAGGAACTGGTGGTTTCGCTGGAAAAAAAATGTGTGGCACTATTATCTGGCGACCACGCCACGGAAGAAAACCGTATGAAGGAATTATTTGGTGAAAACGCAACGTTAAAGTTTAATCAAAGCCCACACGAAAAAACAGATTTCATTTCTGATTTGCAGAAAACAGGTAAGCAGGTGTTGATGTTAGGAGATGGCCTGAATGATTCGGGTGCATTGAAGCAAAGCGATGTGGGCATTGCTGTTACTGATGATACCGGCATTTTTACCCCTGCGTGTGATGCTATTTTGCAGGGCGATCAATTAAAAAAATTAAACATATTTATTAGCTTGAGCCAACGAGCCACAGTAGTGCTCAAACTTGCATTTGGTATTTCGTTTTTCTACAACATCATTGCATTGAGTTTCGCTGTAACTGGAAACTTGTCACCGTTAGTGGCAGCCATCCTGATGCCTATTAGTAGTGTGAGCGTAGTGGGATTTAGTGCCATTGGCATTAACTGGATTGCGCGCGATTTGAAAAAATAAAAATTTATTACATGGAAATCATAATTCTTCTTATTTCAATTTCTCTTTTCGTAGCTGTTTTATTTTTGGGTGCATTTATTTGGAACATGAAGAGCGGCCAATATGATGACACCTATGGCCCCTCCGTGCGAATGCTGTTCGATGATAAAAAGAAAAAGGAGTGAGCCTTGTTTCAATATCATTAGCCAAACGTTATGACGGGCACTTGGTTAAATACAAGAAGAATGATTCTGTATTTACTGAAGGAGCAGAGGCAAATTTCTTTTACCAAATTGAGGAAGGGACGGTGAAGATGGTAACTTCCAGCGAAGAGGGTCAGGAATTCATTCAAGGAATATTTAAAGATGGTGAATCGTTTGGTGAGCCACCATTATTCTCTCAATTTCAATACCCGGCCTCCGCGTATTGTTTGGTTCCCAGTTTTATATTGAGAATTCCAAAAGATAAATTCCTTGAATTGTTAAAAGAGAACTTCGAAATCCATCTCAAGTTAGATCAAATACTCTGTCAGCGACTTCGCTATAAAAACATGATTTTGTCGGAAGTATCCTTTCATGACCCTGAGCACCGACTGGATACTTTATTGAAGCATTTGAAAGATTCCTTTGGGAAGAAAGGCGAGCCTTTTGAAATTCCGCTTACCCGCCAAAATATAGCAGATATGACCGGAATGCGAGTAGAAACCGTGATTCGCTGCGTTAAACGAATGGAAGCAAACGGAAAGCTTAAACTGAGGGGCCGTAAGATTCTAATCTAGTTTTGTGCTTTGAGAATCCGCATGACAATTATCATCCGGTCTTTATGATTCTACTCATAATCCTCACGGGTTCGATGAAGTAATTTGCCCTGAATTCAACCAAATAGCCCTTCGGCTAAAAAAACTATGCAAAAATTCGCAATACTATTATTGGCTGTTTACGGATTAGTATCCTGTGCGCCAGACAAACCAAAAAACAACGAGGAAATTCCTGACCAAGAACCAACTCGATCGGCTGTAGAGGCCGTGATTAACAACCCTACTAAGGGACTTGGCGCAGTGAAAAATGTTACACTCAAAACACCACTCGAAGTTGATCGGATTGATAGAGGCTTGGCCATTTATGACATGAAATGCGCTGCGTGCCATAAGCTAGATGACCAGCGGGTGGTTGGCCCAGGTTGGGAACAAATAACAACGCGCAGAGAACCCGAGTGGATCATGAACATGATCACCAACGTGGATGTAATGCTAGAGAAAGACCCCGAGGCGCAAAAGTTATTGGAGTTGTGTTTAATGCGCATGCCCAATCAAAATGTTTCAATTGGTGATGCACGCGATGTACTTGAGTTCATGCGCAAAAATGATGGAGTTAAATAAACTGTTACCACTATGAAAAGTATAATTAAATGTCTTTTATTTCTCGCTCTCATTTCGTGCGGTCAACAAAAGGCCGCAACAGATGAATCAACAACAGAGGCAGCTCCTGTAGGCGGAGGGCAATCATCAGTGCAAGATGCCACTTCGGCACCAGATGTAGTACGTATTGCTGTTGGTTCTCCCGATCATACCACATTAATTACAGCGCTTAAGACGGCAGAGTATGTAGATGCGCTTTCCAACTCTGGGCCTTTTACAGTGTTTGCCCCTACCAACGCAGCTTTTGCAAAATTACCTGCGGGAACGGTAGAGAATCTACTGAAGGCCGAGAATAAAGATGCTCTTCGGAATATATTGGAGTATCATGTTTATGTAGGCGTCATCAATGAAGATTACATTCAGGATGGCATGACTTTGAATCAAGTGAATCTGGACAATGTCACACTCGGTAAAAAAGAGGGTAAGATTACTGTCAACGGAAACAATGTGTTGGGTTCTGCCAAAGCATCAAATGGTATTGTTTACATCATTGATGGCGTACTGTTGCCTCCGGCTAAGAAATAATCAAAAGCAAAATTTAATAAATATGAAAAAGTTAATAAAGATATCGTGTTTTATTGCCTTGTTCGGACTGATGTTGAACAGCTGCAAACCAACGGGCCCTAAAGAAGCGGTGGTAGGCAATGCCGCAGCAAAAGTATATGTTGCTCCCGGTAAGTATGACGAGTTTTACAATATCGTTTCGGGTGGCTTTAATGGACAAATGGCAGTCTATGGTATTCCCTCTGGCCGTTTGCTTCGCATTGTTCCGGTATTTGCTCAATTTCCTGAAAACGGATATGGATTTAGCGAAGAAACTAAGCCTATGTTAAATACCTCTTATGGATTTGTCCCCTGGGACGATTTACACCACATTGCATTATCTACCACAAAAGGTGAACATGACGGTCGTTGGATTTTTGCAAATGGAAACAACACACCTCGTGTTGCCCGTGTTAATTTTAAAACCTTTCGAACAGAGGAAATTCTAGAGATCCCAAACAGTGCAGGAAATCATTCCTCGCCATTTATAACGGAAAATACCGAATATCTTGTTGCAGGCACACGCTTTAGCGTGCCCATGGGAAACAATAAAGATGTACCAATTAGTTCTTACAAAGAAAATTTCAAAGGATCCATAAGTTTTATCAAAGTAGATCCACAGTCTGGTCGCATGAGTATCGCTTTTCAGTTGCGCACACCCGGATTTAATTTTGATCTTAGCCGCGCGGGCAAAGGCCCGTCTCATGGATGGTTCTTCTTTTCCTGCTACAATACAGAACAAGCCTACACCTTGTTAGAAGTGAATGCGTCACAGAAGGATAAGGATTTTATTATGGCGGTAAATTGGAAAAAGGCTGAAGAGTACTTGGCACAAGGTAAAGGAAGAATAGAGAAATCAAAATATGCACACAATGTATATGATGAAAAGGTACACTCAGCCACGTCTACCATGGAAGAAGAAGTAGTGGTACTGGATGTAACTGAGCTTAAAGACATTGTTTATTTCATCCCTTGTCCCAAATCACCTCATGGGTGTGATGTAGATCCTTCTGGAGAATATATTGTTGGTAGTGGAAAATTGGCAGCCATGATGCCGGTGTTTTCTTTTTCGAAGATTCAAAAAGCAATTACCGACAAAAATTTTGAAGGTGATTTTAATGGTATTCCTGTAATCAAATATGAAGCGGCTTTGCATGGTGAAGTTAAAAAGCCAGGACTTGGCCCGTTGCATACCGAATTTGATGACAAAGGGAATGCTTATACGTCTATGTTTGTATCTTCCGAAATTGTAAAATGGAACGTCAAAACATTAGAAATCTTGGATCGTGTTCCAACTTATTATTCAATTGGTCACTTATCAGTTCCGGGAGGACCTACTAAAAAACCTTGGGGCAAGTATGTGATCGCTTATAATAAAATTACTAAAGATCGTTACTTACCAACAGGCCCAGAGTTAACACAATCAGCACAGTTGTATGATATCACAGGAGATAAAATGCAACTGTTGTTAGACTTTCCTACGACTGGCGAACCACATTACGCGGAGGCAATACCCGCAAGTTTAATACAACCAAACTCTCTTAAAATTTATAAGTTAGAAGAAAATAAGCACCCTTATGCGGCCATTGGGGAGAAACAAGCCAGGGTGGAGCGTAATGGAAATCAGGTACATATTTACATGACAGCGATCCGTTCTCACTTGACTCCCGATAATATTGAAGGTGTTAGAGTTGGAGACGATGTTTACTTTCATCTCACGAATTTGGAACAAGATTGGGATGTGCCACACGGTTTTGCAATTCGCGGGGCAACTAATGCAGAAATATTGGTAATGCCAGGTGAAACGCAAACATTGAAGTGGAAGCCTTTGTCTGCTGGAGTCACGCCCTTCTACTGTACTGATTTTTGTTCAGCACTTCATCAGGAAATGTCTGGCTACATTAGGGTTTCACCAGAAGGAAGTTCTACCCCGTTAAAGTTTTCAACAGGAGTCGTTAAATCAGAAGTAAAGGACACAAAATAATCTGTTTTCAATTCATAGTTTACAGGTTGACAAAGATGTCTCTCAGTTACATTGACTGAGAGCATCTTTTATCTTACTTGATCTTCTTACAACATGAAAAAATTAACCAATACGTCAAGGATTTTATTAGCGATTGGGTCCCTCTCGCTAGTATCTGCCTATTTTGTTCCCTTGTGGCAAATTCTCATGTGGGCGCCTCAATACCCGGAAGGATTAGAGATGAAGATATGGATCAACACGCTAACAGGTGATGTTAAAATCATCAGCGCACTCAACCATTATATTGGCATGAAAACAATTGAGGTAGACATGTTTCCAGAGTTTGGTTTTATGATTTATATTGTTGGGGCAATCATATTGATCGGATTGGTAGCGGCTCTTATCGGTAGGCGATTCATGCTCATTTCATTTTTTGGAGTGCTCATGACGGCAGGGGTAGGCGCGTTGGTAGATTTTTATCGGTGGGGATATGACTACGGCCATAACTTGAATCCGGATGCGGCAATCAAAATTGAAGGAATGTCCTATCAGCCGCCTTTAATTGGAACTAAAGTGTTACTCAATTTTACGGCATTCTCTGGCCCTGATATTGGTGGATGGATTTTTATTGGTGTTGGCGTGTTGGTTTTTGGGCTATTTATTTATGAGTGGAAAATAAACCGAAAATGAAATTAGTTAATAACATGCGTAGTGGCTTGATTGCCATGTTGTTTTGCCTCGAAGCGTGCTCCACCTCGCCAGAGCCACTAGATTTTGGCAAAGATGTTTGCTACTCGTGTAAAATGACGTTAGTGGACAATAAGTTTGGAGCAGAATTAGTGACAAGAAAGGGAAAGGTTTACAAGTTTGATGATCTCAATTGCTTTTTTCGATTTTATCATTCTGGGCATGAAGAGATTAATAATTTTGCCCATCAATTGGTAATTGACTATTCTCATCCCGGTAAATTGATCAATGGCACCGATGCTTTTTATTTGAAGTCTTCCGAGTTGCGTACGCCAATGGCAAGTGAAGTGGCCGCATTTGAATCGAAACAAAATATGGATAGCGTCAAGCGGCAAATCAGCGGAGTTTATCTGGTATGGGGTGAAATGACTACACAGTTTAAATGATACGTATTCTTTTTTTTGTTATTCTCGCCAATACCCTTCACGCAAAGACTATTACTGTCGGGCAAGGAAAAATTTGCTCTATTAAAATGGCCATCGATATGGCTCAATCGGGCGATACTATTCTAATACAAAAAGGGATTTACAAAGAAGGTAATATCATTATAAAAAAGTCGATCACTCTCCTGGGTGTAGATTATCCATTGATCGATGGTGAAAATAAGTATGAGATTTTTACCATCGTGGCCGATCGTGTTACCCTTTCTGGTTTGCATCTTGTCAATACGGGCGTTTCCAGCATTAATGACACATCAGCTATCAACGCACTCGAAGCGAATGATTTGAAAATAGTCAATAACAAGCTTGATAATACCTATTTTGGAATTCATCTTTCTAATTCAATTGGTTGCCTTATTGAAGGTAATACACTTTCTTCCTATGCAAATTCGGAAGCTGAACATCAGACAGGGAACGGGATTCACCTTTGGAAATGTGATCGTGTTCAAATTCGAAAAAATACGATTACTGGTCATCGCGATGGAATCTATTTTGAATTTGTTACGCACTCAAAAGTAGAAGAAAACGTAAGCTATGAAAACCTTCGTTATGGTTTGCACTTTATGTTTTCACATGACGATGAATACGTCAATAATACATTTCGCAACAATGGATCAGGCGTTGCCGTCATGTACACCAGAGGCGTCATTATGCTAGGCAATCGTTTCGAAGAGAATTGGGGATCGTCTTCCTATGGGCTTTTACTCAAAGATATTAATGAGAGCAAGGTTGAGCGAAACGTGTTTTCTAAAAATACAATCGGAGTTTTAATGGAGGGATGTAGCCGAAGCGATTTTAACAATAATGAGTTTAGTCAAAACGGCTGGGCATTAAAGATTCAGGCCAATTGCGATGCCAATACCTTCACGGGAAATAATTTTACTTCCAATACCTTCGATGTTGCAACAAATGGCTCTATTTCATTGAATACCATTTCAAAAAATTATTGGGATAAATATGAAGGGTATGATTTAAATAAAGATGGCGTAGGAGATATTCCTTATCGACCTGTAAGTCTATATGGTATGGTAGTGGAAAAAATGCCCACGGCAGTTATGCTATGGCGTAGCTTTTTAGTAACCTTATTGGACCGGGCAGAGAAAGTAATGCCGGTAGTAACCCCCGAAAACTTAAAGGATGAATTACCGGCAATGAAGTTCATCACCAAAAGGCTTTGATGTATGATTTCCATTCGCAGTCTTAATAAAAAATTTGGTAAACTTTGTGTACTTGATCGTGTGTCGGTCGAATTTCAATCAACTAAATCGTATGCCATTATTGGGCCCAACGGATCTGGAAAAACGACATTAATCAAATGTTTACTGGGCATGGTACTTCCAGATTCAGGAGAGATCGATGTTAATGGTGAAACTATTTTTAAGTATTGGAATTACCGTAAGAACATAGGATATATGCCTCAGATCGGGCATTATCCGGATCAGATGAAAATCGGAAAATTATTCGAAATGATGAGCGACCTGCGTTCCGATAGCTCCTCTATTGATGAAGAACTAATCCAAGAATTTAAGCTTCCTCAAATCATGCACAAGCGGATGCATACGCTGTCCGGTGGAACGAGACAAAAAGTAAGTGGTGCGTTGGCGTTTTTATTCAATCCCTCAATATTGATATTGGATGAACCAACAGCGGGGCTTGATCCAATAGCGGTAGAAGTTTTGAAATCCAAAATTCAGGCTGAGAAAGCGAAAGGGAAATTATTCTTGATCACCTCTCATATTCTTAGCGATTTAGATGAACTATCGTCTGATGTTTTATACTTGGAAGAAGGGCATGTTTTATATAATGACTCGATTCAGCAGTTGAAAGACGAAACAGGTGAAGTCAAATTAGGCCGCGCCATTGCAGCTGTTATGAAAAATAACTTGGTTATCGTATGATGCGTATTGCCAAGCACGTGCTAGATGATATTTTGCGCAATCGGTTTGTGATTTTCTATACATTTTTTTTGCTTACTATCACTTTCAGTTTATTTAGCTTAGACAGCGATGCGGGAAAGGCATCTTTGAGTTTGCTGAACATAATTTTACTGGTAGTGCCGTTGGTGAGCATCATTTTCACAACGATCCATTTTTTTAACTCTTATGAGTTTATTGAGTTGCTATTGGCGCAGCCGATTAATCGCAGCGTTATCTTTTTTAGTGAGTATATAGCAGTAGTAATCGCCTTATCAGTAGCCTATTTAGTGGGTGTTGGTATTCCATTGTTTTTTATTTTTCCGGATGCAAGTTCTTTTTTCATGTTACTAGCAGGGTTACTGCTTACGTGGGTTTTTGTTTCCCTTGCATTCTTCGCCTCTGTAAGTACTCGCGATAAGGCCAAAGGTATTGGTATCGCCCTTTTATTTTGGTTTTACTTTTCCTTGATTTATGATGGCTTCTTACTCTATGTTATCTATTCGTTTAGCGACTACCCATTAGAGAAAGTTACTTTATTGTTGGCTTCACTAAACCCAATTGACCTTGCTCGGATTAGCATCTTGTTGAAATTGGATATTTCTGCGCTGATGGGCTACACGGGGGCATTTTATAAAGAGTTCTTTGGCACCTATCTTGGTTTAATCTACTCTTTCGGCATGTTATTAATCTGGACAATCGTTCCCCTGTTTTTTGCCAGACGTAAATTTCTTACAAAAGATTTTTGAATCGTACCATTCTATGATTGTGATCATACTGAAACAAGTTTGTATTATTCATCTTTAGCTATTAGATCATTTGTTAGATGTTGAAGTGGTTGATCCTTGTGCATGTGTTAGGTGCGGCTGTTTGGGTAGGTGGCCATTTGGTGCTGAGTATTGGTCTTTTGCCGCTGGCATTAAAGAGAAAGGATTTAACCATCATCAAGAATTTTGAACAGCACTTTGAGCGCATAGGAATTCCCGCACTCCTCATTCAAATTGTTTCCGGAATTTGGATGGCATTATTATATGTGCCAATTCAGGAGTGGTTATCCTTGGCTACGGTTCATCATCGGTTGTTATGGATAAAACTTTCGTTGTTGCTCGGAACGATTGGATTGGCAGTACATGTCCGATTCTTTATTTTCCCCCGGTTAACAAATGAACGCCTGTCGATGTTGGCATTACATATTATCTTGGTTACCATTGTTTCGGTCGCATTCGTGGTGACCGGCTTAAGTTTTCGTTTTAATTATTTTTAAGTTATGAATATAGTTACTGAAATGATTTTTAAGACCGATAAGCCTGCTATCGTGTCTATTTTGAAAAATGAATCGCAGCATGTATTTGCGGTAGGCTTATTGCAAGGTCAGGCGTTGACAAAGCACAAAACGGCAATTCCCGCACTGTTGGTAGTTCAGGAGGGTTCTGTCGTATTTTATTTGAATGGAGTGGCAACAGAGCTAAAACGAATGGATACTTTTTCCATTCCTGTTGACGTGGAACATGAGGTGGTTGGAAAAAGTGAGAAGAGTATATTTTTGATCATTAAATAATTTTTCGTATGGATCTGGTGACCCGGTTAGATATTGAGTTATTGGTAAACTCTTTTTATGAAAAAGTAAAGGTAGATGAATTGCTGGCGCCCGTTTTTGCTCACGTAGATTGGCCTGCTCATCTGCCGGTGATGTATAATTTTTGGTCTTCCATGTTATTGGGAGATCAATCTTATCAAGGAAATCCATTTCAAAAACATGTGGGGCTATCTATTAAAGTTGAACACTTTCAGCAATGGCTTTTGCTTTTTCATGCTACCATCGATGAAAATTTTATTGGCGACTCTGCGCTAGATGCTAAAAACCGAGCGACTACTATTGCAGGGGTTTGGAGCTATAAGTTAGGTCTTTGATCATTTGGTTGAGAGGCCGCAAGGCAAGATTATGATCGTCCGCCTTGCCGCGTCTAAGGGATTCCCAATTACCTGACAAAGATCATGTTTCGGTCTAATCGCCCTCATATCTGTGGGCAATAGGCAAGTCTACTTTTATGCCCATACTCATACCCCACCTACCTATGCAATTGGAAAAAATACAGTACGACAACAAAATCGTCAAGGCTTTTATAATTGCCACAGTAATCTTTGGCATTGTAGGCATGACAGTAGGACTGCTGATCTCCATTCAGCTTTTTTATCCCCTCGCTAATTTTGACCTTCAATATACTTCGTTCGGTCGCTTGCGGCCATTGCACACCAATGCGGTCATTTTTGCCTTTGTGGGCAACGCTATGTTTGCTGGAATCTACTACTCATTGCAGCGGTTACTCAAGGCGCGCATGTTTAACGACACCCTCAGTTGGGTGCACTTCTGGGGTTGGCAACTGATTATTCTGGCCGCGGCCATCACGTTGCCACTCGGCATGACTACATCAAAAGAATATGCGGAGCTAGAATGGCCAATAGATATCGCCATTGCCGTAATATGGGTAGTCTTTGGGTGGAATATGATTGGCACCATCATCAAGCGTAGAGAGAAACATATGTATGTGGCCATCTGGTTTTACATCGCCACGTTTGTCACGGTAGCGGTGCTACACATTGTGAATTCATTTGAGATGCCCGTAACACTATTTAAGAGTTACTCCTTTTATGCCGGAGTGCAAGATGCACTCGTGCAATGGTGGTACGGCCACAATGCAGTAGCATTTTTTCTCACCACGCCCTTTTTAGGATTGATGTATTACTTTTTGCCGAAGGCAGCTAACCGCCCAGTATATTCCTATCGTTTGTCGATTGTCCACTTTTGGTCGCTAATATTTATTTATATCTGGGCAGGCCCACACCACTTATTGTATACAGCCTTGCCGGGATGGGCGCAATCACTAGGCGTTGTGTTTTCAATTATGTTGATCGCCCCTAGTTGGGGTGGTATGTTGAACGGTCTGTTAACCTTACGCGGTGCATGGGATAGAGTACGCGAAGATGCGGTATTGAAATTTATGGTCGTAGCCGTAACCGCCTATGGCATGGCAACCTTAGAAGGGCCACTGCTGTCGCTCAAAAACATTAACGGCATTACTCATTTTACGGATTGGATTGTAGCACACGTGCACGTTGGTGGCTTGGGCTGGAATGGTTTTTTGATTTTTGGAGTTTTTTATTGGATGGTTCCGCGTATGTGGGACACCAAACTATACTCTAGTAAATTGGCGAACCTGCACTTTTGGCTCGGCACTCTTGGTATCATATTCTACGCGTTACCTATGTACACAGCTGGCGTGGTGCAAAGTCTGATGTGGAAAGAATTTAATCCCGATGGGTTTCTAACCTACCAAAACTTTTTGGAAACCACTACTAAGATTTTGCCTCTCTACATGCTGCGCTCTTTTGGGGGGCTGCTGTATTTGACCGGTGTGTTTATCATGGCCTACAACTTAGTGAAGACCGCTGCTGCAGGAAAATTTATTGCCAACGAGGAAGTGGAAGTAGCACCAATGGTAAAGACCAGCTCGGCCGGAGGCGGCTGGCACCATGCTCTTGAAAGTAAACCTGTTTTATTTACAACGTTGGCCTTGGTGGCGATTTTAATTGGCGGGGTGATTGAGTTAGTACCTACGTTCTTGATCAAATCAAACATACCTACGATTGCCACGGTAAAACCTTATACACCGCTCGAGTTACATGGACGTGACATTTACATACGCGAAGGTTGTGTGGGTTGTCACTCACAAATGGTGCGGCCCTTTCGAAGCGAGGTACAGCGCTACGATCCTAAGTTTGGAGAATATTCAAAAGCGGGTGAGTATGTGTACGATCATCCCTTCTTGTGGGGATCAAAACGCACTGGGCCAGACTTGCACCGCGTGGGTAGCAAATATGCTGACAGTTGGCACTACCGCCACATGTTGACACCTACGGAAGTAAGTACAGGTTCAATCATGCCCGCTTATCCTTGGTTGTACGAGCAGATCATCGAAAAATCCGCTACCGCGGGAAAGATCAGCGCACTGCGTACCGTGGGTGTACCCTATGAAGAAGGGTATGAGCAAACGGCCAACGATGACTTGGATGCACAGGCGAAGAAAATTGCCGATGGCTTAAAGATGGAAGGGTACGAAGTGCAAAACGAAGCAGAGATTGTAGCGTTGATCGCCTACCTACAGCGGCTTGGTATCGACATCAAAGTGAAAAACGAAGTAGCTGAACAAAAATAAAAAAGTTATGTACAAGAATATTTTACAAAATATTGAAAACGTGGCTGTGTGGCCCGTCATATCATTTGTGATCTTCTTTCTGTTTTTTGTGCTGCTGCTGTGGTGGGTGATAACAGCCGACAAGAAGTATGTAGATGAAATGGGTCAACTGCCGTTGAACGATGATGCAACTCCTAATTTAACTGACACTAATTCACACTTGTTATGAAGAAATTGATATTCCTTTTATCGTTGTTGATAGGAACAACGCCAGCGGTAGTTGCACAAACTAGTGGCTCAACAGATGCTCCCTCTTTTCTGGATGATCCGTTGCTTAGTTTTTACGTGATAGTTGTTTTCATTTTTGTGATTGCCCTATTAGTATTACTGGTAGCTGTTTACATGCTTCAAGTACTCAATATCATGGTGAAGCAGGGCGAGCAGGAAAAGGCAGCGCGTTTAGGCATCGAAATAAAACCGACT
>Ga0209490_10002235_pt1 | contig 18399 bp, 19 predicted proteins | sample MAT06_FD_187209 | JGI IMG/M metagenome (GOLD analysis project Ga0209490, IMG submission 187209) | Freshwater microbial communities from Lake Fryxell liftoff mats and glacier meltwater in Antarctica - MAT-06 (SPAdes) (version 2) | ecosystem: Environmental > Aquatic > Freshwater > Ice > Liftoff... | reverse complement strand
AGAGCTGGCCGACCGCAACGCCGCCGAAGCATTGAAAGGCGCCGCGATCTTCGTTTCGCGCGCCAGCTTTCCAAAGCCCGACGAGGGCGAGTTCTACTGGATCGATCTCATCGGCTTGCAGGTGTGCAACCGCGCCGATGTCGGCTTGGGCGAGGTCATCGGCCTCATCGAAACCGGCCCGCATTGCGTGCTGCGCATCCAGCCGGCCGGTACGCAGGCCGAGGCCGACGAGGTGCTGATTCCCTTCGTCGACGCCTATGTCGACGGCGTTGACCTCGCGGCACGCCGCATTGCCGTCGACTGGGAACTCGACGACGCACCGTGAAACGTTTCGACGTCGTCACGCTGTTCCCAGAACTCTTCGAGCCCCACCTGCGCCACGGCATCACACGGCGGGCTTTCGAGACGGGGCAGGTCGACGTGCGCCTGTGGCAGCTGCGTGACTTCGCCGATGACACCTACCGCCGTGTCGACGACCGCCCTTATGGCGGCGGCCCCGGCATGGTGATGCTGGCCGAGCCACTGCAGCGGGCGCTGCAGGCCGTGGCCGCAGACCGCGCCGAGGTGAAGCCGGCGGTGGTGCATTTCACACCCACCGGCCGTCGGCTCGACCAGGCCCTGGTGGAAAGCTTCGCGCGCGGCCCCGGCGCGGTGCTGCTGTGCGGTCGCTACGAAGGCATAGACCAACGCCTGCTGGACGCTCACGTGACGCACCACATCAGCCTCGGCGATTTCGTGCTTTCGGGCGGCGAACTCCCCGCACTGGCGCTGTTGGACGCGGTGGCACGCTTGCAGGAAGGTGTGCTCACGGCGCCTTCGCACCAGCAGGACAGTTTCTCCGACGGCCTGCTGGAAGGCCCGCACTACAGCCGGCCCGAGAAATGGTTGCTGGACGGTGCCGAACAAGCGGTGCCCGCGGTGCTACTGTCGGGGCACCACGGTGACATCGCGCGCTGGCGTCGTGAGCGTTCGCTGGAGGCCACGGCCCGCAGTCGGCCCGAACTCATCAGCGCTGCGCGCGCTGCAGGGCAGCTGACGGCAGCTGACGAGCGCTTTCTTGTCAGCCTCGAGCTATAATCACAGGCTTTTCGATCCTCTGCCGGGCTCCACCTATTCCAACCCGCCTGTCGCCCTGACAGGCCGACCCGCTGCAAGATCGCTCCGGAGAAAACCTTGAACCTGATTGCCATCCTCGAGCAGGAAGAAATTGCTCGCCTCAACAAGACGATCCCCGTGTTCGCCCCGGGCGACACCGTCATCGTCAACGTCAACGTGGTCGAAGGCACACGCAAGCGCGTGCAGGCCTACGAAGGCGTGGTCATCGCCAAGCGCAACCGCGGCCTGAACAGCAGCTTCATCGTGCGCAAGATCTCCAGCGGCGAAGGTGTGGAACGCACGTTTCAGACCTACAGCCCGTTGATTGCAGGCATCGAGGTCAAGCGCCGTGGTGACGTGCGCCGCGCCAAGCTGTACTACCTGCGCCAGCGCAGTGGCAAGTCGGCGCGCATCAAGGAAAAGCTCACCCGCTGAGTTTCAGCGCCCGGGCCTGGGCGCTACAGGCAAGGCCGCCTGCGGGCGGCTTTTTCAATTCTGTCGCCCGCAGCCACTGCCATGAACCGCCCCCGCATCCTCGACCCGCGCACCATCCCCGTGGTGGGCGTCGACGGCCATCTGCCGCCAGTGCCCGCTGTGCATCTGCGCGCGGCAGCGGTGCGCCAGCGCTTCGGCGCCTGGCCTGTCTGGGAGCCCGAGTTCACTGGCGATGGCCGCCCCTTCGGCGACAGAGCGCCCGCCCAGGCGGCGGTGCTGGTGCTGCTGGTGCAGCGCCCTGCGACAGCGCAAGACGATGGGCTGCACGTGCTGTTGACACGCCGCACCGACCACCTTCGCGACCATGCCGGGCAGATCAGCTTTCCCGGCGGCCGCTGCGAGCCCGGAGACGCGGGCGTCGTCGGCACGGCCTTGCGCGAGGCCGAGGAAGAAGTGGGCCTGCCGTCGGCCCAGGTGGAAGTCATCGGGCAGCTGCCCAGCTACACCACCGTCACGAGCTTCGTCGTCACGCCCGTGGTGGCGCTGGTGCAGACGCCCTTCGTGCTGTCGCTGGACAGCTTCGAGGTGGCCGAGGCATTCGAGGTGCCGCTGGCGTGGCTGATGAACCCGGCTCACCACCGCCGCCATGTGTTCAGCCATGAAGGCGATGAGCGGCAGTTCCTGTCCATGCCCTGGACAGGACCCGGTGCCGACGGCCGGTTGCGCGAGTACTTCATCTGGGGCGCGACGGCCGCGATGCTGCGCAACCTGTACCGCTTTCTCAGCGCCTGAGCGATTGCCCCAAGGGCGGGGTGGGAAGCACGGCCTATCATTCGAAGCGATGAGTTTCTTCGCCGTCTTGTTCGCGCTGCTGATCGAACAGCTGAAACCGCTGCCCCGCGACAACTGGGTGCATCAAACCCTGATGGCCTGGGTGCGCTGGACGGGCCGCAACTTCGATGCCGGCCAGCCCCATCACGTCTGGGTCGTGTGGTGCGTGTCGGTGCTGGTGCCATCGCTGCTGGTGGCGGCCATTCACCTTCTCATCGTCCGTTACAGCCTGCTGCTGGCGCTGGTCTTCGATGTCGGCCTGCTGTACCTGACGCTGGGCTTCCGCCAGTTCAGCCACTACTTCACCGACATCCGCGACGCGCTCGAGCGCGGCGATGAAAACGAGGCGCGCCGCCTGCTCGCCGAATGGCGCCACCTGGACGCGAGCGAGTTGCCGCGCACCGAGGTGCTGCGCCACGTCATCGAGCACGCGCTGTTGGCCGCGCACCGGCATGTCTTCGGCGTCTTCTTCTGGTTCGTGCTGCTCTCGGCGCTGGGCCTGGGGCCGATGGGCGCCGTGCTCTATCGCATGGCCGAGTTTTCCACGCGCTACTGGAGCTACCGCCACCGCAGCCTGGATGCACCGGGCAACGACGGACTGCTGGCCTTGTCGCAGCGCTTGTTCGGCATCATCGACCACGTGCCGGCGCGCTTGACGGCCTTCGGTTTCGCGGTGGTGGGCAACTTCGAGGAAGCCGCTGGCAGCTGGCGGCGCGACGCGCCGCTGTGGCAGCACCCCAACGAAGGCGTGATTCTGGCCGCGGCCGCCGGTGCGGTGGGTGTGCAGCTGGGCGGCGCCGCAGCGCCGGGCGTCACGCCTGATCGCAGCAAGACCTTCACTGCGGGCGGAGAGTCCGGCATGGCCGACGCGCAAGGCTCTACCGCTGGCCTGCCGGCCCAGGCGGGCCACCTGCACAGCGTGGTGGGGTTGGTCTGGCGCTCGGTCGTGCTGTGGATGCTGCTGGTGGCGCTGCTGACGCTGGCGCACATCGTCGGTTAGCGAGACGCAGCTTTGTCTTTGAACGATGGCGGCGCTGGCGCTGACATCGACGGTCGGGCTGGCGCTACCGCCGTTACCGCCGTTACCGCCGTTACCAGCGCTTTTGCGAAAGCTCTTCGAACAGTTCGCCGTAAATGCGCTGCCGTGTCGGGCTGATCTCGCCGCGCGCCGCCGCGTCACGCACACCGCAGCCGGGTTCGTGCAGGTGGCTGCAGTTGTGAAAGCGGCACTCGCCCATCACGGCCGCGTAGTCGGGCATCAGGCCGGCCAGGTGCTCGGGCGCGACCTGGCGCAAGCCGAATTCCTGGAAGCCGGGTGAATCGATCAAGGCGCCGCTGCGCTCGTCGTCCAACCAGTACCAGCGCGTGCTGGTGGTCGTGTGGCGGCCGGTGTTCAGGGCCTGCGAAATCTCGCCCACCTGGGCCGCAGCCTTCGGCACCAGCAAGTTGATGAGCGTGCTTTTGCCCATGCCACTGGGGCCCAGCACCAGCGTCGTGCGGCCTACCAGCAGCGGCATCAGGGTCGCCTGCGAAGCTTCAGGCTCTGTCTTCAGCGCGAGCTCGACGACCGCCACACCCATCGCGCGGTAAGGCGCCAGGCGCTCGCGCGCCACGGCAATGCCGGGCAAGTCGGTCTTGTTCAGTCCGATCAATGTGGGGATGTCGGCTTGCGCCGCTGCGATCAGCGCGCGCGTTAGCTGCGATTCGCTGAATACCGGCTCGGCGGCCACCAGCACCAGCAGTTGGTCGAGGTTGGCGGCGAAGGACTTGGTGCGCCATTCGTCCTGACGGAAGAGCAGGTTGCGGCGCGGCACCAGGCTGTCAATGACGCCGCTGTCGCCGGTGGTCTGCCACAGCACGTGGTCTCCGACGACGAGTTCGCTCTTCTTGCCGCGCGTCTGGCACAGCACACGCACGCCGGCCTGCGTTTCCACCATGACCTGGCGGCCGTGCGCGGCCACCACCAGGCCGGGCGTGGCCGTAGAGGCAGCGGCCTCGGTCAAGGCAAGAGCGCGTCCAGTTTGGCGGCGCAGATGAAGTCGTTGATGGAGATGCCGCCCACCGAATGCGTGTTGTAGCGCACCGTGCAGCGGCTGTAGCTGACCAGCAGGTCGGGGTGGTGGTCTTCGACGTGCGCCACCCAGGCCACGGCGTTCACGAAAGCCATGGTGCGATGGTAGTCAGGGAAGTCGTAGCGCTTCTGAATGGCGCCGTCCACCAGCGCCCAGCCGGGGGCCGCAGTCAGGTGAACGTGAATCTGCGCCTCTGCCATGGGCCCCTGGCCTTCCAGGGGCTGGCAGCGTTGGGTAGCCAATGTGTTCATGAGTGTTCAGGCCAAGGCGGCAGTGGTGAAGGGCGTTGGCGCCGGCAGGGCGGCCAAGCGCTCGGAAGCCGGGGGGTGCGAGTAGTAGAAGCGCACGTAAACCGGGTCGGGTGTCAGCGTGGCGGCGTTGTCCTCGTGAAGCTTGAGCAGCGCGCTGGCAAGATCGGCACCGCCGGCCTGCTGCGTGGCGTAGGCATCGGCCTGAAACTCGTCGCGGCGAGAAAAGTACGCAGCCAGCGGGCTGAAGAACAAGGTGAAGGGCGGCAACGCCAACATGAAGAGCAACAGCGCCAGCGCGTGGTTGGGTGCGCCAATGTTGGGCTGCACACCCAGGCCGGCGTAAAAGCCGCTCTGCCCCGCCAGCCAGCCCAGCAGCGCCAGACCAGCCAGGCTGAAGGCGAAGATGGCGACCATGCGCTTGAGCACGTGCTTGTGCTTGAAGTGCCCCAGCTCATGGGCCAGCACGGCTTCCACCTCGGCGGGTGTCAGGCGCTGCAGCAAGGTGTCGAAAAACACCACGCGTTTCGCCGCCCCCAGGCCGGTGAAGTAGGCGTTGGCGTGGGCCGAACGCTTGCTGCCGTCCATCACGAACAGGCCCTTGGCGGCAAAACCGCAGCGCTGCATCAGCGCCTGCACGCGCAGCTTCAAGGCTTCGTCGGGAAGGGGCTCGAACTTGTTGAACATCGGTGCGATGACCGTGGGGTACAGCACCAGCAGCAGCAGGTTGAAGCCGACCCAGGTCACCCAGGCATACAGCCACCACAGCCCGCCTGAAGCCCCCATGATCCACAAGATGACGGCCGCCAGCGGCAGCCCGATAAGCACACCCACGGCAGCGCCCTTGGCCAGGTCGGCCAGCCAGAGTTTCAGCGTCATGCGGTTGAAGCCGAAGCGTTGTTCGACGCGAAAGGTGCTGTAGGCCTCGAGCGGCAGTTCCAGCAGCGTGCCGATCAGCGTGAAGACCGCCAGCAAGGTCAGCTGATAGACCATGACGCCCCAGACAGGCAGCACGTGGTCTACGAGCCACAGGTTCAGCGTGTCCAGCCCGCCCAGCAGCGTCCAGCTCAGCAACAACAGGCTGGAGAAGGCGGTGGAAAACAGGCTCAGGCGGCCTTTCGCCAAGGTGTAGTCGGCGGCGCGCTGGTGCGCTTGCAGCGTGACGGTGCCCACAAAGGCCGCAGGCACCGCGTTGCGGTGCGCGGCCACATGGCGCATCTGGCGTGTGGCCAGCCACAGCCTGACCGCCAGAGAGAGCAGCAGCGCAGCCGCGAAGGCCAGGGTGACTTGGTCGGATTGCATGGGCCGCGAGTGTAGGCTTGGGCGAGAATCGCGGCCCACCCTGCCTGCCAAGACACCATGAGCGACGCGACCTCGGCCACTCCTGCAGCCACCCCTTCGGCTTCCACCTCCGCCATCACGCTGGCGGTGAGCGACCAGAACCTGATCTGGATCGACCTCGAGATGACCGGCCTCTACCCCGAAACGGACCGCATCATTGAGGTGGCCGTCGTCGTGACCGACCCGCATTGCATGGTGCGCGTCGAAGGTCCGGTCTTCGCCGTGCACCAGACCGATGCCGTCCTGGCCGGCATGGACTCCTGGAACACGGGGACCCACGGCAGGAGCGGGCTCACTGCGCGCGTGCGGGCCTCCACCATCGACGAAGCTTCGGCCGAGGCGCAGGTGATCGAGTTCCTGAAGCAGTACGTGCCCAAGGGCAAAAGCCCGATGTGCGGCAACAGCATCTGCCAGGACCGCCGTTTCCTCGCGCGCACCATGCCCGCGCTGGAGGGCTTTTTCCACTACCGAAACCTCGATGTCAGCACGTTGAAGGAACTGGCGCGGCGCTGGAAGCCGGCGGTGATGGACAGCTTCAAGAAGGCGCAGGCGCACACCGCGATGGCCGACATCCACGAGTCCATCGACGAGTTGCTGCATTACCGCCAGCACTTCCTGGCGTTGTAGGGCAGGCCTGCAACGCAGCCATGCGCGGTGACGTGTTGCGTTGGCCCGGCCACAGACCGGTTTCAGGCGTGAACTGAACCTGCCCATGTTCCAGGGTTACCTGCCCTCCATCTTCAGCGGCCTCGGTGTCACGCTGGCCATTGCCGTGCTTTCGCTGGTGGTGGCCTGTGTCTTCGGGCTGCTCGGTGCCATCGCCAAGCTGTCGGGTTCGCGCGTGGCGCGGGGTGCCGCCGAAACCTACACCACACTGATCCGCGGCGTGCCGGAACTGGTGCTGATGTTGATCATCTTCTACGGCGGCCAGATCCTGCTGAACGAACTGGTCGAGGCGCAAGGATGGGACTACATCGACGTGCCGCCCTTCGTCGCCGGCACGCTGACCATCGGGTTCATCTTCGGCGCCTATCTCACCGAAACCTTTCGCGGCGCCATCCTGGCCGTGCCGCGTGGGCAGATGGAGGCGGCCGCAGCCTACGGCCTGACGCGGGGCCAGGCGCTGCGCCGCATCCTGCTGCCGCAGATGGTGCGGCATGCCATTCCGGGCTTTGCCAACAACTGGCTGGTGATGGTCAAGGCCACGGCCCTGGTCTCGATCATCGGGCTTGACGACATGCTGCACCGGGCCAACATGGCGGCCTCGGCCACACGCGAGCCCTTCACGTTTTTCATGCTCGTCGCGGCGCTGTATCTGGCCATCACCACGGTCTCCATCCTGCTGCTTTCGCGCCTTGAAAAGCGCTACAGCCTGGGTGTGAAGACCGTTCACTTCTGAAGCTGCCCGTGTTCGATTGGCAAGTCATCCAGGACAGCCTGCCGGCCTTTGCCGGCGGCCTGGGCGTGTGCCTGGTGCTGCTGTTGATCAGCGTCGGCACGGGCTTTGTGGTCTCGGTGCCGCTGGCGGTGGCGCGTGTGTCGTCGAACCGCGCGCTGTGGATGCCCGTGTGGCTCTTCACCTATGTCTTTCGCGGCACGCCGCTGCTGGTGCAACTGTTCGTCGTGTACTACGGCTTCGCGCAGTTCGAGGCCGTGCGTGAAAGCTTCTTGTGGCCGCTGCTGCGCGAGGCCTGGTTCTGCGCCTGGCTGGCTTTTGCGCTGAACACCACGGCCTACACCACCGAAATCTTCGCTGGCGCGCTGCGCGCCTCGCCGCACGGCGAGGTCGAAGCCGCGCGCGCTTACGGCCTGTCGGGTTTGAAGCTCTACACCCGCGTGCTGCTGCCCAGTGCTCTGCGCCGCGCCCTGCCGCAGTACAGCAACGAGGTCGTGGGCACGATGCACGCCACCGCCATCGTCAGCACGGTGACGCTGGTGGACGTGACGCGTGTCGCACGCGATGTCTACGCCAACCACCTGCTGCCGGCCGAAGCTTTCGGCACCGCGGCCGTCATCTACTTCGCACTCACCTTCACGATGGTGGGTGGCTTCAAGCTGCTGGAAAGGCGCTTCCTGCGCCATTTGCAGACCGAGCGGCGTCCGGCCGCTGCTTGACCGGGCTCCTGATGACCATCGACACCACAGACACCCCCTGGCTGTTGCAGGCCGAGAACATCGTCAAGCGCTTCGGCGGCCACGAGGTGCTGCGCGGCGTCAGCGTGCGCGCCCGCCAGGGTGATGTGATCTCGATGATCGGCTCGTCGGGCAGCGGCAAGAGCACCTTCCTGCGTTGCCTGAACCTGCTCGAGCAGCCGCATGGCGGCAGCATCACTGTGGACGGCGAAGTGCTGAGGCTGGTGCCCGACAAGAGCGGCCCGAAGGACGGCGCTTTGAAGGCCGAGAGCGCGGCGCAGCTGCAACGCCTGCGCACGCGCGTGGCGATGGTGTTCCAGCACTTCAACCTGTGGGCGCACATGACGGCGCTGGAAAACGTCATCGAAGCGCCGGTGCAGGTGCTGGGCCTGAGCAAGGCCGAGGCCACCGAGCGCGCCGAAACCTATCTGCAGCGGGTGGGCGTGGCGCACCGCAAGAACGCCTATCCGGCGCACCTTTCGGGCGGCGAGCAGCAGCGTGTGGCCATCGCGCGTGCGCTGGCGATGGAGCCCCGCGTGATGCTGTTCGACGAACCCACGTCTGCGCTGGACCCCGAACTGGTGGGCGAGGTGCTGCGCGTGATGCGCAGCGTGGCCGAAGAGGGCCGCACGATGATCGTGGTCACGCACGAGATGAGCTTCGCGCGTGAGGTCAGCAACCACGTCGTCTTCCTGCACCAGGGGCAGATCGAGGAAGAGGGCGACGCGCGCGAAGTGCTGGCGCGCCCGCAGAGCGCGCGGCTGCAGGGTTTTCTGTCGAACTCGCTGAAGTAGATCAGCGTGGCGTGAGTTTCAGGATCTGGCCGTCGTCGGTGCTGCCCCACAGCGCGCCGTCTGGCCCTGGCACCAGCGTTCGCAGTCGCAGCGATGGCAGCTTGGCGGTCTCGACGCTGCTGACCATGCCCTTGGCATCCAGCGTCACCACATCCAGGCGCTGGTCGCGCATCAGCCCCACCGCCAATTTGCCGTTCCAGCCTTTCCACTGCGCCCCTTCCAGAAAGGCCAGCGGGCCCATGCCCTGCGAACGTTCCTGGTTGTTCCATGCCGGCAGCATGGCCTTGGGAAAACGTTCGAGGTCGGTCATCGGCATGGTGCTCGGGGTGCCTGAATACCCGCAGTAGCCGTCGCTGCAGCGCAGGTCAGGGCGGTTTTGCGGGTCCCAACCCGCATTGCCGCCGGCCACCAGCGCGGTCAGCTCGTCGGTGTGGTTGGGCCCGTGTTCTGCGGTGTAGGCCTGGCCCGCGCCGGGCTGGCCCGCCGGGCGAAAGGCAATGCCCTGCACGTTGCGGTGGCCGTAGGTGTAGATGCGGGCATCGAAGCCCGCCGCTGCGTTGTTGCCGGGCGCGGCCTTGCCGTCGCGGTCTACCCGCAGGATCTTGCCGCCCAGGCGCTGGGGGTCCTGCGGCAAGCCGGGGTCGTGGTTGTCGCCGGTCGTCACCCACAGCAAGCCATCGGGCCCGAAGCGGATGCGCCCGCCGCTGTGTGCGCCAGGGCCGCCGACACGGCGTGCGTCCTTGAACGCGATGTCGGGAATGATGTCGCTGCGGTTGGTGACTGTCTTCCAGTCCGGCCCGACGTCCAGGCGCACGACGCGGTTGCCGCGCGGGTTGGTCTGCAGATTGCTGGCGATGAAGACGTAGACCCGCCGCTGGCCCTGCGCGAAGCCGGGGTCCACCGCCACGCCGTGGACGCCGCTCTGGCCCTGGCAGAACATGTCGGGCGCGGGCAGGACGGCGCCTTCGGTGCCGAAGAGGTGGCGGGTGCTGCCATCGGGCAGGCGCACCCACAGACCGTGGCACTTTTCGGTGTAGAGCATGGCGCCATCGGGCGCGAAGGCCAGGTCCCAGGGGCCGCGCAGCTTCTCCATCACGGGGGTGACGGTCAGCGTGGGCGCCTGGGCCCAGGTTGGGCTTGCCGCTGCGGCCAGTCCGAGTGCCAGCAGCAAGCCGGCCAACCCTGCAAGAGGGCGGCGACGAAGGATTGGGTGGATGTGGGTCATGGTGGTTGGCGGATGTCGCCCCCTTGTCATTGGAAGTTCATAGACTAGCGGGTGATGAACGAAGCTACGCCCAAACCTCTGCAACAGCCCCAGTCGTTGCCCGTCCGTGTGAGCTCGCCGGAAGACCGCACCAGTGCGTTACGTGAAAAGGCCGCTCAGACCGCAGCGCTGAACCTGCTGGACCGTGAACGTTCGCTGCTGCAGTTCAACCGTCGAGTGCTGGCCCAGGCGCGCCGCGCTGACGTGCCACTTCTGGAGCGGCTGCGCTACGTCACCATCGTCAGCAGCAACCTTGATGAATTTTTCGAGGTGCGCGTGGCCGACTACATCGAGGCCGTGCGCCAGCCTGGCAGTGGCATCACCCAGGCCGACCTGGCTGCGGTGGCGCAGGCGGCCCACGAACTCATCGACGAGCAGTACGCCCTTTTCAACCATGAGGTCATGCCCGCGCTCGAAGCCGAAGGCATCGTGGTCTTGAACCACGATCAGCGCAACGCCGCGCAGCGCCAATGGGTCGAGACCTTCTTCGAGCAGCAGGTGCGCCCGCTGCTGGTCCCTTTGAGCCTGGACCCCAGCCACCCGTTCCCGCAGGTGGCCAACAAGAGCCTGAACTTCATTGCGCGCATCGGCGGGCGCGATGCTTTCGGGCGCGAGAACCAGATCGCCATCGTCAAGGTACCGCGTGTGCTGGCGCGCGTCATTCGCCTGCCCGCTGCGCTGACGCCCGGCAAGCAGGGCTTCGTGCTGCTGACGAGCGTGATCCGCGCGCACCTCGCCGTCTTGTTCCCAGGGCGCACGGTGGAGTCGTTCTCGCAGTTCCGCGTCACGCGCGACAGCGACCTGGAAGTGGACGAGGACGACGTCACCAACCTGCGCCAAGCGCTGCGCAGCGGCCTCACGCTGCGCCACTTCGGCCAGGCCATCCGGCTGGAGGTGGTGAGCACCTGCCCTGACGAGCTGACACGCTTCCTGCTGGAACAGTTCGGTCTGCCCGAGGTGGCGCTGTACAAGGTGAACGGCCCCGTCAACCTCGTGCGCCTGAACCAGCTCATCGACCAGGCCGAAGCCGAACATCTGCGTTTCCCGCCATTCGAGCCGCGCTGGCCGGACCGCCGCCTGCCGCTCGGTCGCAGCATTTTTGCGCAGTTGCGCCAGCGCGACGTGCTGCTGCACCACCCCTTCGAGAGCTTCGAGCCCGTGGTGCAGTTCCTGCGCGAAGCCGTGCACGACCCCGATGTGCTGGCGATCAAACAAACCATCTACCGTACCGGCGCGCAAAGCGTGCTGATGGATTTGCTGATCGAGGCCGCGCGGCGCGGCAAGGAAGTGCTGGCGGTGGTGGAGCTGAAAGCGCGCTTCGACGAGGAAGCCAACATCAACTGGGCCGAACGACTGGAAGCGGTGGGCGCGCAGGTGGTCTACGGCATCGTGGGCCTGAAGACGCACGCCAAGATGCTGCTCGTGACGCGCCGTGAGATCGTTCGCCCAGAAAAGGAAACGCACAAGGGCAAGAGCCCAGCGCAGACGCGCCTGCGCCGTTACGCGCACCTGAGTACGGGCAACTACAACCCGCGCACCGCGCGCATGTACACCGACCTGGGCTACCTCACCGCCGACCCCGGCCTCACAGCCGATGCCGACGCGGTGTTCCTGCAGCTGGCCAGCCAGACGCAGGTGAAGGCGCCCAAGTACCTGGTGACGGCGCCCCTCGGTTTGCACCAGCGCATGTTGCAGCACCTGCAGCAGGTGGCCGAGGCCGCACGTGAGGGCAAGCCCGCGCGTGTGGTGGTGAAGATCAACGCCCTCACCGACCCGCAGCTGACGCACGCGCTGATCGAGACCGGCATGGCTGGCGCCAGCATCGACCTCATCGTGCGCGGCGCCTGCATGCTGCCGCCGGGCGTGCCCGGCCGCACCGACAACATCCGCGTGCGCTCGATCATCGGGCGGTTTCTGGAACACACGCGCGTGATGTATTTCCGCTGGGGCGAAAGCGACGACGACGAGGTGCTCTACCTCAGCAGCGCCGACTGGATGAGCCGCAACATGTTCCGCCGCATTGAGCTGGCATGGCCGGTGCGCGACCCACTACTGCGCCAGCGTGTCATCGACGAGGCCTTGGTGCCGTACCTGCACGACAAGCGCGACGCCTGGCTGCTTGACAGCGGCGGGCGCTACAAACGCGTCTCCGAGGGCGGTGCCAGCGCGCAGCGTGCGCTGATGCAGCGCCTGGGTTGAAGCGCGCCAAGTTCGGCATGGACCTCATCCTCTGGCGCCATGCCGAAGCCCTGGAAATGCGCGAAGTGCAGGACGACCTCGACCGCGCGCTCACGACCAAGGGTGAACGTCAGGCGCAGCGTGTGGCGAACTGGCTGAACCAGCAGTTGCCGGCCAGCACCCGGGTGCTGGTGAGCCCGGCGCGGCGCGCGCAGCAGACGGCTACGGCGCTCGAGCGAAAGTTCAAGACCGTGCCCGCGCTGGCGCCTGACGCCACGGTGGAAGGCCTGCTGCATGCCGTGCGCTGGCCCGACGCGCGTGAACCGGTGCTGGTGGTCGGCCATCAGCCTGTGCTGGGCCTGGCGGCTGCTTACCTGCTGGCGGGCCAACCTCAGGCCTGGGCGGTGCGCAAGGGCGCGCTGTGGTGGATGCGTGCACGTGAGCGTGAAGGCGTGCTGCAGGTGGTGCTGCACGCGGTGGTGTCGCCAGAACTTGTCTAGGCTGCTTGATTGGGCAGCACCAACTTGAGCGGCCCGCTGCGCGCCCAGGCCGCAGCTTCCTCGATGAGCTGGAACTGCGTGCGCGGATGGGATTCAACCCAAGCCGCGCTGTAGGCCAACAGCGCATCGCGGCCCTTCACGCGCAGGGACAAGACCTGCACGTCGACCTCGCCCCGTGCGTGGCACTTGATGACGGCCAGGCGCAGGCACAGCACCTGCCAGGCGAACGTCTCGCTGGCCAGCTGTGGCTCGATCTTGCGCAGGCCGCCGCGCTGCGCGAGCACCAGGTCGCCGACGCGGCGCTGTTGGCTTTGCGAGAAACCGGCGGCGTCCACATGCGCCAGCAGGTAGGCACTGTGGCGGTGGTGGTCGTGATGCGAAACCATCAGGCCCACTTCGTGCAGCGCACAGGCCCAGTCGAGCTCGCGGCGTGTTTCGGGTTCGGCGTCGGGCATCACCTCGTCGAACAACTTCAGCGCCACACTGGCCACACGCACGGCCTGCGCGGTGTCGACGCGGAAACGGCGCTGCAGTTCCAGCACCGAGTTGTCGCGGGCGTCGCGCGGCCGCGCGCCGCGTTGCGGTTGCAGGCGTGATTGCAGTCGCTCATGCAGATCGATCACCACACCCTGGCGCAGTGCGCCTTTGGCGGGCCACAGTTCGTCGATTTGGAACTGCGCCGCCAGCGTGTAGAGGATGGCCAGGCCACCTGGCAGCACGGCACGTCGGTCGGCTTTCAGGCCCGGAATCTCGATGCGGTCGATGTGGCCGGCCTCCAGGCAGCGTTCCATGCACCAGCGCAGCCCTGCGGGCGTGATGCGGCCGTCGCTCTGGCCCGCCGCCTGCAGCAGATGCGACACCGCACCGGCGCTGCCCGAGGACCCCAGGGCCTGCGTCCACTTGCTGCGCGCGAAGGGCTGAAGCGCTTCTTCCAGCTCTGCACCGGCGGCCACCTGTGCGGCGCGGAAGGCGCCGGGCGTGAGGCGGCCATCGGCAAAGAAGCGCAGCGACAGGCTGACGCAACCGACGCCGAAAGACTCGGTCACCAGCGCCCGGTTGCCTTGACCCAGGATGAGTTCGGTGCTGCGGCCGCCGATGTCGATGACCAGGCGTTTGTGATCGCTGCCGCCGCCACGGTGTGGCTCGCTGGGCTGCAAATGCGCCACGCCGGCGTAGATCAGGCGCGCTTCTTCGCGGCCCGAGATGACCTCGATGGGAAAGCCCAGCGCCTCTTGCGCACGCAACAGGAAAGCATCGCGGTTGCGTGCCTCGCGCAGCGTTTGTGTCGCCACCGCGCGCACCTGGCCGGGCATGAAACCCGCCAACCGCGCCGAGAAGCGCCGCAGGCAAACCAGTCCGCGCTGCTGCGCTTCTTCGGTGAGCATGCCGTCGCTGTCGAGCCCGGCGCCTAGGCGCACGGTTTCTTTCAGGTAGTCGATGCGCTTGTAGCGGCCGTGCGGCAGCTGCCCGATCTCCAGACGGAAGCTGTTCGAGCCCATGTCCACGGCCGCCAGAGGGCCGAGACCTGCCAGGCCCGCGCCGCCTGCGCCCGCACCATTCAGCCCCACGGGGTTCACGCTTGCATCCATGGGCAGATCGTACCTGCGGGGCTTGCACCAGAATGCTGCTTTCAGACCCGCAACCACACCCCAGGAGACCCCCGATGTTGAAAGAAGACTTCGATACCCTCGTGCCGGCCAAGTCGGCGCTGGACGGCCTGAGCCGCCGGCAGTTCGTGGGCCGCAGCGTGGGCACCGGCTTTGCCGCCGCAGTGCTGCCGGTGACGGCGCAGACGGTGGTGAAGACAGACAGCCAGGGCCTGGTGGCTGGTGAAGTCACCATCGACGTCGGCGGCTTCAAGATGCCGGCCTACCGCGCGGCACCCGCAGGCAAGACAGGGGCGCCGGTGGTGCTGGTCATCAGCGAGATCTTCGGTGTTCACGAGTACATCGCCGATGTGGCGCGGCGCTTTGCCAAGGCGGGCTACTTCGCCATCGCGCCCGAGCTTTTCGTGCGCCAGGGTGACGCCACCGCCTACGGCGAGATGGCCAAGCTCATCGCCGAGGTCATCAGCAAGGTGCCCGACGCGCAGGTGATGGGCGACCTCGACGCTGCCGTGGCCTGGGCCAGGGCCGAGGGCGCGGATACCAGCAAGCTCGGCATCACCGGTTTTTGCTGGGGCGGGCGCATCACCTGGCTGTACACCGCGCACAACCCGGCGGTGAAGGCCGGTGTGGCCTGGTATGGCCGTCTGGTGGGCGCACCCAGCAGCCTGCAACCCGTGCACCCGGTGGATGTGGCGGCCAGGTTGGCCGGCCCGGTGCTGGGCCTCTACGGCGGGCAGGACACCGGCATTCCGCTGGACACGGTGGACAAGATGAAGGCCGCACTGGCTACCGGCGGCGCAGCGGCCAAGAAGAGCGCGTTTGTCATCTACCCCGATGCCCCGCATGCCTTCCACGCCGACTACCGCCCCAGCTATCGCAAGGAAGCCGCCGACGACGGCTACAAGCGTGCGCTTGCCTGGTTCAAGAGCCACGGCGTGGCTTGAAGCGCAAGACGGGGGCAGACCGTAAGGCCGCCTCCGGGCGGCTTGACAGCCTCTATAAGATCGAATGAACGGGGCCGGCTCTTTGCCGGCCCGTTTTTTTGATGACGCTCTTCTACATCGTGCTGGCCACCACGGCGGGCAGCCTGCTGTCGGTAGTGATTGCCGCTTCGCTCACGCTGGCCATGCTGGGCCGTCTGGTCAAGAGCCTGGTCAGCCTGTCTGCCGGCGTGTTGCTGGGCACGGCCTTGCTGCATGTGCTGCCCGAAGCTTTCGAGGGCCGCGACCCGCAGGTGCTGTTTGCCACGCTGCTGGGCGGGCTGCTGTTTTTCTGGCTGCTGGAGAAGGCAGAGCTTTACCGCCACGATCACCACCACGACGGCGACGGCCACGACCATCACCACCACACCGATGCCGAGCGCGCCGGCCGTGGCGGCTTGAGTGTGCTGGTGGGCGACACGGTGCACAACTTCTGCGACGGCGTGATCATCGCCGCCGCCTTCCTGGCCAACCCCGGCTTGGGCGTGATGACGGCGCTGGCCATCCTGGCGCACGAGATTCCGCAGGAGGCCGGCGACTACATCGTGCTGCTGAACGCAGGGTTCTCGCGCCGCAAGGCACTGCTCTTCAACGCGATTTCAGGCCTGGCTGCCGTGGTCGGCGGTGTGCTCGGCTACTACCTCGTCGGCACCTGGGACGAAGTGCTGCCGTACATGCTGGTGGTAGCGTCCAGCAGCTTCATCTACGTGGCCGTGGCCGACCTGTTGCCGCAACTCCAACAGCGGCTGAACTGGCGCGAAACGACAGCGCAGATCGCTTGGCTGGCCGCTGGTCTGAGCCTGGTGCTGCTGGCCACCGCGGGCCTGCACGGCAGCCACGCGCACTGACGCAGCGGCGGGTTGCTCAGCGCACGACCAGCACGGGCAGCGTGCTGTGCGTCAGCACCTTTTGCGTCTCGCTGCCCAACAGCAGCGCGCTGACGCCGCGGCGGCCGTGCGACGCCATCACGATGAGGTCGCAGTTCTGCGCCTTGGCGTGCTCGAGGATGGCTTCCCAGGGGTGCGCGGCTTCGACGCTGTGGCCGCGGGTCTTCACGCCGACGGCGGCGGCGGCCTCGACCACGCCTTTCACGCGCGCGCTCGCCACGCGTTCCTGCGCGTCGAAAAATTGTTGAGGCGGCACCGGCTGCATCTCCGAAATGGCGCTGTACGGGAAAGCTTCCTTCACCGCCAACACGCACAGCTCCGCCCCGGTCAACTGGGCCATGCCCAGGGCGTGCTTCAAGGCCTTGGCGGTGATTTCCGATCCGTCGGTGGGAAAGAGAATGCGCTCGTACATGGCGTTGGCTCCTGTGGGGCGGCCGGAGGCCACCTTCGGCCATGAGTGTGCCCTCGTTACCGCCAGCCGCGCCTTGACCCCGAGCAAATCACGGAGCGATCGGACCCTGCGCGTGTGATCGCGTTCTTAAGCGTGGTCATAAGCGCGCTCAGGCCCCGCGGGCCACCGGTCGTGTGGTTTCGCTGCACCACTCGCTCCATGAGCCGGGGTAGAGGGTGGTCTCGCCCAGCCCCGCATGGGCCATCGCCAGGAGGTTGTGGCAGGCAGTCACCCCCGAGCCGCATTGCTGCACCACGGCGGCGCTGACATGGCCGCGCATCAGAGTCTCGAATTCGGCGCGCAGTTGCGCCGCTGGCTTAAAGCGGCCGTTTTCGCCGAGGTTGTCCTTGAAGAAGCGCAGTGTTGCACCTGGAATGTGGCCGGCCACCGGGTCCAGCGGCTCCACGTCGCCGCGGAAACGTTCGCCGGCACGGGCATCGAGTATCAGCACCTCGTTCAAGCGCGCCTGCAGCGTGTCGGCGCCGACGGTGGGCATGGCTGCTGCAGCGGCAGCGGGGTAGGGCGGCAGCGCGCGCACGCGGGCGGCTTCTGTGCTGAGGGTGCCGCCGGCAGCCCGCCACGCCGCTGCGCCGCCGTCCAGCACCGCCACAGCCGTGTGGCCCAGCCAGCGCAGCAACCACCAGGCGCGTGCGGCATAGGGTGCGCCCATGTCGTCATAAGCCACCACCTGAACGCCAGGCGCCACGCCCCACGTGCCTGCGGTCGCCGCGTAGGCTGCGCGATCAGGCAGTGGGTGGCGGCCGTTTCGGCCGGTCTTGACGCCGGCCAGATCACGGTCCAGATGCGCGTAGATGGCACCCGGCAGGTGGCCTGTGGCGTAGGCGCGCGCACCCGCTTCGGTGTCGGCCAGGTCGAAGCTGCAGTCCAGCAGCACTAAGGGGGTAGCGCCCGCCTGCAAGGCCTGCAGTTCAGCCGCGGTGATGAGTGTGCTGTGGGTCATGGCGGTCTCTGTGAGCTGAAATCTCAGGTTTCGGTGGGCGCGGCGTCTTGCCGTTGCGGACGCCCGCGCAGGAAGGTGGCGGCCACGCCTGCGCCGATGATCAACCCCATGCCGGCGAGGGCTTGCGGTGTGACCGGGTCGTCGAAAAGCCACACACCCAGCGCGAAGGCATAGGCAATGCCCAAGTACTGCAGCGTGGCAATGCCCAGTGTGGCGCCGGCGGTGTAGGCACGCGTCATGAGCCATTGCGCAGCCGTGGCAAGCGCGCCGATGGCTGCCAGCAGCAGCAGGCCGCGCGGAGTGTGGTCGTGCAGCGGGCCCGACAGCAGCGCCAGGCCAGCGCCTGCGACGACACCGCTGGCCGAGAAATACAGCACCACCCGTTCGCTGGGTTCGCCCGCCCGGCCCAGCGCCGTCACCCCCAGGTAGGCCACCGCCGAGATCACGCCCGACAGCAGGCCCAGCACGCCGCCCCACATTTGCTGCGGGTCGAGCGTGGGCTTGAGCACCAGGGCCACGCCGGCAAAGCCCACCAGCACGGTCGCCACCAGGCGGCCGTCGATGGCCACCCGGTTCGGCGCCAGCATCACGCTGCCACCGATGAGGAAGAGCGCGATCCACA
>Ga0209490_10002231_pt1 | contig 18415 bp, 15 predicted proteins | sample MAT06_FD_187209 | JGI IMG/M metagenome (GOLD analysis project Ga0209490, IMG submission 187209) | Freshwater microbial communities from Lake Fryxell liftoff mats and glacier meltwater in Antarctica - MAT-06 (SPAdes) (version 2) | ecosystem: Environmental > Aquatic > Freshwater > Ice > Liftoff... | reverse complement strand
ATGCGCTCGTACTCGCGAATTTCCGGCAACACGGCGTGCGAACAGATCACATCACAGCCTGGCAACACTGCCGCGAGTCGCGCGCGTAACGCATCAGCCAGGCGACGTTCATGGGCTGGGTCGGCGTAGGCATGCACGAGCGTAATGGCTACGGTATCCGGCGCGCGATCACACACCGCCTGCACCACCGACTCGATCGCCTGTTCGGAGAGCGCACGTACGACGCCATCAATACCCATTCGTTCATCCACGCCGATCACGTCGGACGCGGCAACCAGCGGACGCGCATGGTGCTTCGTCAGGTCATACAACGACGCACGCTCCTGGCGGCGCAACTCCAACAGGTCGGTAAAACCCGCTGTCGCGCAGGCCACCACGCGCGCGCCACGTCGCTCTAACAACAGATTGGTGACGACCGTCGTCCCATGGGCGATATAGGCCACCGACGCCGCGGCAATGGACGACGCGCCCAGCGCCTCCAGCACGCCCGCCGCGCGGTCAGTGGGCACACTCAGCACCTTGATCGCGTGCACCGTGCCGTCGCGCGCTACTGCAGCGAGATCGGTGAACGTTCCGCCGACATCAATGCCGACGGCCAGCGTCTCGTCCGCGCGCGCATCAGCCATGTCGCTGGTGGTGCCCCAACCGCCATGTGCCAATGGCAATGGCCACATGGACGGGGATGACGGTCGCCAGGACGACGCCGCTTGTTTGCGCCAACGACGGCACCAACTGCACCAACGCACCGCACAACGAGAGCACCGCGATGCTCACGCTCACTCCCACGGCACTCCGCGAAGGGCGATGTCGCGCAAACGCGAGTGGCACCACGACGGCTGCGACCAGCAAGAGTGGATGCAGCGAGAGCAGCGTGGTATTTGCACCCATGTACGGTGCGTGCTTCGTCACGGTCGCCGCTAACAGCAGCGCCGTGCCAAGCACACCACCAACCAGATACCACAGCGACACGAATGTGGTCAGCACGACGCGGGCCATACGCGAGCGCGCATCCGCCAACCAGGCGAGTATTCCTGCGAGCGTCAAACCGAGCAGTGCCGACATCGGCACACGCTCCGGCGCTTCGGACGGCAGCGGAATACGATCGGCGGTGTACAGCGTGCTATCGTGCGCAACCAACCGAGAGCGGCGGCCTGCAGCGTCGGGCACCACGAGGGTGGCGTAGTGCGAGGCCATATGCTCCGGCAGGAACTCTTCATCCCACTGTGACAACGGCTCGTCGGCGTGCCGACCCAACGCGATTTCGATTCCCGCATACATCGGCAACATAGACCCCAACAGCCGTGCGGTTTCCCCGCGCCACGTACGGCCGCTGCCGGGCACACTGAGCGCGGGGCGAAGTCGGCCGCCGAGTACGTAGTCGATCGCGTCGCGGGCCATCGTCGCGCAGTTCTGCCGATAGTAGTCGTAGCGATAATACTTGTTGGCCTCCCGGGCGTTCCACTGCAACAGCTCAAACATCGCCGAGCGCTCCACGGGCGTCAGTGCCAGGCGTTGCTGGCGAATGGTGCGTCGGTCGCCTTGATACTTCGCGTTGAACTGCGACGTGACATAGCCCTCCATCCAGTACTTGGTATCACCGGTGAGGAAGTTCACCAGGAAGTTGGGCTGCGCGAAGTCGAACATGCCCCAGTTGAATGCAATGTCCTGCCCGGTCGCACTATCGCGGACGGCGATCGCCGCATGTCCAAAGCGCTCGAAGAACACATCGGACGGTCCGTAGGTAAACAATGACACGGACAGCGTCGCGCCGCGGATGGCGCGTACGCTGTCGAGCGGTGCGGACACGCCGGGTGCCAATGGCTTTGGATCGATTGTCGCCGAGTCCGCGGGCTGTGCATCGGCGCGCGCGGCGCACAGCGCCACTGCGAGCACCGCGCAGGCCCGCCATGTACGACACCACGCCTGACGGATCAAAACCGAAACTCTTTCCCGTCGTCGGCCGCGCGATAGATCGCTTCGAGCACTCGGTGCACGAGCACATGATCGGTCGGCGGCTCGTAGGGTGCATCGCCACCGATGACGGCCAAAAAGTGCGCAATCTCGGCGCGATAGCTTTGCAGGAACGGGCTTTCGCGCGCCGCGGCGCCCGATGGTGACACGTCGACAGCGCGACCGTTCAGCTGTTTGGTGACACGCAACGGTGAGAGCCGCGCCGATCCGCGCGCCGCGTGCACTTCAAACCACCAGCGTTCTTCGGCACCAACGTAGTTCCATGACACATCGAAGGCGATAATCAATCCTCCCTCGCACTCGAGAAACACCTGCATCGCGTCTTCCACGGCGGCGGCCGCACGCCCGCGCTTCATCGCCGCTGACACGCGGAGGGGTGGCTTCGCATCGGACAACCACATCGCCAGATCGAGCAACGGGAAGCCCTGCTCCAGGAAGGCGCCACCGCCCGACTCCGCACGTCGCGAGCGCCATCCGTCAGCACCGCCTTGGAGCGTCAGTGACCCGGCGCGGATCGAGGTGACGGCCCCCAACTCGCCATTGCGCAGGAACTGATCGAGCGCTTGCACATCGGTACGGAAGCGCAAATTGGTGCCCACGACCAGTCGACGATCCACCTTGTTGGCCGCGCTGATACACCGTTCCACGCCTCGCGCGGTCAGCGACAAGGGACGCTCGCACAGTACGTGAAGCTTGGCGCGGAGCGCACTCAACACATGCGGTTCGTGCAAGTGGTTGGGCGTCGTGATCACGACCGCGTCGAGCTCATCAGAATCGAGAAGCTCTTCGAAATCCGTGAAGACGTCGGGAACGCCAAATCGGTCAGCCAAAGCACGAGCTTTGGCACCATCGTTATCACAAAGCGCGACGAGCGACGCGCCACGGAGCTTGGACAACACGGGGATGTGCGTCAGCTGGGCAATAGCACCCGTGCCGACGACGGCGATACGCACGCCGTCTTTCATGCCGCCTCCAGGAAGAATTGCGGCGCAGGAGATCCGCGCCGCGGGTCAATCCGCGAAACCGACGATGGTCCCGGGGTAGTAGTGGCGCAGGATCGTTCGCGCATCCTGCCCCGCGCGCGCGCGGCCCATCGCCCCCCACTGACACATCCCGACACCGTGGCCGTTACCGTTCCCGCGCAGCGTGAGACCGGTAATACGATCACCGCTGCGCGCTTCGCGATCCACGGAAAAATACGTGCTGGACAGAATCGCGCCACGCGCATCTCGAAGGACCGCGCGAATATCCCGCCCTTGAATAGTGAGATCACCGCGTGCCGTATGAAAAACCAACCGGTTGACCCGCCCCGACGGAGCGCGATCGGCAACCTCCACGCCTCGAACGCCGCTGGCCTGCGGGGCGGTCGCCCCCTGCCCCTCCAAGGCACGGCGAACGGCGTCACTGATCTGTTGTTCTCCCAGCTCCTCCGTCCAGTGATTTCGCGGGTTGATATCGCAGAACGGTTTCCCGGTCGCCAGATCAAGATCATCAACCGACTGGAGGTACGGCTGTTCGCGAACGTCGCGCCACGCATCTTTGGGCGTGGCTGTGCGCCCACCGCACGCCGCATAATACGGGGCGTCAACGGTCAGCCCATTGTAGCGAAGGACAAGCCCGGACGTCGCCTCGATCGCCTGGCTCACCATCGGATGCTCGACCTCTACGCCGCCGTAGACCTGATTGGTCACCGTTCCCACCATGTGCCAACCGCGCGCTGGCTCCCCGTCGCCGCTTGGCACGCGTGCGTACGAATAACTCCGCGCCGCGATTGCCTGCGCTTCAAGCGCGGCACGATCGATGGATTGGCGCGTGCCCAACTCCATCGGCACCACGCCACGCAGATAGTCTTCGACCTGCAGCCGATTCACCACCATGATCCCGGAGTCGGTTGGCGTAAACCACAATTCGCCCCGATAGCGTTTGCCGTTGTACTGCACAAAACCGGCCGGGGTTGTAGACCGCGCCACAAACGGCGCGGCGCGCCACGGCGTCGCATCATCGCCCGCACCGGTGATGCGCAGGAGCCCTGCACGCTGCTCGACGCGCCATGTCTCGCCGCCCGCACCGCGCACCAATGATTGCCGTCCACCTTGCTCGTCGATGCGCCAGGCACCGGTGGCCGATACCGGAGCCTGCGGTACACCACCGGCGAGCGCAATGCGCGCCATGCGATCCAGGAAATCGAGACGCCCAGGCCGCTCGGCTCCAGCAACCGGCGTTGATGGCGCAGCGGGCACCTGTCGTTGCCCTTGCTGCTGCGCGCCTTGTGCACAACCACTCACCACGCTCACCACGCTCACTACGAGCAGCGCATCACGGACCTTGGCACGCCCCGTCGAACGTCCGTTCGCGCGCACAACGGCCATCGCTAGTCGCGCTCGGAGAGCGCGGCGCCGAGCGCCGCATCCAACCGTTCCAGTGTCAACTGGATCTCGGCCTCCCCATGTGCCGACGACATGAAGGCGGCCTCGAACGCCGACGGCGCCAATGACACACCACGTCGACGTGCGGCGTGAAAGAATCGCTTGAAGAGCGCCGTGTCCGAGAGCTTGGCCTCATCAAAGTTGGTGACCTCCTCTCCGCGGAAGAAGAACCCCCACATGGACCCGGCATGCGCTGCCGTGAATGGCACACCGCGACGCGCAGCGATCTCGCGCAATCCGTGTACGAGCTCTCCGGTCCTCGCCGTAATGCTATCGTGCACGTCGCGCGTGAGCGCATCCAGGGTAGCGATACCGGCCGCCATGGCGAGCGGATTGCCCGACAACGTCCCGGCCTGATACACGGGCCCCGCAGGCGCGATGTGCTCCATGAGTTCCTTCCGCCCGCCATAGACCGCGACGGGCAAACCCCCACCGATGACCTTGCCGAGGGCGGTGAGATCGGGCACCACATCAAAGCGCTCGCGCGCACCGCCGAAGGCAATGCGGAAACCGGTCATCACTTCGTCGAACACGAGCAGCGCGCCCGTTTCGTCGGCGATGCGGCGGAGACCCGGAATGAAATCCGACGACGGGTGAATAAAGCCACCGTTGCCGACCACCGGCTCCAGCATGATCGCCGCGAGCGGGACGGTGCGTGCGATCCGCGCCACTTCTTCGAGGTCGTTGTAGCGCGCGGTGAGGGTGAGCTTGGCCAGCGACTCCGGCACGCCTGGAGAATCCGGCAAGCCGAGTGTGGCCACGCCAGACCCGGCGCGGACAAGAAATCCGTCCGCGTGACCGTGATAGCATCCTTCGAACTTGAGGATGTGCTCACGTCCGGTCACCGCGCGTGCGAGACGGGCAATGGTCATCGCCGCCTCGGTGCCGCTCGACGTGAATCGCATCATCTCGACATGCGGCATCCGAGCGGTGATGCGATCAGCCAGCTCCACCTCGAGGCCCGTCGGCATCCCGAAACTCGTGCCCTGCTGCATGACACTGGCCACCGCGCTCAGCACCGCCTCGGGTGCATGACCCAACACCAACGGCCCCCACGAGAGGATATAGTCGATGTATTCGTTGCCGTCGGCGTCCCACACGCGCGCACCCTTTCCGCGCGACGCCACAAATGGCTCGCCACCGACGCCACGAAAAGCGCGCACCGGCGAGTTCACGCCGCCGGGAAAACGCGTGCGCGCGCGCGCCATGATCTCCGCCGAGCGGGTCGAGGGCCGTGCCGCAGGTGATTCCGTGGATGGTGCAGCGGTCGTCTCGCCAACTGGAACAGTCATCGTCCGTAGCTCCCAACAGTGGTGGATGGTGTCGGCATCATGGGCAATGCTCGTGCCGCGTGCGGCCGACCTGTGGGCTGCAGCTCCGCGACGCCATTCCATGTTGCACGAAAGTCGTAGTCGTCGACAATCTGATCGATCCGCACGGTGATCAGGCTGCCGATCGGCGCGTCGCCTGCGACATGCACGATGCCGTCAATGTCGTCGGCCTGCCATGGTGCGCGCGCAATCAGTTGGCCGGTCGCGTCACCACGCCGATCAACCAACACCGGTGTCTCTCGACCGAGAAAACGCTCGTACCGTTCGCTGGTGATCGCGCGCTGCAATCCTTCGATGCGCTCCTTGCGTTCTTGCTTGATCGCGTCTGCCACGTCATCCTCGAGTGCGAAGGCTCGCGTGCCCTCTTGCGGCGAGTAGGTAAAACAGCCGACCCGGTCAAACTGCATCTCCTCCAGAAAATCACAAAGGATAGTGAAGTCGTCTTCGGTTTCACCCGGAAAACCCACAATCACCGTCGTGCGCACGGCCAGATCAGGAACAATGTCGCGGTAGCGCGCGAGCCGCTCACGAATGCTCTGCTGACGCTCGGGGCGCCGCATGCGCGCCAGGACGGCATCCGAGCCGTGCTGCATGGGGGTATCGAGGTAGCGCACGATCCGTGGGTTGGCCGCGATCACCTCGAGCAAGCGTGGCGTAATGCCGGCGCTATACAAGTACAGATTGCGAATCCATGGAATACTCGTTTCGCGCATCAACGCTTCCAGCAACTCGGGTAGCGCGTGCCCATCGCGGCGATCGCGACCGTAGTGCGCCAGATCTTGCGCCACCAGATTGAGTTCGCGTGCACCCTGCAGTTCAAGGAGCTGCGCCTCGCGCACCAACTCATCGAGCGCGAAGGAGCGATGCTTGCCGCGCATGAGCGGGATGGCACAGAACGCGCAGCCGTGGTCGCACCCTTCACTGACCTTGAGATAGCGCACGTGCGCCGAATCGCCGCCGAATACGCGGACACCCGGATGCTCAAGGATCTCGCTGCTGATCAGTCCGCGCTCGATCAGTTCCGGGAGCAGTCGATCGGTTTCCGACGTGCCGAGGAACACATCCACTTCGGGGAGCGCATCGATCAACTCATCCTTGTGTCGTTCGATCATGCAGCCGATGGCAAATACGGCACGACACACGCCGTCTTCCTTGAGTCGGGTGGCGTCGAGAATCGCATCGATCGACTCCTGCTTGGCCGCATCGATGAAGCCACAGGTGTTGATGACCACGACCTCGGCCTCACGAAGATCCGTGACCGACTGGGCGCCATGCGCCACGAGGTCGGCCAGATACCGTTCCGAGTCGACCGTATTTTTATCGCACCCGAGGGTGACCAGACCGAACTTGAGCATCGGTGAAAGCTACCCGATGCCTCGCCCTTATCGGAAGTTGCCGAACTGCAGTTCGACGCCGAAATCACCCTTTCGCAAGAAGGCGATGGCCTCCTGCAGCGAATCCTTGTCGGGACTGGTGATACGGACTTGATCGCCCTGGATCGACGCCTGCACCTTCCTGAGTTTTGCCTCTTTGATGGCCGCCGAGACTTTTTTGGCGGTGTCGCTGTCCAGCGCCATCTTGAGCTTGACCTCACGGCGCAGAATATCGCCGCCCCCGGGCTTCACGTCGCCAATGTCCAGGTTCTTCACAGGCACGCCGCGCTTGATCAGTTTGGACTGCAGCATATCGAACAACGCTTCCATGCGCATGTCGCTGTCGGTGGCAAGCTGCACCAGACTGTCCGAGCGTTTGAACTCAATGGTCACGAGCGCGCCCTTGAAGTCAAAGCGCTGTGCCACTTCTTTTTGCGCCTGATTGACCGCGTTGTCGACCTCTTGCAGGTCCACGCCAGTGGTCACATCGAATGAATAGGTAGACGCCATGATTATCCGAGAAAACTTTCCAATGCCTTCGAGCGCGACACATGTCGCAGTCGAGAGAGCGCCTTTTCCTTGATTTGTCGCACCCGTTCACGGGTGATACCGAGCGTGGCGCCGATCTCCTCCAGCGTCATCGGCTCGGTATCGTCAATCCCGAAATAGAGGCGCAGGATCTTCGACTCCCGCTCCTTGAGGCTGCACAAGGAGTCCTCGATCGCCTCCGTGAGCGCACGCTCAAACGTCTGCATTTCCGGCGTCGGGTTCACCGTGTCGGCGAGATAGTCGATGAGCCGGTTGTCTTCGCCCGGCGTCAGCGGCGCGTCGAGCGACAGATGGATCTGCGAGATGGACATCGTTTTGGCGACCTCCTCCTCGGTGATATCCATCCCCTCGGCGATTTCGGCGTGCGTCGCTTCGCGCCCCAACTCTTGCAGCAGCGCGCTGGCGCGCTTGCCAATGCGGTGCAGCGTGCCCGCACGATTCAGGGGGACGCGGACAATGCGTGACTGTTCGGCGAGCGCCTGCAGAATCGCCTGACGAATCCACCAGACCGCGTAGGAGATGAACTTGATTCCCTTCGTTTCGTCGAACTTGTGCGCAGCACGAATCAGTCCGAGGTTTCCCTCATTGATCAGGTCGGAGAGCGACACGCCCTGATTCTGATACTTCTTCGCGACCGACACCACGAATCGCAGATTCGATCGCACCAGCTTGTCGAGCGCGTCCTGCTCGTTGACGCGGATGCGCCGTGCCAGATCCGCCTCTTCCTCACGCGAGATCAGCGGATACGCACTGATGTCGCGCAAGTACTGGTCTAACGACCCCTCTTCGTTGGACGACGCCTTTTTCTTGGTCGGATTTACTGCCATGTCAACAGCGGCTCGGTGGAGAGGGCGAGCAACAACATCGCGGCGTGCGGACATCTTGTGCAACAAAATGGCGCGAGGGGGGAAGTTGGCCGCAGGAGCATCACTCACGCAAGCGGTACCGCGATACTTGGTGAGGCCGGCCGACGATTTCGGGCCGACGTTCAGCGTACGCGCGTGCCCAGTCGCGACCAGCGAATCTTTGTGAGCCACGACAGCGACGCACTGGAATCCGGGACGAAACTATAGTACACAAACACCGGGGTTCCCCGGAGCAGACTGTCCGGCACGAAGCCCCAATAGCGGCTGTCGAGTGAGTTATCGCGATTATCGCCGAGCACAAAAAACTGATGGGCCGGCACCACGAGCGGCCCCCAGTTGTTGCGCGACGGGCGATAGCCCTCGGCGGCGGAGTTCCCCGTCCCGTCCGCGACGAGCACTGGCGCAGCCACCGCTTCCGCGACCAGCACTGGTGCGGCCACTGCTTGCGCGGCTACTGCTGGCGCGGCTACTGCTGGCGCGGCTACTGCTCGCACCGCTACTGCTCGCACCGCTACTGCTCGCACCGCTACCGCCGGCGCGGCCGCTGCCGATTTGACCAGGTAGCTCCGCTGCCAGCGGAACTCTGCGGTGACCGGGTCGACGCCGGGCTCGGTACGCACCACATACGCTTCGGCCAACGGCTCTCCGTTGCGGAGGAGCTGACCGTCACGCATCGAAACCGTGTCACCAGGCAGTCCGATCAACCGCTTGACAAAGTTCTTGCTCGGGTCGACGGGAAACTCAAAAACGATCACGTCGCCGTGCCGTGGAGACCGGATGCCCGGTAGTCGCCTGTTACTGAATGGCAACTCCGCGCCATACACGAGCTTGTTGACCAGCAGAAAATCGCCGACGAGCAACGTACGCTCCATGCTGCCCGACGGGATCTTGTAGGCTTCCACGAAGAACGTCCGCATCACCAGAAACACCAACACGGCGGCCGGAAAGGCTTTCGCCCACTCCCACAACCACGTCAATCGCGGGCCGCGCGAGAACCGCGAGCGCCCGTTCGCCGCGCGGAGCGCACTGGCGCGGAGTGCCGCGTCGCGCGAGGCTGCCGCGCGATCCGTCACGCGGAGATCACAGCGCTGTCAGCGCTGTACAGGGAGCGGTGCATTGCGCGGTGCATTGCGCTGTGCATGGAGCGATGCATTGCGCTGTGCATCGAGCGATGCATGGAGCGGTGCATTGCGCTGTGCATCGAGCGGTGCACTGCGCTGTGCACTGCGCTGTGCAGGGCGAGAGGGACGAGCGGCGCGGTCATGGCTAGTAGTTGTCGATCTGGGCCCGTTGGAGCGCCCCAGAGTAGTCCACGTAGCCCACCTTGGTTTCCGAATAAAACTCGTACACTTCCCAGCCGCCTTCGCGATGCCCGTTCCCCGTCTCTTTCACACCGCCAAAGGGCAAATGCGCCTCGGCGCCAATCGTCGGCGCGTTCACGTAGGTGATACCGTTGTCGAGATCCTGCATCGCGCGGAAGGCGACGTTCACGTTCGACGTATAGACCGATGACGAGAGACCGTAGCGCACGTCGTTGTTCACCGTAAACGCTTCTTCGACATCGGCCACGCGGATCACGGACAACACCGGTCCGAAAATCTCTTCCTGCTCAAGCCGCGATCCGGCGGTAACGCCGGAGAAAATTGTTGGCTGGAAGAAGAATCCTTGGTCGAGAGCGCCGCCGGTTGCGCGTGCGCCACCGCACACCAACGTCGCGCCCTGATCGCGCCCCACGGTGATGTAGTGCTCCACCTTTTCGCGCGCTGCCGCATTCACCAACGGACCCACATCGATTCCGGCCGCGCGCCCGTCGCCAAGACGCAGTGCCGTTGCACGTTCCGCGAGTCGGGCCACGAACTCATCATGAATGCGGTCCTGCAGAATCAGCCGACTGGTGGCCGTGCAGCGCTGCCCCGTGGTGCCGAAGGCGCCCCACAGCACGCCATCCAGCGCCAGATCAAGGTCGGCGTCGTTGAGTACGATCTGCGCGTTCTTCCCGCCCATTTCGAGCGACAGGCGCTTGTGCATGCGACCGCACGTCTCGCCAACCACGCGACCGGTTTGTGTCGATCCCGTGAATGAGATCACCGGAACGTGCGGGTGCTCAACCAAAGCCCTGCCCACGACCTCGCCGTCGCCGTGCACCAATTGAATCACCTCGGGCGGCAACCCAGCCTCGAGCAGAATCTCTACCAGTACGGTTGCCGTGTGCGGCACATCCTCGGCGGGCTTGAGCACAACGGCGTTGCCACAGAGCAGCGCAGGAAACGCCTTCCACGTGGGGATCGCCATCGGGAAATTGAAGGGCGTGATCAGTCCGCACACACCGATCGGACGCCGCATCGTCATCGCCCACTTGTTGGCCAGTTCACTGGGCACCGTGTGCCCAAAAAGACGACGGCCCTCGGTCGCGGCGTAGTACGCTGTATCAATCCCCTCCTGCACATCACCGCGCGTTTCCGCGAGCGGCTTACCCATTTCGCGCGTCATCAGATTCGCGATCTCTTCCTTGCGCGCAGCCATCAGGTCGCCCACGCGCCGCAGCACATCACCACGCGCCGGCGCCGGTGTCCGCTTCCACTGCGCAAACCCACGCTGTGCGCTGTCGACGGCACGATGCACGTCGTCAACTCCGGATTCCGGGAACATGCCAATCAGATCGTTTTGATCGGCGGGATTACGGTTTTCGAAATAGCGACCGGTCGACGGCGCGATCCACTGACCGCCGATGAAATTCTTGAAGTTTTTAGACATGCCGGAAAATAGCAGACTCGCACCTGAACTCGCGCCTGATCACGCGCCTGAGCCGGCGACTGATCACGCGCCTGAGCCGGCGCCTAAGCCGGCGACTGATCACGCGCCTGAGCCGACGCGGGTCCGGTGACCTGGTCGGCACTTGGTCCCGGGGGCGTGGTCGCGGCTCCGGGCACCGTGCCGGCCGGCGCGTTGGGAGGAGACACTTGCGGCAGTGCGGGGAGCCCGTCGCAACTCCACTGCCCCGCCCGCTCAATCGTCGGGACCGCGTACCCCACCCGAGGCAGCACCTCGCGAGCGCCGAGGACCAGCCCCCAGACCGTCACCACGACCGACGCCAGGTGCGCAAGCCCCAGTCGATGTCGCCATGTCCCGACCGCGCTCCAAAGCCCCAGGAGCGCGACGCCGCCGGTTGCCGCTGTGAACCCCACCAGCGGCAATCCGCACCGCGCTGGCCATGGCCAGTACATCAGCCCGGCGGCTGCAGCGACGGCGATTGCGACTTTAAGCCATGATTTCCAGGCACCACCGGCATCCACCCGCGGCGCCGCGGCCGGAGGCGCAGAGGGCGCGGCGGCGGATTTTGCACCACCTTGCGTAGCCATGCGAGCGTCCATGACCGGCGAGCGCGTGACGCCACTGGCGCCCTTTCCCACCGGCGGCATATTGCGCTCGGCAAGCAGCTGCTCATCCGAGACGGAGGCCAGTTGCTTGTCGATCTTGGCGAGTTCGGCTTCCCAGTTACGGTCGCTCATCGAGTCGGTGGCAAAGAGTCAGGGGTGGATTCCCGCGTCAACCCATAACGTTCGATCTTCTTGTAGAGATTCGAACGGGGCATATCCAGCGCCCGCGCGGTCTCGGAGACGTTCCAGTCGAAGGCGCGAAGCTTGGACTGCAGAAAGGCCCGCTCCGCCGACAGCTTGAACTCTTCGAACGTCTGGCAGTCGACAAGATTGCCAAGGCCCGCCGGCTCGGTGCTGCGCCGCCCCACCAATCGATCGACGTCGGCCGCGGTGATCGTGGCAGCGTTGGCCAGAATCACGAGGCGCTCGATGGTGTTGCGCAACTCGCGCACGTTTCCTGGCCAATCCAGTTCGGCCAACCGCCGAAGCGCGTCGTCGGTAATATCGCGCGCCGGCATCCCGTCGCGCGCCGCGAACTGGCGCAGGAAATGGATCACCAGCTGTTCGATATCTTCGCGACGCTCGCGTAATGCGGGCACGGCGATCGGCACGACGTTCAAGCGATAAAACAGATCCTCGCGAAAACGCCCCGCAGCAATCTCGTCTTGCAGATCTTTGTTGGTGGCCGCCAGGACGCGAACGTCAACCTGAATGGGCTTGTTGCCACCAATGCGCGTCACGACGCCGTCTTGCAGCACGCGCAGCACCTTGGCCTGCGCCGACAGCGACATATCGCCGATTTCGTCGAGGAACAGCGTGCCGTGATCCGCCTGCTCGAACTTGCCCGCACGATCGCTGATCGCGCCGGTGAACGACCCCTTCATGTGACCGAACAGTTCGCTTTCGATCAGCTCGGAGGGAATCGCCGCGCAGTTGACTTCGATGAACGGCTTCTTGACGCGCTGCGACCCGCGATGAATGGCCCGTGCGACGAGCTCCTTGCCGGTGCCGTTTTCGCCAGTGATCAGCACACGCGCCGGGGTGGCCGAGACCTTTTCGATGCGTTCCAGCAACGCGCGGATGGCGTACGTTTTTCCCACGATCTCGTAGCGCGACTCGATGGTTTGCCGAAGCCGTTCGTTCTCTTCGGTCAGCGTCCGTGTTTCGAACGCGTTCCGCAACAGCACCAGAACGCGGTCGGTATCGAGCGGCTTTTCGAGAATGTCGTAGGCACCAAGCTGCGTGGCTTCGACCGCTGTTTGAATCGTGGCGTGCCCGCTGATCATGACGACCAGCGCGTTCCCATCGATCTGCCGCAAGCGCTTGAGCACTTCAAGGCCATCCAGCCCCGCCATCTTCACATCGAGAAACACCAGCTGCGGACGGAATTTCTCATACTCGGCGATGCCCTCCGTGCCGCCGGAAGCGGTGCGCACGTCAAAGCCCTCGTACTCGAGCAGCTGACCGAGTGCGTGGCGAATACCGGCTTCATCATCAACAACGAGAATGCGGCGAGCGCTCATGATTGCGGCGTGTACGGGAATGCGAATGCCGAGCGGGCGTAGGCCGGCGGTGCGAGGTGCGAGGTGCGAGGTGCGAGGTGCGTGAATTAGGGAGTCGGAACCGCTTTGTACAAGGTCAGTCGCCCTTTCGCGATGCGCAAATCGGCGACCGCTTTCGGTAGCAACATGCCCACACCGTTCGGTGCCAACTCTTTTGGCGTCTGGCCGCGCCGTAACGCCCCGAGCACCGTAGGGATCAAACGCGGAGGCACCTGTATGCCCTTCACGCGCAGCGATTCCACACGGTACTGCGCCGCACCGGATCGCAGTGGCTCCAGCGTACCGCCGAGTTGCAGCGTGTCACGCCCTGCCAATGCGATACCCAACAGCCGTCCCAGTGTGCCGTCGCCAGCGATCTCGGCGACGTCGAGCGTGGCACGGACCAGCAACTGATTGTCGCGCAGCGCCAACTCCACGTCGCGCGCGGAGGTGGGGAGCTGTTGAGGAAGCGCCGCGGACAGCAAACCGGCAAGCTCGGCGGCATTCAGCGTGACGAACGCCGGACCGTCGCGCTTGGAGAGCGCGGCGATCTCTTTGGTCGGCATGGCCGCGTCGCTTCCCACGCGCGCCCAGTCGACGCGCGGTTCGGCGTTGCGATTGGCACTGCGATCGGCATTGCGATCGGCACTGCGATCGGCATTGCGATCGGCATTGCGATTGGCATCGGGCGATCCACCCGGAGTGGTATCGCGACGCGTGGCAATCGAGCGGTCGGCTACCACCCCAGCGGCATCACCCGCTTTGTCGGCCACTCGACCGGCTGCCGTGGCAAGTTTCGACGGCAGCTGGTCTCCGTACAGCCAATAGCCAGCGGCCGCGGCACCGGCGACAACGACGAGACAGCCGATACGCGTGAGGCAACCCATGGAACTCTCGGACAGAGGTGATGAGCGCGCGCCTGCGAAACAGTGCGAGGCGGTGCAATCTGGTGTGACGCGATGCGAGGCGACCCGTGTATAATAGCCGCCTTGCTGCCGTTCACCCCACGCACGTTCAACCCGTCCGCCGTTGGCCGACGTGACTTACGAGGCGGCGAGTGTCTGTGCCCCTCCCCTTTCGGGCTCCATCATCGGACGGTAGCGCAGCGCCTCGGCGATGTGATCGCGCCGCACGGCGTCGACGGCATCAAGATCGGCAATCGTGCGCGCCACGCGGAGTACGCGATGATAGGCCCGCGCCGAGAGCGCCAATCGATCGGCGGCGCGAACCAGCATCGCGCGTGCGTCTGCATCGAGTCTGGCCACCGGTGCCAGCAATCGCGTGGGCGCAGACGCGTTCGTAATGCCGGTGGTTTCTACGTTCTGGCGATGTGTGTGTGACACGTGGGCATAGCGCACCCGCTGCAGGTGACGCGCCGCCAGCACGCGTGTGCGAATGGTGTCCGACCGTTCTGCGGGCTGGTGGTTGGCCAGCGCATCCGGTGCGACGCGCTGCACGGCCACGTGCAGGTCGATGCGATCGGCCAGTGGGCCGGAGAGCCGAGCTTGGTGGCGTTCAATGTCAGCGGCTGAGCATTTGCAGAGCCGATCGGGGCTGCCGGCGTATCCGCACGCGCAGGGATTGCTTGCCGCCACCAAACAGAAACGCGAAGGAAAGCGGACCACGCGTGCCGCGCGTGCGACAACAACCACGCCATCTTCCAGCGGTTGTCGCAGCGCGTCGAGGGTATGCCGAGGGAATAGCGAGAGCTCATCAAGAAACAATACTCCGCGGTGGGCGAGGCTGACCTCACCGGGGCGGGGCCAGCCGCCCCCTCCCACGAGTGCGGCCGTTGAAATGGTGTGATGCGGCGCGCGAAACGGACGCGCGGAGTGCATCGACGTGGTCGCGTGCGTCTCGCCGAGCAATCCTGCCACCGAGTGAATGGCCATGACTTCGAGCAGTTCGTCATCGTCGAGTGGCGGGAGTATGCCGGGCAGTCGACGGGCAAGCATCGTTTTTCCGGCACCGGGTGGCCCCACCAGCAAGACGTTGTGCGCGCCGGCTGCTGCGATCTCCAACGCGCGCACAGCCATGTCCTGGGCGACCACGTCTCCGAGATCGGGGACGTCTTCCGGCGTCGTCGGAGAGAGCGGCACGGGCGACTGCGCGCGCAGCAATCCGTGGCGCAGCGCGGCCACGAGGTCTGCCAACGTGCGTTGTGTCGTTGCGCGTGCCTGCGGCACGCGCAGTGCCTCCGTCAGATTATCCGGCGGAACGATGAGCAGTGCACCGCTGGTCGCTGCCACATGCCGCGCCACAGCAAGTACACCGCGCACCGGGCGCAGCTGTCCATCGAGCCCCAGTTCACCGATCGCGCAGACACCATCCAGGGCATCAGGCGGGAGTTGTCCGCTTGCGGCCAGTAAGGCGAGCGCGATGGGAAGATCGTACGCAGTGCCCGTTTTGGGCGTGTCGGCAGGTTGGAGGTTTACCGTGATCCGCCGAGGGGGGATGGTGAACCCCGAGTTGGCCAGAGCCGCCCCGACGCGGTCTCGACTCTCCTTCACCGCCGTCGCGGCCAGTCCGACAAGCGTCCATTGTGGTAGCCCGTTGGCTACATGCACCTCGACGGTGATGTCGAGTGCGTCAATACCAAGAACGGCGGCGGAGTGGGCGGCGGCGAGCATGGAGCCAGTGTAACGCGGCATGTGAGGAACACTGGTACCGCGGCATTTCGCGGGGCAACAAACCAACGCCGGTGGTCGCGGGCGCGGCGCCGCGCGATGGTGCTCGAGACGGACTACTGGTCGGCGAACTGAACGCCGGCGACCTCCCGACGTTCGTTCGCTACCGCACGTTTGCGCCGAATGTTCCCCAGAAACGCGCCGTGCGTTCAGTCCTTCGGCACGTTGAAACTGAACGGGAGCTGCATCAGCTGGCGCACCGCCCGTCCCTTCACCGTCGCCGGACGGAAGCGCGCCGCCGAGAGTGCGCTTTTCACCGACTCGGTGAAGAGCGGATGATCGCTCTTGAGCACCCTGAGCGACGGCATGTCGGCCGTGCCGTCGGCGTTGACGACGATCTGGATCAGCACCTGTCCTTCGATCTGTTCGGCGCGCAGCGCGTCTGGATAGACGGGGCCCTTGAAGGCGGGAAGTAACGAGGCCTGCTGGCCATTGGCGGAATCGCTTGGCGCGTTCAGACCATTCCCTTCGGGCTTCGCACCGTCGCGCGGAGTAGCAGCGTCGCGCCCGAGACTGAACATGAACGGCGCTTGCACCACTTGCTTCACTGCACGGCCACCAACGAGCGCCGGCGCGTAGCGCAGGGAGGGCAGCACCGCCCGCACCGCCGCCGCGAACGCCGAATCGGTTGCTTGCAGCACCTTGATGGTGCCGGCTTCAATTTCACCGTTCGCATTGACTATGTACTGTACGAGCACACGTCCCTCCTTCTTCTCCGCACGGAGCGCGGGCGGATACTCCGGCCCACGCGCACCAGGCAGGAGCGACACAGGTTTCTCAACCTGGAATTCAAAGTATGGTGCGTCCTTTGGAAGCTCCGTGGGAAGGGCGCGGGCATCGACCTGTGGGGCGGTGTCCAACGGCGCAGTAACAACCGTCTGCGGAGCCAGTGCAGGCCCCGCGAGATTCCCCGCCACCGTGCGCGAGCAGGCGGCGGCAAGAGCGCCGGTCGCGAGCGTGAGGGCCAGCGTGCGCTGCGTGATCGACACCTTCGGTTTCGTGGTCATGGCGGCAATTCTCCGTGCGAGCTGGGAAGGGGAGTGGGCGAGCGCGGGCACGTAGCGTGCACGCGTGCTGCGTTGGGCGATCAGGAGCAACAGCCGGGCATAGGCATCTTCACGCGCGGGCATCGCCCTCAGGGTGCGCATATCACAGTCGAGTTCCATGGCCAGTCGCATGCGGGACGCGGCGAACCACACCGCCACATTCCATGGCATGATTATCGTGGCAACAACGGCCAGCCACACCAGCCACGGATCACCGCCCGTGCAGTGCTCGCGTTCATGTCGCAGCACCATGGCTTGCAACGAGGGCTCGAGATCGAGCAACCAGTGGGGCACGACAACGCGCGGCTTTCGTAAGCCGAACACCGCCGGCCCGAGCTGCGTGGATACCAGCACCGGTTCACCTCCAAGCGTGGCGCGGATCGATTCACGCTCCACCATCCGCAAGCATCGCACGGCACGCGCCGCCTGCACCAGCAAGAGCACCGAAGCCATCGCCCACAGGACTTGCAGCGTGGTGTTCACCGGCGATGCATCGGGCACAATAACCTGCCACCACGACATCGCTGGTGTTGGCGTTGCTCCTACCGCGACCGCTTGTCCGATGGTGACGTTGGCAGGCACAACAGGCTGCCGGAGCGCGAGCGCGGCGACGAGCGGCCACACGAGACTGACGACCAACGCCACACTCCACACGCCGCGCGTCTCACGACCCTGCGCGCGCAACACACGGTCGAGTGCGAGCGTAGCTACCGACACCAGCACGCCAAAAAGCGAGGCGGCCAGCATCCACCGGGCCATCATCGGTCGCGCCGTTTGGAACCGCGTTGCCGAACCTGCTTCGCGAGCGCCTGCAGCTCCGCTGCGCTTACGGCGTGATCACTGACGAGTTGCGCGAGCAGCGCGTGCGGCGAGCCCTGAAAAATCCCGTCCATCAGGCGCGCCAGGGCACTCCGTTGCGCGGCCTGTCGTTCGACGAGGGGGAAGTACCGATGCCCGCGCCCCTCCTCTTCCCGACGCACGCACTGCTTCGCCTCGAGATTGCGCAGAATCGTGAGAATGGTCGTGTACGCCAACGGCTCACCGAGGTGCGCGAGCACTTCGCCAACCGTCCCCGAGCGCAATTCCCACAGCGCCGCCATCACATCGAGCTCACGCTCCCCAAGAGACGTGTCGGTCATGTAGCCTCCGATATATTAAGATGTTAGTACTATGGCCATAGTACAAAAGATTGTCAAGCGGCATCGTGCACCGCCGTCACGCGCGGCAACTTAGCGCTTGTCCACGACG
>Ga0209490_10002229_pt1 | contig 18422 bp, 18 predicted proteins | sample MAT06_FD_187209 | JGI IMG/M metagenome (GOLD analysis project Ga0209490, IMG submission 187209) | Freshwater microbial communities from Lake Fryxell liftoff mats and glacier meltwater in Antarctica - MAT-06 (SPAdes) (version 2) | ecosystem: Environmental > Aquatic > Freshwater > Ice > Liftoff... | reverse complement strand
TAACAACAAGCTTAAGTTAATAAAACGTTCTGCATATGGCTTTAGGAATTTTGAAAACTACAAAAATAGATGTTTGCTGTCCTGGGCATTTTAATTGTTAGTTTGGCATACTAAGTAAGGAAGAGCCGGGATTTTAGGTTGCTTTGGGGTGAAGAAACTAAAAAAACCCGATCGCTCTGTTCAACCTTGGAACGCTACGGTTTCCATGCTTCTCCGGTGCAGAAACTAATCTTAGTCGAAGTCCTCGAAGCAACCGCCACATTTTTTTTTGAGGCGGCGCTAGCAGTAGTAATGGAATTACAACAAATTACCAAACAAGAATTTGTTTATTTGGGAGCAGGTTATGTTGGTTTGGAAAATCATCACATTTTAAATACACCAGAAATGTTGCAAGTTTTAGCAGAGATAAAACTTACTGATTCGGAACGTCAAGCAGCTTTAGAATTAGCACAAAATGTATTTGAACTATTTACTGAAGCGATGAATGAGCTGTTGGCACATTCTCAAACTAATTCTTGCAATACTTTGCTGCAATCAGCCTAATTTGCTGTGTTTAATTCGCCCATCTAATGTCTTGAGTTTTTCTGATAATTCAGATAGAATCCGGTGGCATGGGAATTAATATTATATCAATTCCAGTTGTATTGGAATAATATATAGCCTTTCGAGCTCTCATATGAGGTACTATCCGGCATAGGGCATAGGGCATAGGGCATAGGGCATAGGGCATAGGGCATAGGGCATAGGGCATAGGGCATAGGGCATAGGGCATAGGGCATACCTCACCACGCTTGAGAACCGCGCTATATATGGGAATTAATATTACCCGGATTTAGGAGACGACAGTGCCGTTTCCCTACAATATTATTTCTGGTAGGGACACAGAATTGTGGTGTCCTCAGTTGCTTAAACAATTACTAAATTATCTCTGTGAACCACAGTTTCTACGCCTGAATAACCCAATATTTCGGCAATTTTATCTGACTTGTATCCCTGAATTTTTATCAATTCTAAACTGTGATAATTCACAATTCCTCTAGCAATTTCTTTGCCTTCAGTGTCACACAATCGCACGGCGTCTTCTGCCTGAAATTCTCCTTCTATTTGCGAAATGCCGGCGGCTAAAAGCGATTTGCCACGTTGAGTAATTGCTGTGACAGCACCCGGATCTAAGTAAAGTTTGCCAGCCGGAATTAGCACGTTGGCTATCCAGTGTTTCCGGGCGTTTACAGGGCGCGGTTGAGGCTCGAATTGAGTGCCGATCGACTCTCCGTTGAGTATGTGCTCGATATTACCAGGAAAGCAGCCGTTGGTGATGACGGTGCGGACTCCTGATGCTGTGGCGATTCTGGCTGCTTCTATTTTTGTCACCATGCCGCCGGTGCCCCAGCCACTGCGGGAATCTCCTGTTTGTACTTGCAATTCGGTGAGCTGTGCCATACTTTGGACTAGGACGATCGGCTGCGCGTCAGGATTGCTGCGCGGATCGGCTGAGTAGAGTCGATCGACATCTGTGAGCATGAACAACCAATCTGCTTCGACTAAGCTAGCTACTAGCGCCGAAAGCGTGTCGTTATCGCCGAATTTTAGCTCGTCTACCGCTACAGTATCGTTTTCATTGACGATCGGAATAACGCCTAATCTCCGCAGTTGTTGAAAGGTATTATAAGCGTTAACATAACCATTCCGCTGCACTAAATCGCCCCTAGTGAGCAAAACTTGCGCGATCGGCTGTTGTAGAGTCGTAAACAAGTCATCGTACACTCGCATTAGTCGCCCTTGTCCTACGGCGGCCACAGCTTGTTTCAGAGCGATATTTCGCGGGCGTTCCGTCAAACCCAGGCGCGCACAGCCAACTCCAACCGCACCGGAAGAAACCAAGACTACTTGATGCCCTTGGTGTCGCAAATTAGCCAAAACTTCGACTAATGTGGCAATGGTTGAAAGCGCTAAGTTTCCTGTAGTCGATCGAGTCAGCGTCGAAGTTCCAATTTTAACAACAATAGTTTTAGTCATTTGTTATTGGTTATTTGTTATTAGTTATCAGTCACTTGTAATCTTATTATTTCCCATTATTTGTAATCAATGCTACGACCGCATATTTTTCAACAATATTTCTGACTCCCAACTAATGACTATTGACTAATGACTATTGACTTATTCCTAATCTTTAGTTTTGAGAGATGCTCCCAAAGCTTGAGAAACCCAAACTTCAAAAGAGCGCACCGGATATTTCCGGACTGCATACCCAGCATCAATCATTGGTTCTACTAAAATAGTGAACATACCCAAACGATTGCCGGCTAAAACATCAGTAAAAAGTCGATCGCCCACCATCGCCACCTGTTCCATCGGCAAATTCATTGCAGTCACGGCTTTGCGCAACTTGCGGCGCGACGGTTTCGCAGCACCAGTGATATAAGGTAAATTCAAAGACTCAGCAATTCGACCGATTCGAGTCTCACTTAAATTATTGCTAGCCAACCACAGAGATACCAGCGGTTTAATTTCTGCCACCCACAGGCTGAGTTCGGGAGAAGCATTCATTGCTGTCATGGGAACGAGAGTTTCGTCCACATCCAACACTAATCCTTTAATCTGATATTTCTCAAGAATATCCGCCGTTAAGTTCACGATTGAATCGCCTAAAACTAAGTCAGGCTGTAATAGTTTGCCCCAAGTCATAAATATTAGTAATTGATAATTGTTAATTGGCCAAACAGGGCATTGTTAACAGTTGACAGTTGACAGTTGACAGTTGACAGTTGAGTGCGAAGTTTTTAGGCAGGGGATTTAAGCCCCAGCCTAAAAACAATCCATCTAAATGTGGGGGCTTAAATCCCCTGTGCATTGGCCGGCACAGGGCATTGGGCATTGGTTATTTGTTGTTTGTTGTTTGTTTATGAGTTCCCATAACCAATAACCCATTACCCACGATCAATTACCCATGCCCATTCTCTCAGATTCTGTCATTGACCCGATCGAATTTTTTGGTCAATTTTAGCCACAGCAGCATTGTGTTCGGCCAGAGTGCGGCTAAAAATGTGAGTGCCGTCGTACCGCGCCATGAAATACAGATATTCTGTAGTTTCTGGAGTCAGAGTCGCCTCCAGACTTGATATTCCCGGAGCGGCAATCGGAGTTGGCGGTAGTCCTGCATTTATATAAGTGTTGTAAGGAGAAGGCGTTTCCACCTGTTTAAAAGTCAGAGGTTTCTCCTTAGTTTGCCTGATACCGAGAGCATATTCAACTGTAGGATCGGAACCCAAGGGCATATTTAGTTTCAGACGGTTGTTGAACACCCCAGAAATCCGATTGCGCTCGCTTGCAACCACAGCTTCTTTTTCCACAATACTCGCCAGCGTCACCCACTCTTTGAGAGAGAGTTTAGTATTATTTTGATTTTTTTGATAGACCGGCAGAGCTATCTTCTCGAAACGGCTGAGCATTTGTTTGATCACAGCTTCCGGGGTAATTGCATCGCCGTCTAGCTGATAAGTATCCGGGTACAAAAACCCTTCCAAATGAGGCAAGCCGCTCGGGAGCCAAGGGTATTGAGCGTAGGGAACTTGACTCACCGCTGCCGTAAAATCTTTAGCAGGGAAGAAACCTTGCGCTTCAAAATAAGCGCTCATTTGTGTGAGCGACCACCCTTCAGGAATCGTGAAACTCTGCTGTACTACTTCACCTTTCCAAAGTTTGTCAGCAACGGCGCTTAGTGGCTGAGTTGGGGATAGTTGGTAAGTTCCTGCTTTAAATCCTCCATCGCGGTTTTGCAGAGTCAACCAGCGCGTCCACATATTCCATGCAGAAGCCGATCGAATTAAGCCAGCCGCCTCTAAATCCCGCCCGATTTTTTGGCTAGAAGTACCTTCGGGGATTTGGATAGAAACAGCAGCATCCTCTAACGGTGTAGTGGACGTTTCAGCTATTTTAGGAGCCGCTGAAGCCCAGCTCCACCAAGCCCAGCCCTGCCAAGCACAAACTCCCCAAATTGCCGGCAGCAACACCAGATAAAACAACCATTTAGAGGCTTTCGGAGTACCTTTTCGGTTCTCGCGCGCGTTGCTTTTTGTCAGTTGTTCTTTACTCATAATCCGTTGTCCTCGATAAGCGGCGCTTAAGTAACGACTAATGACTGATGACTTGCGATTGATGACCGAAAAGTTACGGATATAAGCCTTTTTAAAGGCACAATTCCAAGGCTCAGTTCAATAGCCCGAGCATGAAGGCAGAAGGCACAATTTTGAAAAAGTTCGATCGGGCGAGCAGTTTACTTTTGGATAAAATAGTAAAAACTTCTGCTGTTTGCCGTTAGACCTTCTGCCTGCAATTAATATCTAATCAAGCTCGTCAAAGAACTGGTCTTCCAGCATCGGCAACATCGGTTCCAGCCTTTGGAACTCTTCTTCTGAGAGCAATTCTGGCTTGCCGTCATCATTCATTCGAGCCAAGATAAAGAACGGGTCGAGAGGCGTATAAATGGCATATTCCTGTTCTTCGTGGTAGAAGCTGGTCAGCCACATCAGCTCCTCAAACTCCGACTCCTCATCCGGGTCGGCATCTGGCATTATATCCTCTGCGGGAAATTCCGGCAATTCGCCAACTACAGTCAGCGTCACTGCCGTACGCCGGAGAGTCAAATTCTGCTCTTGCAGGACAACTCTAGCAGTATCAAAAATTTTGTCAATTTCACTGTCGTCTTCTACAGGAATTGCTGCTTCGTCCGTTTCGTCTCCGTGCCAAGTAAAAATTTCTACTGGCGAATCGATCGGAAGCAGCAAAGCGTATTCTTGACCTTCTAAGTCCATAGAATATTCTATGTTGCAAGTTAGCGATCGCCCAAATTCATCAGTCAGGGTGACGGAAACTTCCTTAGAACTGCCATTCTCTTTGCGGTATGGGGATGAGGACATCGCGTATATATGATTTTACTTATTCAGTACCGAGGTACTGGGGAGTTTTCGACCGTATGTCAACGGTGACAGGTGTGCGTAGCAAACTTGCACAACCTAGGATATCACGCCTTTGTTAAGCTATTACGCAGATAAAATTTAACAGTTGACAGTTGACAGTTGACAGTTGACAGTTGACTGCGAAGTTTTTAGGCTGGGGCTTAAATCCCCAGCCTAAAACAATCCACCTAAAGGTGGGGGCTTAAATCCCCTGTGCTTTGGTTAATGCGCCAAACAGGGCAATTAATCTGACTATTGACTAATGACTACTGACTACTGACTACTGACGGCAGGACTATTTTTGCCTTCTCTCGTCCAACCACTGCTGCAAAATCAGGGCTGCTGCTTTACGATCGATCGAACCCTTATTTTGCGACACCGAAATTCCTGCGGTTTTCATCAATTCCTCGGCCTCAACCGAAGTCAGGCGCTCGTCCGCGTATTCTAGAGGGAGCTCTAAAGCGGCGGCGATGCGACGGGCATATTTCTGCACTTGTCGAGCTTGATCGCCCAATTCTCCGCTCAGGGAGTAGGGCAAGCCTGCAACTAAAATTTGCACTCTCCGTTCTCGGACGAGCTCTCTGAGATAAGCTACGTCTCGCTCGAAGGACGATCGTACTAGAGTAGTAATCCCCGTAGCTATTAAACCAGTACCGTCACATCCGGCGAGCCCGACTCGTTTGAGGCCGATATCTAGTCCGAGGGCCGATATCCATAATTTATCGTTTGACATCAATCAATTTTAGATTTTAGATTTTAGATTTTAGATTTACTGCTTTCTTAGCAGATTTTTTTTACGAACCGCGAAGAAAGGCGAAGGAAGAAGAAGGGAAGAAGAAGGGAAGAAGTAGAGTTTGTAGGGTGGGTCGTAAGCACCGGTTGACTAAGTTAAGTTTGTAGAGTGTGCAATGCGCACCCTACAAACTAGGCGATTGCTTCGCTAAGAGCTCGCAATGACATATAGGAGTTCTTCTGCTTTTAGCTATCAGAAATTAAGTCCTATTCTGGCGATTCGCGGTCGATCGGCAATTCCGGCAAATTCAGAGGCAAAATGCTACTAACATCTGTTGCTGATGATTCGGAATTCTGGGAATTCAAGGGGTTAATTTGATTAGCTTGACCGTTTCCTGAGTCCACCAAAAAGGGTTTAATTTCCGAGGAAACTGGCCCTGTTGTAACTTCGCCAGTCATCGGGCCGAGCCAGGACATCCGGCCCGGTACTGGTTTGCGAGTTGGCTGGAAGCTTTGCAGCATTTCTGATAGCTGGAGTCCTTCGAGTGAGACTAACTTGGACTCCCGCAATTTGTGCCATACCGATCGCGACATCAGCAAACTGTGTTCCAGACGCACGGCTCCAAATTGCTCTAAATAAGCTTCCCGTTCCGGTTGATAGTCGGCGGAAGCTAGTTGCAGGCTTTGAACTGGGAAATCTTGAACGAGGCGCGCCATTTGGGACAGCAGTTCGGGATACAGCCAAGTGTAGGCCGGGTGCACTGTCAACTGGGCGACGTGGGGCTGTTGGCCGTTGCGGGATAGTTGCACCTGAAAATAGCCGATCGCGGCTTTGCGCTGCGGTTCAAATACGTAGGCGCTGACTACCTCTGTTTTGCTCAGCCATTGTTTGACACCTTCAAACAAAGCGCCGAAAAAACTGGTTTTGAAATCTTGAATGTGCCGATCGAATACTTGACGCACCAACGGCGGCATGGATGCGGTATCGAGTTGATACAGCAATTGAGCGTCCGCGTTGCTTACGGGCAGCAGGTTGGGCAAATCTGGTGTCGCACAGGCCATTTCTTGCAGGCGTTCTGGGGCGATCGACCAATAAGTCATCTGTGCCAAAGGCTGAAACCCGTTCTGCCGGTACAAAGCCAGGGAATTTTTATCGCCCACATTCACCTCCAGCAGCCACGTCCGCGCCTCCCAGACGGCCTCAAAGCAGTACCGCATCAGCATCGAACCAATGCCTTTGCTGCGGGCTTCTGGGTTTACTCCGATGCGATCGATCCGCCAAGTGCTGCGGGTGCGGTTGAACGGAGAAATCTGAATTATGCCTTTAACTGTACCTTCTTCCTCAGCCACGTGGGCACGAAACAGGGATTGACAAGGGTTGGGAAACAAGCTAAGCAGCTTTAGCAGTCCGTACCAGCGACGAATCTGCTGCAACTGTTTACCCAGTACCAAGTCGCAGCTTGCACCCTTGCGTTTTTCTGGTTGTTCGGCTGTTTCCGCGCATAGTTGTTCCATCGCCTCGATGTCGCGGTACTGAAACGGGCGAATCACAACTTGGTTTTGGTTTTGGGAGGGAAATGAAGTCATATAGAAGTTCTCAAGTAAGGTATAAATTGGTTATTGGTTATTGGTTATTGGTTATTGGTTATTGGTTATTGGTTATTGGTTATTGGTTATGTAACTGCTCAAAAACCGCTGAAAAAAACATAAAAACCGCTGGTAAATCAGTGAATAGGAAGGCGGGAACCACGTAAACTCGTTGGATTTCGTTCAGATCCTCTAAAATCACCAACGGTTATTGAGTAGTTACTTGGTTATTGGTTATTGGTTATTGGTTATTGGTTATTGGTTATTGGTTATTGGTTATTGGTTATTGGTTGGCGAGTTCCTCACGAAACTTGAGAACCGTGATAGCACGAAACCGGACAATGAAAATCAAAAAATCAAATATGTTTAAGAAAGGGGAAGAGTTAGGGAAGTTTTGAGTTTTTATTTCAAAACTTAGAGATTTGAATTCTTCACCCTTTCTTAGTTGAACGAAAATTAAAAATTTCAAATCGTGTTTTTGAATTTTCAATTTTCAGTTTTCAACTCAAGATTTCTGTGGCAGAGGTCGAATTAAAACGACTGGTGTTCGTTCATCAGCATTCCCGGCGGGATTGCTGCGCAAGGCTTGCTCTAAAAATGCGATCGATAAATCGGAGGTCGCTGCTAATATCTTAACTGCTTTTAAGTCGTTAGCGTCTACGATCGCCGCCGCAAGTCCAGTTTCTCGTTGAATTTGTTCTACAACTTGCTGGGGATTGTCCGGGCCAAGCACAATAAATTGGTCGAAGGGAGGCAAAGTCCCGGTAACGTCGTCGATTAGCCTTGCTTGTTCCCCTGCAAGTTGGTAAAAGACTCCCGGTTTACCGAATATTTTAGCTACAGCGCCGATCGCAAATGCAGCCACTACGCGCCAAGGCCCGACTACATCCACCAAAGTTTGCATTCCGCAAGCTGTGGCCAAACTCGACATCGGCAAGAAAAACAAGCAAACTCGCTTGGCTACCCATCCGGGTTTAACTTCACTGGGATGGCGGTAGCGTCCCTGCATCAAGGCTAAGGGAGTTTCTGCGAGGGCGACAATATCGCCTTTCTCGGCGCGCGGGAGCACGTAACGTTTGACAATTTCGACGGGATTGTCGAGTTCCGCTAGTATGTGGGTGCGAATTGGGAAGACTTCGGCAACGCCGACATTGCGGGCGGTGGGTACGGTGTCCGAGTTGGGAAATTGCAGCGGAACTACTACGTTGCGGACTCTGGGGATGCGCCCGCCGGGGCCATAGGTGATGAAATGTATTTGCACCCAAGCTGACTGCAATTTGTTTAAGTCTTGCCCTTGAATATCTACGGAAACTTTAATTTTGGTGTTTTGTTGGGCTTTCACAATATAGCCGAACCAGTAATCGTCCGATCGGGCTTTTGCGTCTGTGTGGCAAGGAATGACTTTTGTCTGAGAAGTCACGCCATCCAAACTTCCGTCTGATAGCAGTTTCACCTGTGCCCGCACATCTGGCAACATAATCTCGAACCGCTGTGTCAGATTGCGGAATTCCATTTCGCCAACCAACAGATAGCGGTTGGGTTCGTTTATGGCTAAGTGCCATTCTCCGGCTGTAAGTTCTAGTTTATTTGGACTCCCAGTCCGGCGATAGTTCAACTCTAGGCCCAATCCGCCCAATGCTAGCAGCGAACCGGCTGCTGCGATTCCTGTTGCTAAACTCTCAATCACTCAAATCACCGCCAATAATATTTTGTGTTTACTGTAGTCGATATCGGGTACTTCGATCGCCAATCCGGTAGTAATTGGATTTGCTGGGTTTGCTGGCGGCGATGCAAGTTAGTGATTTTTGCTGTCAAGGGTTTGGATGTTGGCGGGCTGTGGGGATGGGATGTGCTATCGCGCTCGCTTTGCCGCGCGTGCTTTGGGATACTGGGAAGTGCGATCGCCAATCTAACTATGTCATCTAATTGGTTTAAAATCTAGATAAAAAGCAGCGATTAGCCCTATGACACTCGCCATCACCCCAATAAAGCAGTATATCGAACAACGCAACGAAGGGTATTGGATTGAAGGAACTCGGATTTCTCTCGATTCAGTCGTTTATTCCTTCTTGAATGGAGAAGCTCCCGAAAGTATTGCCCAAAATTTTCCGCTACTTTCGCTAGAACAGGTTTATGGTGCGATCGTCTTTTATCTTGCCAACCGAGAAATGGTGGATGCGTACTTAGAAGAAGGTGAAGCAGAATTTAAGGAATTGCAACAGTCTTTGAGGGAAAAAAGCCCAGTTTTGTATCAACAATTGATAACTGCTCAAAATCGGGAAAAAGGCGCATTATGACGAAAGTTCGATTTCAGGCCGATGCCGATCTCAGGCAAGCAATTGTAGCTGGCACTATCCGCAGAGAAGCAGATATAGATTTTAAGTCAGCCAACGCAGCAGGATTTGAAGGCAAGAAAGACGAGGAAGTTTTGGCAATTAGCGCGCGAGATGGCAGAGTTCTTGTCACGCACGATCGCAAGACTATGCCGATCGAGTTTGGTGAGTTCATCCTGTCGCAAAACAGTTCAGGAGTTCTGATTCTTTCTCAAAATCTCCCAATTAGCGAGGCGATTGATGCACTCATCTTAGTCTGGGAAGCTTCTAACGCCGAGGAGTGGATCAATCAGATCATGTCTATTCCATTATGAGGAACGCTCGTTTGTGGCAGTGAGGTATCGGATTTGATATGCGATTCACGAAGAGGGATAATGGGAAGTGCGATCGTCCTTGAGTTAAAATGTAGAAGGTCAAATTACCTCGTCTCGCGGGAAGGTAGTTGAGCGATGGAAAAATTAGAGTATTATCGTCATTTGATTCGCAAAGTTTTAACTGATTATTATGAGTTGGACGCAAAATCCACCAATTCATCGTTAAAAAGTGCGCTGATTTTTGACGGAGAACATGACCATTATTTATTGGTAGTAATGGGTTGGGAGGGACAAGAAAGAATTAAGGGAAATACTATTCATGTGCGATTGCGGGATGGCAAAATTTGGGTTGAGGAGGATTGGACAGAAGATGGGGTGGTGACAGATTTTTTGCAGGCTGGGGTGTCACGGGAGGATATTGTATTGGCGTTTCATCCACCGCATTTACGGCAATATACGGAGTTTGCGATCGCTTAAATATGCGATCGCCCGTTTGTGGCGACGAGGTACCCGATTGGATGTGCGATCGTTGACAACATTCAATAGATGTTTAAACTTTGACAAAGTTCTTCAACTGATTTCATGGGTAGATAGAGTTTCATCGGGTTTTGCTTGAACTTTTGAAAACCATACTTTTGATAAAAATTCGCGGCCGGTGAGTCCAGAGCTTCTGCAATGACGGCCAGAGAGGCAATTTGTGCAGTTGCCAAGAGTGCTTTTTTGAGAGCATCTATCAGCATTAATTCGCCGAAATGTTGACCTTGATAGGTGCGATCGACTGCCAAACGACCGAGCAATGTCGCAGGTAGCAGCGGATAGCGGGGTAACTGTTTTGCAAAAGATTCATTCAGATTTGCGAGTTCAATGGTGTAGGCAGAAAGCGTATAATACGCAATGACATCAGTGTTGGGAGAGTCCACTAAAACGAATACGATCGCGACTTTCTTTTTGAGATCCTGAGAGGCTTGTTTGCGGATATAGTTGTCTAGGCTATCTTCGCCGCAGCAGAAATGCGATCGGTGATGCCTGCTGCTATCTAGGAGTTCAATTGTGAGTATCATCGCACATCACTTGTTTGTAGCGCAAAGCTGCTGCTTTCAGGGCTTCATTGGGCGGGGTTGGATTCAGGAGAGCATTCACAAAAGCTTCGCTGTCGTCAATGTCAAGTTTCAATCTTTGGTGCTGTTCAATAACTTTGCAAGCGACTGCTTGAACGCTAGCGATGACGAAATCTGTTAAAGTGCGTCCTTCTAAGTCAGCAGCTTTTTGCCAAAGGGCTTTAATCTCTGGACTGACACGAGCTTCCAATCGGGCCGATGCTTCCGATTTAGTAGTTTTAGTCATAAAAAATACGATCGATCTAATTTTTTCATTCTATACGGCATTTTGCCGTATGTCAACCAGAGGAAGTTAGGAAGCGATCGAACTTATCCAAATCACACGTAAGTAGGGGCGGCGTAGGTATCTTGTAGGGAATCGCTCGTCTGTTGCGGCAAGGTGCCCGATTGGATGTGCGATCGCGCATCTCACCATCTAACCTAATTCGCTCATCTTAATCTCACAATTCAGTTTTGGTCTCACCTATGAAACCTGTAAAAATTTGCGCTTTCATGCTTGTAGAAATCGCCACTCTAGCTATCTTCGCCCCACAACTTACTAAGAGTGCCAGCGCTCAATCCATCACAGATAAAAGCTGCGTCGCGGATATTATAGGTGAAGATATTGGCTCACAAGTTAATATCAGGTCAGGTGCAGGAAGCATTTTTAGCATCGTCGGCACTGTATCGGTGGGAAATCTAGTGATTGTCGCTAATGACGACCAAAATAAAAGTGCTGTCGTATCTCCACTTAGCCGCAAAGATAGCGAAGGAAATGTCTGGTATTTGACCACAAGATTGAGAGCAAGTCCTTACAAAGGTTGGATCAAAGCAGACTTTTTGAAACTCAGATGTCCTAATCCCTAGCAACACTTTGGACAGTTTCAGGGATTTCGCATAGCGGGGGGCTAGAAACCGGGTTTCTACGAAAAATTTTGCAACGCTTAACGATCAATCTAGTCAGAAACCGGGTTTCTAGATACATATCGGTTAGCCATAAAACTATCCGAAGTATTGTTTGATTGTACTTTAAATATGCGATCGCCCAAAAACCCTCTATCAAGCTATTTACTTAAGTATTGGCAGCTCACCATCAAGTATCAATTTAGCAAAACCTCTACGAAAATCCCCTGATATATAGTTTTTCATATATCGGTAAGAACACGGCAGTGCCTTGTCCATACTGTATTTCAGGAACTGTGGCTGTCTGTGCGGGCGAGTTATTAAATTAACAATACAAAATATTTGCTTACACCATTTTTAGGTTAATATCGATACATAAACACAAATTAAGCGATTCCAAAATAAGGGCGATCGCCCGACGACAAATGTCTGTTAAAAAAAACAGCTTGACTAAGTATAGTCTAGCAAAATCAATACCCGCCTCGCTACAAGAGCGAGTTGCTATATGTCATCATCCCAGCCTTCAATCTTCAAGAAACTGATTGGTAATGTGCCACTGCGAACGGTTTTGATTGTCCCGTTCGTGCTACAAATCATTGGTGCAGTCGGCATTGTTGGCTACTTATCTTTTCGCAACGGACAAAAAGCAGTCAACGATTTAGCGTCTCAACTGCGGACGGAAGTCAGCAGCCGCATCGATCAGCACTTAGACAGCCGACTCGACACAGCGCGCCATCTTGCTCAGGTGAATGCCGATGCCTTCGACGTGGGATTGCTCGATCCGAAAGATTTAGATAATATAAGTCGTTTCTTCTGGAAACAAATGCAATTGTTTAATGTCGGCTACATCAGCTTTGCAGCTCCAGGAGGCGAGTATGCGGGTGCTGGATATCAAACAAGTCAAAATATTGTTGTTTCTGGCATCAGTAATCCAAAGCAACGCGGCAATCGAGATCATTACGCTTACTATACAGATAGTGATGGCAAGCGCACTAAGGTTTCTGAGATATTCAAAAAATACGAATTTGAAAAAGAACTGTGGTATTCAAACGCGGTTAAAGCTAGAAAACCGACATGGGTTTTATACCAGTGGGAAACCACGCCGTTTCCTCTGGCTGTCTCGGCAAATCGCCCAATTTATGACAATAAGAATCAACTAATTGGTGTCATCGGCATCGACCAGCGTCTTTCGCAAATTAGTGATTTTTTGCGTCAACTGAAAGTCAGCAAATCTGGCAGAACGTTTATTGTGGAACGCAGCGGGCTAATGGTTGCGAGTTCCAGCACAGAGGAACCATTTAAACTGATTGATGGTAAGCCTAAACGGTTAAGCGCATCAGAAAGCAGCGATGGATTGATTCGATCGACATCTCAATATTTAGTCAAGCATTTCGGCGACTTCGACCAAATAAAAGATACTCAACAGCTTGATTTTTTGCTTAATCAAGAACGCCAGTTTGTGCAAATTTTACCCTGGAAAGATGAGTGGGGATTGGATTGGTTGGTAGTTGTGGCGGTTCCTGAATCGGATTTTATGGGGCAAATTAATGCTAATAATCGCACCACGATTCTATTTTGTATCGGCGCTTTAATTGTGGCGACGGTTGTGGGTTTTTACACTTCCCGCTTGATTACTGACCCGATCGCACAATTGAGCATAGCATCATCTGCGATCGCCTCCGGGAAATTCGATCGCACTCTGGAAGTCTCCGGGAAGAATGAATTAGGCGTGCTTTCGGCATCCTTCAACGACATGGCGCAGCAACTGCGCGACTCTTTTACAGCCCTCGAAAATACCAACGTCGAACTCGAACAGCGCGTCGAAGAACGCACCGTCGAGCTCAAAATTGCGAAAGAAATGGCAGACGGTGCTAACCGCGCTAAAAGCGAATTTTTGGCTAACATGAGCCACGAATTGCGAACTCCCCTCAACGGGATTTTAGGATACGCGCAAATTCTCCAGCGCAGCGAACCTCTGACGCACAAAGGGCGCGGCGGCGTTGATATCATCTATCAGTGCGGTTCGCACCTGCTAACGCTGATTAATGATGTGTTGGATTTGTCGAAAATTGAAGCTAGAAAATTTGAACTGCATCCCACTGCTTTTCACCTACCCTCATTCATCCAAGGTGTTGCCGAAATCTGCATGATTCGCGCCCAGGAGAAGGCAATTTCTTTTGATTTGCAGATTGATTCGCAACTCCCGACGGGGGTTTGCGGTGACGAGAAACGTTTGCGCCAAGTCCTGCTAAATTTGCTTGGGAATGCAATTAAGTTTACGGAAAAAGGTGGAGTTATTTTTCGAGTTGATGTAATTAAAAATGCTGAGGTGTTAGATTTAATTTCTCAGTTAGATTCAACTAAGAACTTATATAAAATTCGCTTCCTAGTTGAAGATACAGGCCCGGGAATGACACCAGCACAAGTTAAGAAAATTTTCCAACCTTTTGAGCAAGTAGGTGATATTAAAAAACAATCGGAAGGCACTGGATTGGGGCTTGCGATCAGTCAAAAGATTGTGGGGTTGATGCAGAGTGAAATTGCGATCGACAGTCGTGCGGGAGTTGGCAGTATTTTTTCCTTTGAAATGGAACTCCCGGAGGCGCAAAATTGGGCTGAGAGTTCGAGAATCGTCGAACTGGGGGCTGTTTTGGGCTACGAAGGTGAAAAACGCAAAATTCTGGTGGTGGATGACAGGTGGGAAAATAGGGCTGTGCTGGTAAACTTGCTGGAACCGATCGGCTTTGAGATGATTGAAGCTGCTGATGGTAAAGAAGGACTCGATCGCGCTTTAGCCACCAAACCCGATTTAATCCTCACCGATTTAGCTATGCCGGTGATGGATGGATTTGAGTTTTTGCGCGAAATCCGCGCTCATCCTCAATTGCGCGAGGCGATCGTGTTAGTGTCGTCTGCAAGCGTGTTTGAGATCGATCGCCAAAAGAGCCTGGATGCAGGTGGAAATGATTTTTTGCCGAAACCGGTGCAAGCCGATTTGTTACTGGGCTTACTTCAAAAATATTTGAAACTGGAGTGGGTGTATGACGAGACAGTAACTGCGGGCAAAAAAGGGCAAGATGCGATGCCAAACGAAATGCAGATTCCGGCGATCGAGATTTTGCAGTTATTAAATGAACAAGCTCAAGCTGGCGATTTGGACGCGGTAATCGAGATGGCGGAGCAAGTTCAAACAGCTAATCCTGAATACGCAATTTTTGCTGATAAAATTATCGTTTTTGCCGCAGGATTTCAACTCAAAGAACTCCGGGGTTTCATTGAAGAACATTTATCAAAAAAATAACCAAAAAATATCATGTTTCAAACTCATAAAAAATTCATTTTGATCGTAGATGACAGTGCCACAAATTTAGCCGTGCTGTCGCAGGCATTAAAAATAGCAGGCTACAAAGTGCGAGTTGCACTAGACGGAGAATCGGCGATTGCGATGCTGGAAAAATCTGCCCTCGATCCCACAAAAAACCCTTTCCCAGAACTAATATTGCTAGACGTGCAAATGCCAGGAATCGACGGCTTTGAAACCTGTCGCCAGCTCAAAGCTAACCCGGCGACAACGGCAATTCCAGTCATTTTTATGACCGCCTTGGCAGATGCCGAAAGCAAGATGAAAGGCTTGTCATTGGGTGCTGTGGATTACATCACCAAACCTTTTGAACAAGACGAAGTAATTGCCAGAGTTAACATTCACTGGCGGCTCAAACAGTTAACGGACAATCTGGAACAGCAAGTTACAGAACGCACCTGCGCTTTGCAACAAGCCCAAGTCCAGGTAGTGCAGCAAGAAAAACTATCCGCCCTGGGGCAACTTGTTGCCGGAGTCGCCCACGAAATTAACAACCCGCTGAGTTTTATGGTCAGCAACATTGCCCCTGCGAAGGAATATTTGGCTGAGATTACAGAACTTCTTAGCCTCTATCAAAAACACTATCCTGAACCTCCATCAGATATCGCTAGCAAGATTGAAGACATAGATTTGGAGTTTGTGATCGAGGATTTTTCTCACCTCTTGGATTCAATGAAAGTAGGCACTGAACGTATTAAAGATATTTCGCTATCGCTGCGGAACTTTGCTCGTTCTGATGGAGATACTGCGAGTGCGATCGATCTGCACGAGACTTTAGACAGTACGCTGCTGTTATTAAGACACCGACTGAAGGATCAAGGCGCTCGCCCGGTGATTGAAATTATCAAAAAGTACGGTGATTTGCCCGCGATTAAGTGTTATCCGGGCCCGATGAGCCAAGTATTTATGAATTTGTTAGCAAATGCGATCGACGCTGTGGATGAGGCTTGGGAAAAAGACCTACGTTGTCTGAATATTACCATTACCACGGAAGTTTTGCGCGAAAGTGCGATCGTCCGAATTGCTGATAACGGGTTGGGAATGACGGAGGAGATTCAACAACGTTTGTTTGAACCTCTGTTTACGACAAAAGCGGTTGGTAAAGGCACGGGGCTGGGATTGTCGATTGCTCGGCAGATTGTGACGGATAAGCACGGCGGTGAATTGTTTTGCAAGTCTATCGCGGGGAAAGGTACTGAATTTGCGATCGAACTTCCTATTTAATTTTATAGAAGAAGGAAGAAGGAAGAAGGAAGAAAGAAGAAGGAAGAAAAGCAATGGTTTTAGCCATTAATAACGTCCTAACTGTCTCGCTGGTTACTTGAAAATCAAATCCGGTTAGATCGGAATTATAGCCCAATACGGTTCACTTAAGATTGTCATTGCGAGGAACGAAGCAATCGCAGTATCTATTTTTCATAGTTTTTTACCGCCTGGATCGTCTTAAGTGAACTGTATTGAATTATAGCCGATCGCGATCGCGATCGATCGCAACCGTGGACGATCGTACTCGACAACGAAATCAATAGCTAATTTGCAAAGTCACAGAAGCATCTACCTGCTGTTCCCCTCCCACCACCGGCGTTGTAGCAAAACTAGCAATGCGAGCCTCTACCTGTCGGAACCTTGCCTCCTGTGGTGACGCGATCGCACCGTTGACTTGAATTCCGAGAATCTCTCCCCGCTTGAGGTTTAGGGCGCTCAGGACTGCATCTGCTTGCGCTTGAGCATCTTGAGTTGCTTTTTTGAGTGCTTGTTTTTGAGCTTGTTCGATCGCACTTTCGGCGGCGGCAAAACTCACGCCGTCGATGCGTGTGGCTCCGGCATTCACTGCATCGTCAAGCAAAGTGCCGGCAGATGCAGTATTGATGCGAAAACTGACGGTATTTGTAGCAGTATACCCTATTATCCGCTGCTGATTGTTTTCGTTGCTGTAATTCGGGCTGAGGTTGATGCCGGCGGTTTCGAGTTTTTCTACTTGGCGCGATCGGAGCAATTCTACCACAGCGGACGATCGTTTTGCCGCTTCCTGCTGCACCTCGGCCGCCGTTTTCCCCTGCACCTCAACCCCCAAACGGACGAGAGTTTGAGTTGTCGGAATCGCTTCAACACCCCGCCCAGTAACCGTTAGCGTTCTAATCCGCTGTTCTTGAGCCACCGCCGGATCTAATCTCACAAAACTCACGAGAGTTAAGGTTAAACATAACGCTGTTAGCAGACTACGGAAATTGATTCTAGTACCGCGTTGCAAATTTGAATTCATAAACTCCATGCTCCTCACATAAAACAGATGCTATACTTGACCTTCGCACGGGAATTGCTAAAGATTCAGCCTGTTACGTTTTTAGCAACTAAAATTTTTAGTCATTAGTCATTAGTCATTCGTCATTAGTCCTGATATAGCTAGTCTAAATCAATTGTACAATTTAAAAGTTAATTTGTTGTACAATTGATTTAGACGCGCTCTATAGATTTTCTGTCATTGCGAGGAACGAAGCAATCTCAGTCTTTGCGATTGCTTCGTTCCTCGCAATGACAATTCTGGACATTCATTTATGTCAAAAATCAAAGACTATTAGATCGAAATGTTAATTGGTTACAAAATTCATTTACACCTGCTATATGCAATCCTTAAAAAAACTTGCGCGCCAACTCAAAAAAGAAACTTACGCTGTGTATTTAGCCAGTATAGACCAGAGAGTACCTTGGTATGCGAGAATTTTAGCAGGTGTTACGGTTGCGTATGCCTTTAGCCCGATCGACTTAATTCCAGATTTCATCCCAATTCTCGGTTACTTAGACGATTTAATAATTGTACCATTAGGAATTTGGCTGGTAATCAAGATGATTCCGCCACAAGTTTTAGTCGAGTGTCGGGAAAAAGCAGCCGCTGAAATAGAGCGAGGAAAACCGATAAATCGGACAGCGGCTGCTGTAATTATTGCCATCTGGATTGGATTGGGAATATTAGCTGTAATTTGGATAAAACAAATATTGAAACGTTAGAATACCCGGCGGTTGAAACCGCGGCTACACAGACAAAACCCGCCTCCGCGGGTTGAAGAATAGGCGTTGAAAATTATATTTTACGTTATTCTCTCTTCGTCCGCGGAGGCGGACATGGTTTGTGTAGACGCGGT
>Ga0209490_10002223_pt1 | contig 18435 bp, 15 predicted proteins | sample MAT06_FD_187209 | JGI IMG/M metagenome (GOLD analysis project Ga0209490, IMG submission 187209) | Freshwater microbial communities from Lake Fryxell liftoff mats and glacier meltwater in Antarctica - MAT-06 (SPAdes) (version 2) | ecosystem: Environmental > Aquatic > Freshwater > Ice > Liftoff... | reverse complement strand
TCTTAGTCCAAAAAATCCAGGGCAGCCGGATGAGTAATCATATTCGACATCCGAAGTGCCCCAATCGCCGCTGGAGACACAACGCGATCGGCTCCTGCCTGCAATAGCTTCTTTTCCGTGGAAAGATACTCGCCTCTTGCCAGGATAATCAGATCGGGATTCAACCCACGCGCGGTCAGCGTAATGAAGACATTGATGGCATCATCGGGCAGAACGGTTGCCAAGAATTTTGCCTGCATAATTCCGGCAGCTTCCAAAATGCTTTCATCGGCAGCACTCCCCATTTGCACTAAAAAGCCTTTGCCTTCAGCTTGTGCAACCCGATAATCATCGTTGTCAATTACAACAAAAGACTGATGAGCAGCTTCCATTTGATTCGCTAAAATTTGCCCAATGCGACCACAGCCACAGATAATTACGTGGTCTGTTAGCAGATCAATTTCCCGCTTCATCCGTCTCACTCCCAATGCTCGTTTAATTTCGCCTTCAGTGATCATTTGCAGAAAGCCGCCCAAAATGTAAGCAACTGAGGTGCAGCCTGAAATAATTACCACCATTGTAAAAATTCGTAGGGCGGGGGTCATGGGTCCAATTTCACCAAATCCCACCCCAAAAATGGTGATGACGACCATATAGATAGAATCAAGCCAGTTCCACCCAGCCAGTCGATAACCTGCGACTGCCACAACCAAGGTGCCCCCAAAAAAGCCCCCGCCAACTAACATTCGCTTTAGAGAGCTTTGCATGCGATCGCCTAAATAACCCGAAAAAATCAGCCGCACCCCAAATAATGGGGTAACTATGTATTTCAAGCAGGTGTCTATGTTACATATGCCTATTAGATGGCTAATAAGTGTAGGAGACCGCGATGAAGCGAATTTTTAGTCTTGCCCTAAATGCTGGACTTGCACTGACGATCGCGCTCACCCTTGGCAGAGGATTGAACGATCAATTGCCAGCGATCGCGCAAACTAATTCTCGCCTAGTCGTGTCTGCTGCTGCCAGCCTCACCGACGCACTTCAAGAAATTGCTCCACTTTATAAGCAAACCTATTCAAACGTCACCTTGCGCTATAACTTTGCTAGTTCTGGCGCACTGCAACAGCAAATTGAAAATGGTGCCCCCGCAGATATTTTTATTTCTGCGGCTGAGAAACAAATGGATGCCTTGCAGCAGAAAAATTTAATTGAGCCAGCAAGCCGCCGCAATTTACTCACCAATCGGTTGGTTCTCGTGGTGCCTAATACAGCGTCAGGAGTGACCAATCTTCAAAGCTTGAAGGATATTCGCGTTAAACGAATTGCGATCGGAAATCCGCGCAGCGTTCCCGCCGGACAATATAGTGAAGAAGCCTTGAAGAAACAAGGATTATGGAACTCTTTACAACCTAAGTTTGTGTTGGCAAATAATGTGCGTCAAGTGTTGCAATTTGTCGAATCTGGCAATGTGCAAGCGGGTCTTGTGTATGCCACTGATGCAAAAACATCCAACAAAGTGAAAGTGGTTCAAGTAATTCCTGCTAATTTACATACACCAATTGTTTACTCGATCGCCGTAGTTAAACGCAGCAAAAGTCAAACATCAGCACGCACCTTTATCCAGTTTTTATCGAGCAGTAAAGTAAAACAAATTTTTCAAAAATATGGATTTGGAACGAACTGAAAAATAATTTTGAGTTTTGAGTTTTGAGTTTTTAATTTAATGGCAATTGTTGATCTTTCCCCTCTCTGGATTTCGCTGAAAGTTTCAGCCGTGGCGACGCTGATTACTTTTTTTGCCGGAACTGCGGCTGCCTATGGATTGTTGGGCTATCGGGGAAAGTGGCGATCGCTGCTGGATGCTGTGTTCATTGCTCCCCTAGTGCTGCCGCCGACGGTCGTTGGATTTGTGCTGTTGCAGTTTTTTGGAAGCAATGGCTGGGCGGGTCAACTGCTGCGATCTCTAAACATAGAAATTATTTTCACCTGGTATGCAGGCGCGATCGCCGCCACCGTCGTTACCTTTCCACTGATGTATCGGACTGCCCTCGGAGCCTTTGAGCAAATCGACGGCAATCTACTCCACGCCGCTAGAACCTTAGGCGCTTCAGAACTACGAATTTTTTGGCGAGTTAGCCTACCGCTGGCACTACCCGGAGTTTTGGCAGGGGCAACCCTCACCTTTGCGCGGGGATTGGGGGAATTTGGCGCAACCTTGATGCTGGCAGGCAACATTCCTGGTGAAACAGAAACCATTCCCCTAGCAATCTACTCTGCTGTAGAAGCCGGGGCAACCGATCAAGCCTGGTTCTGGAGCCTGGTCATTTTGTCCATTGCCCTCTCCGCAATCGCTACCATCAACCTCCTCCTCGCCACACCACGCATCTCACGCTTAGTCCCTGACACCCGACCTATCTCCCAGGTCAACGCTACGCGAACGACACTCGACCTATCTCCCAGGTCAACGCTACGCGAACGACATTCGACACCCGACACCCGACAGCTACTTGTCGATATCCAAAAACACCTGCCCCACTTTTCCCTCCAGCTTGCCTTTCACACCGATCGCCATCCTTTAGGAATTCTAGGCGCATCCGGCGCAGGCAAAAGTTTGCTGTTACGCTGCATTGCAGGCATTGACACACCTGATCAGGGGCGCATTGTATTAAACGGGCGAGTAGTGTTTGACTCCAAACTTGGGATTAATTTGCCTAGCCGAGATCGCCGAATTGGCGTGATTTTTCAACACTATGCCTTGTTTCCACACCTGACGGTTGCCCAAAATGTGGCATTTGGCTTGTCTCAAACTAAGAAAGTCCTACGGCAACGCATAGAGGCGCAATTGCAATCGGTGGAACTGGCTGGGCTGGGCGATCGCTATCCTCATCAGCTATCCGGCGGACAACAGCAGCGCGTCGCCCTTGCCAGAGCCTTGATTTGCAACCCCAGTGTTTTGCTGCTGGATGAACCGTTTTCTGCACTGGATACCCACTTGCGCTTTCAAATGGAGCAAGAATTAATTGCCACTTTAAATACCTATGCCGGAACTACTCTATTCATCACGCATAACTTAGAAGAAGCCTATCGCATCTGTCAAAAGCTGCTGATATTAGAGCAGGGCAACGCGATCGCCCATGCCGATAAACACACTATTTTTGAATATCCCAATCGGGTTAGCATCGCTAAACTAACCGGCTGCAAAAACCTTTCCCGTGCAAAAGTCACTGGAACTCAGCAAATCGACGCGATCGACTGGAACTGCACTCTCCAAGTGGCAGACCCCATTCCATTCGACCTAGCTCAAGTCGGCATCCGCGCCCATCACCTGCAATTTGTAGCTCCCTCCTCCCTATCTCCTGCCCCCAATACTTTCCCCTGCTGGGTTGCAGCGACTAGCGAAACGCCTCACCGCATGACCGTATTCCTCAAACTTCAGTCGGCTCCACGCCATTCCAGTGACTATCATTTGCAAGCAGAACTGTTTAAGGAGAAATGGGAAGCCTTAAAAGATCGACCGTTTCCCTGGCACGTTCACTTCAATCCTCAGAGATTGATATTGCTAGAAGACTAACGGTCAAATTGCGAAGCACCCCGATAATTTCGCCCTAGTTTTGCTTTGCCCACTTCTGGATAAGGATGACTTCGATACAGAAACAGGCATCAAGATGAAAATAGACGACCGGTCAAATCTTGCAACCTCTTTAGACCGTGGAGGGAACCGCGAATGAGGTGAGAAGCGGCGATCGGTTGGCGTAACATTGCGATCGCCAAGGCTACGGGCTGCAAGGAACCCTCAGCATCAAAGGCATTGCTGAGATTGGGAATATTGTGATGGCAGTCGTCGCTGACGACACGCAAAATCGCAGTGGAAACCCCGATCGCGTTCAAGATCTCCAACGCAGCCGCACTTTCCATATCCACCACATCGGCGTTGAATTGGATGGCAAGCTGTTGCTTATCGTGAACAGTGGAAATGACGCGATCGCTGGTGACACCACGAACCACCGGCAGATCCAGAAGAGATTGGATTTGAGCGGTCAGATCGCGATCGCCAGTCTGCACCGTGGAAGTCGCACTTTTCCCGTACAGCACAGCATCCCCAATGACCAAGTTAGCAGCTAAGCCCCCGCATAAGCCCATCATCAAAACCCATTGCCCTTCGACCAAACAGCCCGCAGTTTGCAAAGACTCCAAGTAAGGCGCGATCGCGGCTCCGGCAGGCGTGGCAAACACCGTCGGCGGATCGGCAATGCCCCGCAAACCGCGACAGACAGCTCGATGTTCTGCCCCTTGAGGCACTAAAATCGTTTGAATCAAATTGTTAGACCGCTTATATTTTGGATGGTGGTAGTGGTTTAAAGGCTATTGGTGAGATGAACTACAAAGCAACCTGCCAAGTCTCAAAAATTTGGTAGATGTAGATAGTTTCGGTTGTCTTTTGGTCTGAATTAAACTGTTTCTATTAGTTGATTGTTCAGAACTTCGGCATCAATTTCGTACCGTTGAAACAGTTCACTCAAAGTGGTTTTGTCTGTTTCAGCAAGGCGGACTAAGCCCCACAACAAATGTTCTGTTCCAATTGATTTCTTACCCTGAAGCCGAACAATTTGCAAAGCAAGCTCTATTACGAATTTGCTCTTCGGGCTGAGTTTTGCATCCCCACGAGATTCAAAGGAATACTCGTTGATTTCGATGTCCAGGGTTACACCATTGGCTCGAAGTAACTGTGCAGAGGTTGTCGTTGGATCAGCCAACAAACCAGCCAGGATATGCTCTGGCTCAACTTGCAGGCTCTGCGATCTCAATGACTCATTGTGTGCAAACTTGATCGCATTGATTGCCTTTTCAGTGAACCGCTCAAATCCAAACTCGAAGCCAAGAAAATTGGTAAACCGCTCGATTAGTGGCTGCATAGAGTTCTTTGCCTCATAAATGAAAACGTTTTCAATTGCAACATTAAACAGGTTGGCAATTTTGAAAGCCATATCTAGGCTGGGGTCAAATTTGCCAGATTCAAATCCATTCACCGCCTGACGACTCACTCCTAATTCCCTGGCAAGATCGGATTGTGACCATTGGGGCAGTTGTCGAAGCTCTTTCAGTCGGTTTTTCATGGCTTTGTCTGCTCACTGTCAAGTAATACTTTACATCCTTACAGAATAAAGTGTCAAGTCTTACTTGACAGGATGTGCCTGTTGATATTGTTTGGAGTCGTTTGAATTCAAGTTGAATTCCCTACAGATTTGGCATTGCAAGTCGTACAATTTTTTCCATGTATGACGATACCTGTCGATTCCTTGCCGAAAATTTCTCCGCCGATTTTGCCAGTTGGTTGTTAGGAGAGTCCATTACCCTAACAGAGCTAAAACCCTCTGAACTGTCCCTTGAACCAATTCGCGCCGATGCCCTGATTTTGCTTCAGTCGGATGAATCAGTCTTGCACCTGGAATTTCAAACCCCTCCTGACCCAGATATTCCATTCCGCATGTTTGATTACCGGGCACGAGTCTATAGGCGCTATCGTAAAAAAGCGATGCGGCAAGTTGTGATCTATTTGAAGCAGAGCGGATCTAATCTCGTTCAGCAAACCAGTTTCATTTTGGAACGCACTCGTCATGACTTTGATGTGATTCGTTTGTGGGAACAACCTGACAATCTCTTCTTGCAATATCCCGGACTGATTCCGTTTGCGGCACTGGGTCAAACCGCTGATCCAGAGGCAACCCTACGTCGGGCGGCTCAAGCAGTCAGTCAAATTTCAGATCCAGCAACGCAAGCCAATCTGACTGCCGCCTCTGCAATTCTAGCTGGGCTAAGATTAGAAGATGAGGTCATTTATCGTTTATTGCGGAGGGACATCATGCAAGAGTCTACGATTTATCGTTCTATCCAAGAAGAGACAGAAGCTAAGGCAAAACGAGAGATTGCTATCAATCTTTTACGCAGGGGAGTCGCGATCGATATTATTGCCCCTTCTATGGACTTGTCGATCGAGGGAGTCCAACAACTTCAACAGCAAATGAACAAGTCTGTACAAAGCTAAATGGGAACGTTCAACTGACTTACACTCCACAATCAATCAACAATCTAGCCCCTAGCTCCTAACTCTTCTACAGACTGCCGATCTTTCCGCTTTGGCAGAAACTTGACCATGTTGTAGGCAAGAGACGCGATCGCGGGGAGGAAATCGGGACGCAGCAACTCTTCAGGGTAAGCCTGCATCCGCTTGGCGTTTTCTGCAATGCACATCTCTAAAAAGGATTCTAGGGTTAAATCAACCTTGATTGCTTTGGCTCCCGCCGCCGTGAAGCCTTTTTTATTAGCCGATTTCTTTTTACCCTTGCCCATATTCATTAAATTATCCAGTCGCCGAAAGGCTGCCCCGGTGTATTGCTGGAATGAGGTGACTGGACGCAGCGCTCCCCGTCCTTCAGTGATCTGTTTGTGGGCAATCCAGTTGACAAAAAACACCATATGACGAGCTTCTTCGTCTACCAAGGTATTGAAAATAGTGAACAGGGCATCGGGGATGAAGCCGCCCTGACGAGCAATGCCAAATAAGCCAAAGGCAAAAAATGAGTCAAAACATTCGCCATAGCCAAATTTAACAAAAGCAGGCTCTAAGTTTTCGGGCAAAGGTTTTTCAGCACGTTCGGCGACTTGAATGCCGTAGTGATTGATCATATAGCCAATCACACGACCATGACGGGCTTCTTCTGCCGCTTGTAGGGCGATCGCCGCTCGAATCTGGGGGTCTTCCACGGTTTCTGCATAAGCTTTTAGCATCACGCCAGCTTTCCGCTCGGTATATAGCGCTTCATCCCAAAAGGGAATCCGCTGGAGCCGTTCAATCATCGCGCTGTCGAGTTCGGGCCACGCCAGTGTTTCCGGTTCATACAGCAGATGGCTATCCATAAAGCTCTGACAAAACAGATCTTTGTGAGCCTCAGACCCAATTTTCATCGTTCACTCCCTCTAAAAAACTCGGTGTCAGGCTTCGACGTGAGCGCTCAGCCGAACGGTGTCAGGTTTTGATAGACACGCTTCTTCACTGTAAGCTACGACCTAAAAAGAAGACCAGTATTTCATCAGGGAAAGCAACCGTTTTTGCCCGACGAAATTAGAGATTCCACAGACAATTGACCCAGAAAGTTGGAACTGTTGGGTACTATGGCAATACGCTTGTTACTCATCATCAGTCGATTCAATGGATAATTCAAATCCCGGACCTGTGCGATCGCGCTTTAATATTTCCAAAATTGCCATCCAGCGCCCAGTTTTAACGCTCAGCTTTTGGCTGGCAGTGGTGGTGGCAGGAGTACTGGCATTTAGCTCGCTTAAATATGCGCTATTTCCAGACGTGACCTTTCCGGTGGTAGTGGTGAATGCGTCTGCACCCTTGACAACCGCCGTAGAAACTGAGCAAAAGCTGACCAACCCGATTGAAAAAACGCTGAGCGATTTGAAAAACGTGGAAGGAGTCGGCTCCACCACCTATCCAGGGCAATCGTTAGTGCGACTCCGGTTTGCGGTGGGCACCAATTTGGAGGAATCGAGCCGCACGGTGGAGAAAGCGTTGAAAACAGTGACGCTGCCTGCCAAGACGACGACAAAGGTGATTCCGGTTAATTTGAACGAAGCGGCGGTAGTCAGCTATGCGATCGCGAGTTCGTCTGAAGATTTAAAGGCACTGAGCAAAACGGCGACGGATCAAATTATTCCGGCGATCGCAAAGCTACCCGGCGTTCTGAAAGTAACGCTACTAGGGGAACCAACCAAGCTGGATCTGACGAAACCGCCCACCTTAGAAGAGTTGACTCAAAGTGGCAACTTAGTTCGGTTTAACGGGGAGTCAGCACTCGCCTTTCAAGTGGTGAAAAAGAGCGATGCTAATACCCTGGAAGTAGTGCGCCAGGTAAAACAGGAAGTGGAGCGGTTGCAAACCAAACTGCCCGATGTCCAATTTTCCTTGGCAGCGACCCAAGCCGACTATATTGAAGCCGCCACCCAGGAAACGGTGAAAGCCTTGATTGAAGCGATGATACTTTCGGCGATCGTCATTTATCCCTTTTTGTGGAATTGGCAGGCAACGGTTATTTCGGCGCTGGCGATCCCCATGTCTTTGTTGGGCACTTTTATCGTCATGGCATTTTATGGGTTTAATTTTGAAACGATTACCCTGCTGGCGTTGGCGTTGGTGATTGGCAATGTGGTGGATGATGCGATCGTTGATGTGGAAAACATTGCGCGTCATTTGGAAGAAGGGGAAACTCCCAAGCAAGCGGCAATTTCGGCAACCGACGAAATTGGCTTAACGGTCACTGCCGCAACCTTAACCGCGATCGCCGTTTTTCTGCCCGTTGCCACTATGGGCGGCGTATTGGGACAATTCTTCAAGCCCTTCGGCATCACCATTTCGGCGGCAATGATCACGTCTCTGTTGATTGCTCGAACGTTGTCGCCGTTGTTAGCGGCAGCTTGGCTCAAACCACCCAAGCCTCGTAATCAGACTAATCCCAGCATTGCCGATCGCTTTCAGAATGGGTTTGATCGGTTAAATCAGCAGTATCAACGGCTGTTGCAATGGTCACTCACCCATAAGGGCATTGTGGTCGCGATCGCCCTTGCCAGCTTTGTCGGCGGGTTGGCGCTGATCCCCCTAATTCCTAAAGGGTTTATTCCCAAACTGGATCGCGGCGAATTTAATATTTCTTACACGGCACCCACACCAGAGATCCCTGAAGCGCTGAAACAGGCACTATCGGGACAGGCAATCACTCCTCGCCAACTTCCACCCGGTGTATCACCAGAGCAACTTGCAGCACAGCGTCCTTCGCAACCTTTACCAGAATTTGACCCGCTAAAAGATTCGCTCACGGTTGCTCAACAACTGGATGAATTTATCCAGCGATCGCCCGATGTCAAAAGTACGTTTACCGTGGTTGGCTCCCGCCAAGGTGAACCCAACAAAGGCACAATTTATGTGAAGTTAAAGGAGAACCGCACGGCTAATACTACTGATGTGCAGGATCGGTTTCGTCGGGATTTGCCTAAAATTGATGGCGTAACTACGAGCGTCGAAGACATCCAGTTTGTTGATACGGGCGGCGATAAACCCGTGCAAGTGCAGATTCAGGGCAATAATTTGCCAGACCTCGATCGCGCTGCCCAAGCAATCCAAACCCGTCTGACCAAAATTCCTGGATTCGTGGATGTATCCGCCACAACACAGGGCAATTCTGACGACATTCGCGAAATTCAGCACGACAACCAGCAGCGAGTTGCCACCATTAGCGCCAATTTGGGGCAAGGCTTGACGATTGGGAAGGCGGGCGATCGCGCTACGGCAGAAGCAAAAGCGGTGCTTCCACCGGGTATCTCTCTGCGCCTAGGCGGGGACAATGCCAGAATTGACGACATTTTGAGCAGCTTTGGCAAAACGTTGGTGTTGTCCTTGCTGTGCATTGTGGGTGTGCTGTTCGCGCTGTTCCGTCGCTGGACGGATACCCTGGTGATTTTTCTGTCGTTGCCGCTGTCGATTGTCGGTGCCATGGTGGGCTTGCTGATTGCTCAAAGCGACTTTGGCATGATTTCACTAATCGGCATTATCTTTTTGCTGGGTTTAACCAGTAAAAACGCGATTTTAATTGTGGATTATATCAACCAACTGCGGCGATTGGGGCTGAAGCGAGATGATGCCATCCTTAAAGCGGCTCCTGTCCGCCTCCGTCCCATTCTCATGACCACCGTTGCCACCCTGTTAGGAATGCTGCCGATCGCCGTTGGTTGGGGCGCTGGGGCAGAACTGCGATCCCCCATGGCGATCGCCATCATGGGCGGCTTAATCACCTCTACCCTGCTTAGCCTGATCGTGATTCCCGTCCTCTACGCCTTATTGGATAATCTCGACAATGCCATCAAACACAGCCTCCGTCGAAGCCATTAAAGCAGAATTTTAGGTTGGAGAAGTGCAACGGACTATGAGGCTTTTATAGTGCAAAAAGTATTTGTTACAGGGGGCACGGGTTTTGTCGGTGCTAACCTCGTGCGGTTGTTATTGCAAGAAGGCTATGCCGTCAAAGCGTTAGTGCGCCCCAACAGTCGGTTGGATAACTTGCAGGGGTTGGATGTGGAACTGGTGCAGGGAAGTCTCAGCGATCGCAAGTTAAATCAGGCAATGGCGGGCTGTCAGGGATTGTTTCACGTCGCGGCTCACTATTCTCTGTGGCAAAAAGATCAGGAAATTTTGCATGAATACAATGTGCTGGGAACGCGCAATGTCTTAGCAGCGGCGTGTGCTGCCGGAATAGATCGCACGGTTTATACCAGTTCAGTCGCGGCGATCGGGGTGAAGCAAGGCGCTATCGCGGATGAAATCTACCAAAGCCCGGTCGAAAAGCTAATTGGAGCCTATAAACAATCTAAATATTGGGCAGAACAAGAAGCCGTCAAAGCGGCACAATCTGGACAAAACATCGTCATTGTGAATCCCAGTACGCCCATTGGTGCCTGGGATATTAAGCCCACTCCTACAGGAGATATCGTGCTGCGGTTTTTGCGTCGCCAAATGCCTGTTTATTTGCACACGGGTCTAAATCTCATCCATGTGCAGGATGTGGCATGGGGGCATTTACTGGCATACCAGAAGGGGAAGACGGGCGATCGCTATATTTTGGGACACCAAAACATGACCCTCAAGCAACTGCTTGATCACCTAGAGCAAATAACCGGACTCCCCGCCCCGCAGCGTTCCATTCCTGCCTGGATTCCGCTAACCGCCGCCTGGATCGATGAGTCCCTGTTAGCCAAATTGGGCAAAACGCCCTCCATTCCAGTTGATGGAGTGCGGATGGCAGGGCAACTCATGTACTACGATGCTTCAAAAGCAGTCCAAGAATTAGGGATTCCCCAGACTCCGATTGCCACTGCTTTGAAAGATGCCGTAGAGTGGTTTGTAACCAAAGGTTACGCATAAATCCTAGTTTGCTCAGCGATAGGTAGCTTATCTCCTGAAACCTGACCCCTATTTCCCGTCCCCTATTTTTCCAGTGAGGAGTAAATCGAGCCATGGCAGTTAGTTTTCAACAAGCAATGGATATTGGCAAATATATCGTCACCCAACGATTGAAAGGACGCAAAAAATATCCCTTGACCTTAATGCTAGAGCCGCTATTTCGGTGCAATCTTGCCTGTTCTGGCTGCGGCAAAATTCAGCATCCAGTGGAGATTTTGAAGCAAAACCTGTCGCCGGAAGACTGCTTTGCAGCCGTGGAAGAGTGCGGTGCGCCTGTAGTGGCAATCCCTGGCGGTGAACCCTTGCTTCATCCTCAAATTGATGAAATTGTGCGCGGGTTGGTAGCCCGACGTAAATACATTTACCTCTGTACCAATGGCATCTTATTAGAAAAGAGCCTGCACAAGTTTGAACCATCCCCCTATTTTTCCTTTAGTGTGCATCTGGATGGGTTGCGGGAACTGCACGATAAATGCGTCGATCGCAACGGAGTGTTTGATACTGCCGTGCAGGCAATTAAAGCTGCCAAAGCGAAAGGGTTTCGCGTCACGACTAACACCACTGTGTTTGAGGGGTCTGATCCCAAAGAAATTCAAAACTTCTTTGATTTTGTCGCCACCCTTGGCGTGGATGGCATGATGATTTCTCCAGGCTATGGCTATGAGTGGGCACCGGATCAAGACCATTTCTTAAAACGAGAGCAAACAAAAGCGTTGTTCCGGGATATTTTGGCTCCCTACACAGCAGGCAAAAAGAATTGGAACTTTAACCACAATCCTTTGTTTCTCGATTTTTTGACGGGTGAGAAAGACTATGAATGCACCCCTTGGGGAATGCCGAGCTACAGCGTGTTGGGTTGGCAAAAGCCTTGCTACTTGCTGAATGAGGGACATTATAAAACATATCAAGAGCTATTAGACGGCACCGATTGGAGCCAATACGGTCGCGCGAGTGGTAATCCTAGCTGTGCAGACTGTATGGTGCACTGTGGCTATGAGCCTACGGCAGCAGTGGACGCGATGAATCCTCAAAACATTGGGCGATCGCTGGGTTCGGTGTTTAGCATGAGTCGTTAGGGCGATCGGGTTGGGCTGAAAGCAAAGCCAATGTTCTCAGCCCAACCGAATTTAAAGCCGATCGCTATTGATCAACGTATTGCAAACTACATCCGTTATGAGTGTTTCAGTTTTGCAACTCTCTAGTTAGCGTCAAGCTTACTTTCCGGAAACTCTTGTATTAGCAGTGGAGAAGTAATAGTGATTGGGGATTTATAAGGCGATTTTCTAATTGTTCAAACTCTAGATCGACCTACTAAAATTGCGAACTTAGCCCTGTTTCAATTGCTATCAAATATTAAGTTATAACCCAATTAGATTTTTTGTTGCAGGTTATTCTTGGGTTGCTTTGATTAACTTTACCCCTGCTGGGCAAACTCTTTTACTGTTGTTTAAGTTTTAGCCTGATTGTGTTTCAACCGTTAGTCCCTAAGCATTAGTCGCTTTTAAAGTTGTAGCGACTACTTGCACAAAAAAGCTTTTCTTATGAAAGTTTTTAAATTTAGAGTACGCAAAAAAATAATTACCTTTAGTCAATAACCTTCAACAAAAATGTTGATAAATAGAATACTTTTTGAATTTCAAACAGCAGTGAATTCTTTCAAAAAGAAAGGATTTCTAGTTGAATAAGGCATTTTCATCTTAATGAAACGTCTTTGCTGTATATTTGAAGCCAACCTGGTGTAATGACTTAGAGGAGTGAATCCATGCAGCTATGCAAAAGTGCCTTAGAAGTATTAGAAGAGACAAGTCGGACGTTTTACATTCCCATTAGTCGGTTACCAGCGGGGCTTCAAGAAGCCGTGGCTTCTGGTTACTTGTGTATGCGGGCGATCGACGAAATTGAAGATCATCCAACCTTGGATAATGCACTCAAGGCACAACTGCTACAAATTATCAGCCTGAGCCTACAGGCGGGTACGCACGAGATGCAGGCAAGCGATTTGGCTGCTGCGCTTAGTGATTATAAAGACGTGTTGCCAGAGGTGTCTTATCGGATTGGAGAATGGGCGCTGTTGGCACCAGAGTCGATCGCGCCGCGAGTGTGGGATGCAACGGCGGCGATGTCCGATCGCATGGCATATTGGGCGCGCATCAATTGGAAAATTGAAGATCGGGCAGATCTAGACCAATATACCTTTGGAGTGGCTGGAGCCGTTGGTTTGCTGCTATCGGATCTGTGGGCATGGTATGACGGCACCAAAACCAACCGTTCCCACGCGATCGGCTTTGGTAGAGGCTTGCAAGCCGTCAATATTCTACGGAACCACACTGAAGACAAAACCCGTGGCGTGGACTTCTTTCCCACTGGATGGACGGCTGAACAGGTGTATCACTATGCTCGTCAAAATCTTGAGCTTGCAGATGCTTACACCGCCGCACTGCCCATCGGTCCAGCCCTAGACTTTAGCCGCATTCCCCTCACCTTGGCTCATGCCACATTAAATGCAATGGCTCAAGGAGAAGCCAAATTGAGCCGCAGCACAGTGATCGATTTGGTTAGCCAACTGATCGGTAGCAGTGTTGGCTAAAAGAAATGCGATCGAGAGAATGCAACGGATAAATAGGGCTGAACTGAGCAATGCAAGGGGGTTATTCTCCCTCAACCTGCTCTCGATATTCATCGGATGACAACGCATCGTCCAAATCAATGTCGTCATCAATCCGCACCTTTAGCAGCCATCCTTCACCGTAGGGATCATCCCCAATCTGTTCAGGAGCCTCTAATAAAGCACTGTTGATCTCAATCACGGTGCCGCTGACGGGAGCGTTGAGATCTTCAACTGCTTTCACGGATTCGATCGTGCCAAATTTCTCGCCTTGGTCGATCGCATCTCCCATTTCAGGCAACTCCAGAAACACGATATCACCAAGTTGGTCGATCGCAAACGCAGTAATGCCAATGGTGGCGATTTCGCCATCTAGCCTTGCGTATTCGTGGGTGTCAAGATACTTCAGATCGCTAGGATATTCCAGTGTCATAGGTCTTCAAATTAAAGTGAGATTGCATGAGCGTTAAATTCCAACCCTTATAACTCATACCTCAAAACTTAGGATTCCTGGTGGTTTTTGTGAATAACTTCCATAAATTACTGCGCTTCTCACTTTAGTTCAACATGAGCAAGGGGCTTAAACCCTTTGTTATGTATCTATGTTGGGTTTGTGGGGACAGTACGTTGAAATTACCGTTAGGACTTGATACTCATTGCAGCATCAACGTATCTTTTAATACTGATACATGAGTGCGTAACGTGGGTAATCTAACGAGTAGTAGTTTCGACATAAATCCACTGATTCTCATGAATATTCCGAGTTCCCAGAAAGCGCTAATAAGGTTTAGTGGCATTTATAGAGCTAGTGTTACCACCGCAGAGATTCAAGTTCCCTTTGATAATCTGGACAATGGCACAAGAATCCTAAGCGATGAATCGGAGTGCATTAGATACATTGCTCTTTACGGTGGACATCACTTCCACAAACTCCACGCGGCATACGACTCAACAAAATTTAAGAAAATACAGGGCAAAGACATAGAAATTATCGACTGGGGATGTGGTCAAGCCTTGGCAACTTGTGTTCTAATTGACTATTTCATAGAGAAAAATCTTAATCTTAATGTATCATCCATAACACTCATAGATCCATCTATAGTTGCACTACAGCGTGGACTTAGCCTCGTTCAGCAAATGTTTCAAAACAATCTCCCAATCGATTCTGTAGTGCAACTGGTCAATAAGTGTATGGACGATCTGACTCCTACTGATTTAATTTCGGAACCCGACAGCATCAAAATTCACCTGTTCTCGAATATTTTGGATGTAGAAAGGTTTGATCTGACGCGACTGTATCAATTGATTGTCCGCTCTTTTCATGGAATCAACCGTGTCATCTGTACAAGTCCGGATAACGATCGGCAGCAACGACTTGAAACGTTCTACAATCTCTTTCTGCAATCTCACAAACACAAAGTTAGTAGAGAGTCTAGCTCTACTGAAGAAATTTACGGTGAAGTTTTTTATGCTGCAACTGGAAGGTACGAGAAGCGTAGAATAAGTAGATGTGAGAGGCAGTTCACTGTGAAGCTGACTCAAATCTAAAGGGAAAATTCTTATGAAAAGTAAATCTGCCTCAAATGTTGTTCAAGGAGATTTGTTTTCTGCGTTTGGGGCTGTCACCAATCCTGCAAGGGAAGTCCTATCCATGCCAGATGCAAAGGTTACTTTCTACCGAAGCTTTTTTGACTTGCGGAAAAGTGATGAAATTTTCCAGATTTTGCTAAACGAGATTAACTGGCGGCAAGACAGGATGAAAATTTATGGCAGGGAGATAGATTTGCCACGCAAGACTGCTTGGTACGGTGATCGGGATAAATCTTACACTTTCTCAGGTATTCATCTCAATCCTGAACCTTGGATACCAACGTTGCTGGAAGTAAAAGAGCGTATTGAAGAGGTTGCAGAAGTCCAGTTCAACAGCGTTTTGCTGAACCTCTACCGTCATGGAAATGATGGAATCTCTTGGCATACTGATGCGGAGCCAGAATTAGGCGAGAATCCTGTGATTGGCTCTGTCAGTTTTGGGGAAGCAAGAAGATTTATGTTCCGGCACAGGCAAGAGCAAGATTTAAAAGCGGAAGTTGAGTTAACACATGGTAGTTTTCTTCTGATGGCTGGTGAAACTCAGCACTTTTGGCAGCATCAAATTCCAAAAACATCTAGAAAGGTAGAACCAAGAATAAATCTGACTTTCAGAGTGATCATTGATTGATATGCGGTGTAAGTACTTGAGGAGGTCTGCGTAGTTGACGGCGTATAACAATTCAAAGGCTGCGGACGGATGAAAGCTGCTGATGCTGAGTTCGGAGTTGTCCACCGTCGTTGATTTGAGCCGTTCCAAAGCATATAGCGTATTTCGTCTATCTAAAAAATTTCTGTAGTTGATCATTGTTTCAAAAGGATGATTAAGGACGGCGATAGAAAGGACGCTTAACCACGATCGCCGGATAGAGTTTGCCCCGAATTTCGACTTCCAATGGCTGACCCGGCTTAGAAAACTTAGTGGGCACATAGGCAAGAGCGATCGGCTGACCCAACGTCGGCGATTGGGTGCCACTGGTCACAATTCCTGCAACCTTGTCCTCTACGATCACCGGATAATCATGCCGCGCAATATTTCGCCCTTGCATTTGCAAACCCACCAAGCGCCGCTGCACCCCGTTCTGTTTTTGGAGTTCTAAAATGGGTCGCCCGATAAAATCGCCTTTACTATCCAGGTGAACTAACCAGCCTAGTCCCGCTTCTAATGGCGTAGTCGTGTCATTAATGTCTTGCCCATAAAGCGCCATTGCCGCTTCGAGCCGCAGGGTATCTCGACAGCCTAAACCGCAGGGAACCACGCCCAACGCTAACAGCGCCTTCCAAAGTTCTATCCCAACTTCTGGCGACACCATCACCTCAAAGCCATCCTCTCCGGTGTAGCCTGTTCGCGCCAAAAATCCAGGTTGCCCTAAAATAGTGCCCTCTAAGTGCCCAAACGCTTTGATGGGAGAGAGATCCTCGGTGACTAAGGTTTGCAGTTTGGCAACGGCACCCGGTCCCTGCACGGCAATCAACGCTTGATCTGCTGAATAATCCTCAAACGTCATCTCAGTTAAATCTAGATGACTCAGCATCCACGCTTTATCTTTTTCGATAGTGGCAGCATTGGCGATCGCCATCCATCGCTGGCTCCCATCGCTGTCCGTGCCCTGGTAGTAAAAAATCAGATCATCAATAATCCCAGCCTGGTTATTCAGCAACACCGTATATTGGGCTTCTCCAGGTTGCAAGCGGCTCAGGTCAGATGGCACAAGGGTTTGAAGCTGTTCTAAAACAGTTTTGCCTGTTAGCCGAAATTTTCCCATGTGAGAAATATCAAACATGCCTGCCGTTGATCGCACGGCATGGTGTTCATGGGTAATGCCAGAGTATTGAACGGGCATTTCCCAACCCGAAAACTCGGTCATCCGAGCATTAAGCGCGATTGCCAAGGAGTAGAGCGGAGTACGAGCAAGCGCTGTGGTGCGGTGTGGGTCAGTCACAAGACGAGTGTAAAAAAAGAACACCCTTTATCTTACCGGGCTAGTTCTGTTCAGGCTTACAAAAATAGAATCACTAGCAGCAAAAAGCCGAACATAGTGACTGCTGTAGCGATGAAAGTACCCGCGATCGAAGACTCCGGAAAATCAGTCTTTTGCCGAGGAGTCTCGGATATAGAAGCACGTTGAGCAAAAGTTGAAGACTGTTTCACTGGAACCTCTGGAATTTTGCCTTGATGAATAACCAAAGCTGATTTATACAATCATCTATGATTATACAAAACTTTACATACCCCAAACGGGGTAACCAGGAGAACCGTTACAACAACCTCAACTGAGTTTGCTGAGATTCTACTGGCTCTGGGTTTGCAGTTTCATTTGGTTCCAAGTCAGCCCACGCGATTACATCCGCAGAAAGTAGACCCTGTGCCGCTTCTACGATATCGATCGCGATCGGTTGCAAATCGTCGCGGCTTGCCAAATAGGTTTTTAGGGCATCCATCGGATCAAGCGTGTTGCTAGCTCCTAATTCGGGCAGGCGGGGACGCGCTAGCTGGCTGACGACTTCGGGATGAATCGTGTAGCTGTGGGCGATCGCTAATGCTTCTTGCAGTTGATTCGCGTCAATTTGCTCAAGCTGGTCGGTGCGAAACTGATAAACTAGGCGCACCACCGCATTTTGAATGCGATCGGGTGGCAAGGCTTTTAATAGCGCCAACTGGGGATCATCTGACTTCGACACATCCACGGCGATCGTCCGAAAAGAGCGCACTGGCACCGGGCAAAATTCAAACCGGGCGCTGCCTTTTTCTAGCTGCACCAACACATAGCCTTTGTCCTCCTTTTCCTCACTAAAATCAACTCGCTCAATGCTTCCAGGATAGACAATCGGCGGTTGTTCACACAGCACTTGATGGCGATGCACATGCCCAAGGGCGACATATTCAAAACACGGACGGGCGATCAGCGACATGGGAATGGTGAAGCCTTTGCCCACTGCCAAAAAGCGTTCGGCTCCAACCATGGCGGTATCAAGCATGGCGTGGGCTAACAAAACAGTAGGAATGGCAGGATCTAACTGGCGGATTTCCCCTTCCAACGCCACTCGCAGGCGATCGCCCAGCAGTTGGTTTACGTCTCCCATGGATAATCCTTCGGCATCGGGGCGAGTCAGCAGAGTCGATCGCGTCAGCCATGGCAAGGTAATCACCTGGACATCACCGTTTTGGGTGGTGATGCGATGGGTTTCCAGGCGATCGCCCACCACAAACCCCGGTACGCCCAAGGTGCGATAGATGCATAAACTTGCG
>Ga0209490_10002222_pt1 | contig 18440 bp, 9 predicted proteins | sample MAT06_FD_187209 | JGI IMG/M metagenome (GOLD analysis project Ga0209490, IMG submission 187209) | Freshwater microbial communities from Lake Fryxell liftoff mats and glacier meltwater in Antarctica - MAT-06 (SPAdes) (version 2) | ecosystem: Environmental > Aquatic > Freshwater > Ice > Liftoff... | reverse complement strand
AGATCGACGAGGCGGTCTTCCGCAGCAACGTCGACGTTGCGGCCGAGCTTGGGGTCGAGGTCTGCACGCTCGACGCGGGGTGGTTCGGGCCGAGCGACGCGGATACCCACTGGTACGAGCAGCGCGGCGACTGGGATATGGTCAACACGCAGCGCTTCCCTGCGGGCCTGCGGGCGCTCTCCGACTACGTCCACGCGCGCGGGATGGCGTTCGGGCTCTGGTGCGAGATCGAGGCGATCGGCAAGCAGGCCCGGCTGGCCGCCGACCGCCCGGAGCTCGTGGCGACGCGGGACGGCGCGCCGCTTGGCTATGTCTGCCTGGGAAGCGCGTCCGGGCAGGCATGGGCGCTCGCCACGCTCGACCGGATCGTCGATGAGTATCGCTGCGACTGGGTGAAGCTCGACTTCAACCTGGACCCCGGCGCCGGCTGCGACCGGGCCGACCACGGCCACACTCCAGGCGACGGGCTCTACGCCCACTACCGCGGCTACTACGCGCTGCTCGCGGAGATCCGGGCGCGCCACCCGCAGGTGGTGCTGGAGAACTGCTCCTCGGGCGGCCTGCGCATCGACCTGGGGATCGCCCGGCAGACCCATATGGCCTTCCTAAGCGACCCAGATTGGCCCGAGCATAGCTTGCAGTGTTTCTGGGGGGCCAGCCTGATGCTCGCGCCCGATGCGCTGCTCCACTGGAGCTACTGCGAGTGGAGCCACGCCGAGCACCGCTGCCAGCAGTTCGACCCGCGCGACCCGGCGCTGCAGCCGCATCAGATCGACTACTACACCCGCATCTCGATGCTGCGGCGCTTCGGCTTCTCCCAGCGCCTGCCGGAGCTGCCCGCCTGGGTCGCGGCGCGCTACCGCGAGCATATCGCCGACTACAAGCAGCATGTGCGCCGCTTCGTGCGTGAGGCAGACCTGCTGTGGCTCTCTGGCCAGCCGCAGCGCTTCGGCGCAGGTGATCGTTGGGCCGCCTTCCAGTACTGCATGCCCGACGGCTCCGCGCACCTGCTGGCGGTCTTTCGCCTGCCAGGCGGTGAACTGGGCCGCGCCGTCACCCCGCTACGGCTCGACCCGCAGCGCAGCTACACGCTCACCTGGCTCGCCGAGGGGCGTGAAGAGCAGCGCGGCGGCGCCGACTTGCTCGCCGACGGGCTGCACTTCGAGCTGCCCGAGGAGGGCTCGGCGCTAGTGCTGCTGCGCTAGCCGCGACCGCAGCGGGCCATGCTTCTTGACAGCGCCCCCCACAAGCTGTTATACTTTTTGTATTCGCCCTTGAGAACTGTGTTCGTATATGTGAACAAGCCACCCCGCCGTCGCAGGGGCGGCGTCGTTGCTCTCTTCGCTACCGGTTGTGCTCAGAGAGGAGTCACGCTGGTGCAGGCTCACCCCCCTGTTGGTAGCGCGATCGTATCGGATACCCTCCCGGCGCAGCGCCCCATACGCCGCTGGACGCGTGAGTCGTTCCACGCCTACGTGTTCATGTTGCCGGCCATCCTCGGGCTGCTGCTCTTCACGCTCGGGCCGGCCATCGCCTCGTTGTGGCTCAGCTTCACCGAGTACAACATCCTCACCCCCCCAGAGTGGATCGGCCTGGCCAACTACGCCGAGATGTTCCAGGCGCAGCTGTTCTGGCAGGCGCTCAGGGTAAGCGCGATCTACTCGGTGGTGAGCGTGCCGCTGGGGCTTACGCTTGCGCTGGGCCTCGCCGTGCTGCTCAACCACAAGATGCGCGGGATGATGGTCTTCCGCTCGATCTACTATCTGCCCACGGTGATCTCGGGCGTGGGCGTGGCTATGCTCTGGCGCTGGCTGTTCAACGCCGAGTTCGGCGTGATCAACGTGCTGCTCGACAAGGTGGGCATCAACGGGCCAGCCTGGCTGCTCGACCAGCGCTGGGCGCTGCCGGCGCTGATCTTCACCAGCCTGTGGGGCGTGGGCGGCACCACGCTGATCTTCCTGGCGGGCCTGCAGGGCATCCCCCAAGAGCTCTACGAGGCGGCCGAGATCGATGGCGCCGGCCGCTGGAACCAGTTCCGCAGCGTCACGCTGCCGCTGCTCTCGAACGTCACCTTCTTCAACCTGGTGCTCGGCATCATCGGCGCGCTCCAGGTGTTTACCGACGCCTTCGTGATCACCCGCGGCGGGCCGAACCACGCCACGCTCTTTCTGTCGGTCTATCTCTACCAACACGCCTTCCTCTACCTGAACATGGGCTACGCGGCGGCGATCGCCTGGTTCATGTTCCTCCTGGTGATGACGCTGACCCTGATCGTGTTCAAGTCGTCGCCGTTCTGGGTCTTCTACGAGAGCGAGCGCCGGGGGAAATAAGTATGGCCAGGCAGATCTCGACGCTGCCGTTCTGGCGCACGCGCGGGGGCCAGGATCGGCTCGTAACCGCAGCGATCTTTATGGTGCTGCTGGTGGGCGGGGCGGTGGTGCTGCTGCCGTTCTTCTGGATGCTCTCCACCGCGCTCAAGCTCCCCGAGCAGGTCTACCTCTCGCCGCCGGTCTGGCTGCCGTTCCCGCCGCAGTTTGTCAACTTCTGGACTGCCCTCACCCGCGTGCCATTCCACCTCTACGCCTTCAATACCACAATTATTGTCACCTTTGTGATGATCGGCACGCTGCTCTCCTGCTCCTTCACCGCCTACGGCTTTGCGCGGCTCAACGCCCCCGGCAAGGATTTCATCTTTATGCTGGTGCTTGCCACGCTGATGCTGCCGGGCGCGGTGACGCTGGTGCCCACCTACCTGATGTTCAACTCGCTCGGCTGGGTGAACACATTCCTGCCGCTGATTGTGCCATCCTTCTTCGGCAGCGCGTTCAACATCTTTCTGCTGCGTCAGTTCTATCTGACCATCCCGGTGGAACTGGAGGACGCGGCGAGGATCGATGGCGCCAGCCCCTATCGGATCTGGTGGAGTATCATGCTGCCCCTCAGCATGCCCGTGCTCGCCACCGTGGCAGTATTCACCTTTGTGGCCACCTATAACGACTTCTTCACGCCGCTGATCTACCTCGCCGACGAAGATAAGTACACGATCGCGGTGGCGCTCTCCTACTTCCAGGGCTCGCCACGGATCGGGCCGCAGATGCACCTGCTGATGGCGGCGGTCACGGTGTCGCTGCTGCCGCCGCTTATCCTCTTCCTCGCCGCCCAGCGCTACTTCGTGCGCGGCATCGTCCGGGATCAAGGGGTAGCGGCCCGGCCGCTGCCGATCTATAGCCTCTCGTAGCAGATACCTCAAGGAGAGCGTTGCCATGTCGAAGCCGACAGACTCCCAGCCGAAGCGGGCTATCAGCCGACGCCAGTTCCTGCGCGCAGCTGCCGTCGGGGCCGCTGCCCTCGCCACAACTGCCCTCGCTGCCTGCGGCGCAGCCAGCCAGCCCACCGCCGGCCAGCCGAGCGCCGCCACCAGCGCGCCCGCCCAGCAGGCGAGCGGCACTCAGAAGGTCCGGGCCATGATGTGGCTCAACAGCCCGGTGCTGGACGAGAACTTTAAGCTGCGCGCGCAGATGTTCAACGAGCTTAACCAGGGCAAGTACGAGGTCGACCTGCAGCTGCTGCCTTACGATCAGTACTGGTCTAAGCTGGATCTCGCCTACGCCGCGAACGACCCGATCGATACCTACATGTGGGACGTGCAGGCCTACACGCACTTTAAATCCGGCCTGCTCCGCAATCTGCAAGGCGATATCGACACGGTAACAGACTTTGCGAACGCCGAGCAGTACCCGCTCGAGCTCTACGACTACTGGCGCTTCGACGGCACCAACCTCTACGGTCTGCCCGAGAACATCCAGATGATGGCGCTCTACTACAACAAGGATATCTTCGACGCGGCTGGTGTCGCCTACCCCGACGCGACATGGACCTACGACAAGCTGCTTGAGGTTGCCAAGCAGCTTACGCTCACCGAGGGCGGCCAGACAACCCAGTGGGGCTTCGATAAGGGCGCGCTGGGCGCATGGTGGGGCGCGCAGACCTTCGGCTGGGCGGCGGGCTCGGCGTTTTTCGACAATGTGATCGAGCCCACCAAGTTCACCGTGAGCGACCCGCGCAATGTCGAGGGCCTTCAGTGGCTGAACGACCTGGTCTATGTGCATAAGGTGGCCCCCGACGCCACCCAGGCCCAGGCGATCGCCCAAGATGTCTCGCTCTTCCAGACTGGCAAGCTCGCGATGGTGGCCGACGGCAGCTGGTATATGTCGAGCAATGCGAACTCGGCCTTCAAGTGGGACATGGCGCCCCTTCCAATGTGGAAGGACAAGCGGGCGCTGCCGTTCTGGTTCGGCGGATGGGTGGTTGCCAATGCCTCCAAGGCCCCCGAGGCGGCCGTCGCCTGGGGCAAGTGGTCGGCCACCGAGTACCAGAAGGAGCTGGTGAAGAACCGCGACTGGATCCCGATCCGGCGCGCCGAGCGCGAGGCGGCTGAGTATCTCTCCGGCCTGCCGAGCGGCTTCAAGTCGGTGGTGGACACGCTGCCAGATGCCAGGATCGGCGACCTCTACCACGGCAGCTCCGCCCAGCTGGTGAACGAGATCATGGGGCCAATCTTCACCGAGGTCTGGAACAATAACATCACGCCCGAGGCGGCGGCGGCCGATATCGACGCCAAGGCTAACGCGCTGCTGGCGAAGGGGTAGGGGGAGACGAGGAGACCGGGAGACCGGGAGACCGGGAGACAGGTTCGGATCTGTTTGTACCGACAGGCGCTCCTTGTCTCCTTGTCTGCTTGTCTCCTTGTCTGCTTGTCTCCTTGTCTGCTTGTCTCCTTGTCTGCTTGTCTCCTTGTCTCCCGAGCTTGCGAAAGAGAGAGCGATGACTCACATTTGGTCGGTCGCCGCAGGCGGCGCGGCTTGCCATGTTGCGCTTGAGGACGGCGCCCTGAGCTGGCGCCTGAGCGGCGAGGCGCCCGGCCTCGACACCGCGCCGGGCCAGCTCTCGCCCCTCGCCATCGACGGGCAGCCGGTGCGCTGGGCGCAGGCCCGCCTGGTTGCGCTGGACGAGCCGGCAGCCGGTGTGCGCAGCCTCACCATCGAGGCGAGCAGCGCCGACGGCGCCCTCACGCTGCTCCAGCAGGTTGAGGCCTACCCCGACCGGCCGTTCGTTCGGCTGTCGGCGACGCTCACCAACCACGGCCACGCGCCAGTAACGGTGACGGGCTGCGAGCTGCTCGCGCTCGACGTGCCGCAGGCCCCGCTCTATCTGTTCCACGTCGACCAGTTCAGCTGGGCCTACCGGCGCGACTTCTTCAGCGAGCACCAGGCCCAGGTCTGGCCGAACCGCACGCCCCTGGAGGTGCGCATGGGCTCGTTCCCCTCGCACCACAACGGCCCGTCGAGCTGCGCCTGGTTCGCGCTGCGCCCGCCGCCCCACGATTACGACGACGAGCAGCCCCCCAACGCGGGGCCTGGCCTGGTCTGCGGGATCGAGTTCAACGGCAAGAGCCGCCTGCTCGCCTGGGCCGAGCCGGAGGCGAGCCACTTCCGCAGCGTGGTCGAGGCGCTTGCCCACACGCTTGCCCCCGGCGGCAGCTTTGCTGTGCCGGCCTGCTTCCTGGGGCGCTACTATGGCGACTGGGACGAGGCGGGCTACGTGACGCAGCGCTTCGCCGAGGCCTATGTCCACCCGCCGCGCCCCGACGAGCGCTACCCCTGGGTGCAGTACAACTCCTGGAAGTACGGCCAGGCGATTAACGAGGCCCAGCAGCTCGCCGTGATCGACCGCTGCGCCGAGCTGGGCGTCGAGCTGGTGGTGGTTGACCTTGGCTGGGCACGGGCGATTGGCGACTGGCGGCCCGACCCGCAGAAGTTCCCGCGCGGCTTAGCGCCGCTCGCCGAGCGCGCCCGCTCCTACGGCATGCGCTTCGGCGTCCACGTGGCCCTCGCCCAGTGCAGCCCGGAGGCCCCGGTGGCGCAGGCGCACCCCGAGTGGCTGGCCGGCAGCTACGATGACTACTTCGGCGCTGGCTTCCTCTGCCTCGGCCACGCGCCCTGCCGCGAGTGGCTCGCTGGCGAGCTCCTGCGCCTGCTGGAGGAGCAGCAGATCGACTATATCATCCAGGATGGCGAGGATATGGTGAAGCTGTGCCGCCGCGCCGACCACAGCCACGCCCCCGGCGACAGCAACTACAGCGGCTCGCAGCTTGGCCTCGACCTGCTGATCGAGACGCTGCGGCGCGAGCGCCCCGGCCTGGTGCTGGAGAACTGCGAGGACGGCGGCTGCATGCTGACCTACAAGATGGCCCGGCTCTACCATACTAGCATCACGGTGGACAATATCACCACCTACGCCACCCGCCAGGGCGTCTACGGCGCCTCGTACCCCTTCTCGCCGCGCTACAGCGTGCGCTACATGGAGGACGACCCGACGCCCTACACGCTCAGAAGCTCGATCTTCGGCGGGCCGCTGATCCTGATGCAGCGCATTGGCGACTGGGATACGCAGCAGATGGCAGACACCAGGGCGGCGATCGCGCAGTACAAGGCTCTGCGCGGCCTGATCCGCGACGCGAAGATTATCCATCTGCGCCGGCCACGCGCCAACATCGAGGGCGGGGGCTGGGGCTGGGACGCCATCCAGGCTGTCTCGGCGGCGCAGCACCGCAGCGTCGTGATGGTCTACCGCGCCCAGGGCGACCAGCCCACGCGCACCTTCCGCCCCCGTGGCCTGCTCCCAGACGCCACCTATCGGGTGGAGCTCGCCGGCACCGCCAGCAAGCGCTCGGGCGCCTCGCTCGCCACCGATGGCGTTACGGTGGCGCTGCCCGAGTTCGGGGCCGAGCTTATCGATATTCAGCGCATTGACGGCTAGGCAGGCGATGCAGCAGCATAGCGCCACGATCAATACCCACTGGAGCTACCACGGCTTCCGCGCTATCGTGCTGGAGAACCGCCACCTGCGGGCGGTTGTCCTGCCCGAGCTGGGCGCAAAAGTCTGGTCGCTGGTGGACAAAGCCGCCGACCGCGAGGCGCTCTGGCATAACCCGCGCGTGCCGCCACGGCCCGTCCACTACGGCGCCGCCTACGACGACTGGTTCTGCGGCGGGTGGGACGAGCTGTTTCCTAACGACGCGCCCACAGCGGTGGCCGGCGAGGCCTACCCCGACCACGGCGAGCTCTGGTCGATGCCGTTTGCGTGGGACGTCTCCACGGACGGCGGCGCGGTCAGCTTGCGCACGTGGCGCGCAGGCGTGGTGACGAACACCAGCATCGAGAAGCGCATCACCCTGCGCCCGGACGAGTCGCTGCTGCGCTTCGGCTACCGGATCAGCAACGACGGGCCTGGCCCGCTCGACTTCCTCTGGAAGCTCCACCCGGCGCTTCGCGTCACGCCGGCCTCGCGCATCGATCTGCCCGCCCGACAGGTGATGGTGGACGAGGGCTTCCGCGACCGGCTCGCGCTCGACTCGTTCAGCTGGCCCCACGCGCTCGCCCCTGACGGGAGCACGATAGATGTGCGCCAGGTTCCGCCGCAGGCTGCGGCCACCTGCGACTTCTACTACGCCGTCGAGCTTGAGGCCGGCTGGTGCGCCCTGACCGACACGGCGGCCCGCGCCGGGTTCGGGCTCACCTTCGACCCGGCTGTCTTCAGGTCGGTGTGGGTCTTCGGGGCGTACGGCGGCTGGCGCGGGCTGTATACCGCCATCCTCGAACCCTGCACCGGCTACCCCTACCGACTCGAGCAGGCGATCGCCCAGGGGACTGCCAGCAGGCTTGCGGCGGGCGAGACCTTGGCGACCGAGGTGGTGGCGGTGCTCTACCGTGGCGTGCAGCAGGTGGCGCGCATCAGCGCCGCTGGGGAGGTTGCGTGAGCGGAGCGTGTACAGGCAAAGCGGCCCTCGTCACCGGCGCCGCCAGCGGGATCGGCCGGGCCACGGCAGTGGCGCTGGCGCGGGAGGGCGCGGCGGTGATGATCGCCGACCTGCAGCGCCAGGCGGGCGCGGCGGCCGCAGCTGCCATCTCGGCGGGCGGCGGGCGGGCGGCGACATTCTATAGCGAAGCGCAAAACGTTTGAGCGCAACGCGCAAAGTGGAAGCGCATGGCAATGCGGGCCACAGGCCAAGGTCAGGCGCAACTGTTCTGCCCACCGCTATAGCGGCGCGGCGGATCAGCTGTCCAACTCGTGCCGGGCGGCGGGGAAGCCCAGAATGGTCGAGAGGCGCCTGGACTCGGATAGCACGAGGGCGAGCAGCTCGTCGCGGCGGGCGGGGTTGAAGCGCACGCTCGGCACCGCGATGCTCATCGCGGCGATCATGCTGCCGGCCGCGCCGTACACCGGGGCCGCCACACAGGAGAGCCCCGGCGTCGACTCCTCGCTGTCGAAGGCGTAGCCGCGGGCGCGGATGGCCGCCACCTCTGCCCGTAGCGCACGTGGGTCGGTGATCGTACACGAGGTGAGCGGGGTGAGCGGGATGCCATCGGGGAAGCGCTCGGCCAGCGCGTCGTCGTCGAGGACGGAGAGCAGCATCTTGCCCACCCCGGTGCCGTGGGCTGGGAAGCGCTTGCCGACGGCTGAGACCATGCGGATCGTTCGCGTCCCCTGCTCCTTGACCACATACAGCACGTCGGCGCCGTCGAGCACCGCCAGATGAACCGTCTCGTCGCAGCTGCGGGCCACAGCGGACACAATCGCCTGGCCGTCGCCCACGAGATCGGTGCTAGCGATGTAGGCGCTGCCGATCTCAAACAGGGCCGGGCCAAGCCGGTACGTCCGCTCACGGCGCCCCTCGCGCAGGTAGCCGCGCTTTATCAGCGTCATCAGCAGCGCGTGGCCGCTGCTCTTGGGGAGGTCGAGCACGGCGCAGATCTCGGAGAGCGACATCCCATCGCGATGCCGAACCAGCAGCTCGAAGATGTCGAGCACGCGGGCGGCCGACTTTACGCCGCTGTGGATGTCGTCGTGCGGTAGATTGTTCATAATGATGAAATGCGCTCACAGCTATGAACAAAATATAGCAGTGGCAGATAGCGCTGTCAATCATGCGCAAGAGTGTTGGTGCCGCCCCTGGTGATGGGCCACGAGTTTGCGGGCGAGGTGGTGGCGCGCTCGTAGGCTGCGGCGAGCTCGGTGTAGAGGCCCGCACCCTCCGTGAACGCAGCTGTCTCCTCCGCCTGCGTTAACGCTACCCGCGCCGCGCCCCGCCGCACCCCTGCCGCTCGCCCGGCCAGAATGTGCTTCAGTACGGCGCCCTGCGTACGAGCCTGCCGGTCGACCGGGCCGAAGTCCGGGCTGAACTGAAAGGCCAGGGCAGCGCCCGCGAGGACGATCCTGGCGTCGGTGTCGCTCAAGGCCACGCTGTTGTCGCGCAGCCGCTCCGCACACTCTGTGGCCCGTTGCTGTCGCGAGGCATCCCATGCAAGGCGTGGGAACGCCCTGAGCGTCATCTGGGGCTCGCCGGGGCTTAGCCCCGCCATAGGGCGCTCCAGCAAGGCGTCGAGCACGGCGCCGATGTCCGGCGCACAGTCAGCGCGACCAAACTCTGCCGGTGCCCCGTACGCCGCCTGCCACTGGTCGCGCAGCGCCCCAGCCTGCTTGATGAAGCCCAGCCGCTCTAGCGCCGCCAGGGCAATCTGCATGCGCAGGTAGGGGGGCGGGTAGCGATTCTGAGGGTCCGCCGCCTGCGCCATCTCGCTCGGCTTACGTGCAAGGAGCGTTGCCAGGCTGCCGACGAAAGCTGGCCCGGCGCACAGCGTGCCGTACACATCGGCGAACACTTCAGAGCTCCAGGGCCGCCACCAGAGCTGTCGGCGCTCATCGTCGATAGCCGCCCGCCCCAGGTTGTCGTCGATGGCGGGGTTCAGGGTCAAGTCATCGGCCACCAGATGGCCCGCCTCGTGGGCGAGCAGCAACGCCTCGGGGAGGAAGCTCGAGTCGTACCAGGGCAGGCTAATCACCGGCACCACGATCTGCCGCAGCCGCACGCCATCGAGCTGTGTGAAGCGCACCCGCTCCTCCACCGTTGCCAGGATCAGTTCGGCCCGCCGCAGCGTGGCCGCAGGGCTGCGATTGCCGTCGAGGAAGACCAGCGGGGGCTCCGGGGGGTGGTCCTGACCGCGCGCGCGCACAACCGGCAGGTAGCACTGCCAGACGAACTCGTCGAGCGCCTCCAGCAGCACACTGGTTGGGGGCGCCAGGCGCAGCTCCAGCTTCTGCCTGAAATAATCCCAGGTGCGATGCAGCTCGAGCACGAAGAACTCTGCTCTGGGCAGGGCGTGGAAGAAGCGCTCGGCGCTCGCCTGCTGCTCGAGGGCCTGCACCTCCGCCTCTACCTGTGCGAGCATGCCCTGGAGCTCGGCTGCGATCCGGCGCACCTGGCGGTGGTGCTTCTCCAGCGGCTGGTTCGCCTCGCTGGCGGCTTTCCAGGCGTCGATCTCGTTGGCGATGCTGGCGCACTTGTGGCGTAGCTCCCAGCGCTTGAGGCTCAGCAGATCGGCGAGGGCCATAGCTCTCCTCCTGACGAAAAGGGCCAACGGCACCGGGCGCCGGTCGAAGCGCTGCGCGGTAGGCGTCCGGCGTCACGCGCCCGATCGCATGTCGGGGCTGCTGGCGGTAGCCGGATAGTACAGTTCTACCTGTCCCTCGATCCAGTCCTCGCCGCCCAGGAGCTGGAGCCGCGCCGCCTGCACCAGCAGCTCCAGGGCAGCGGGCGCAAGGCCGTCGGCGCCGCCCAGCTGCCAGAGCAGGGCATCTACCGGGCTGTGGCCGAGGCGGGCGACTGGCCGTGGCCCCAGGGCGAGCACGCTTACGCCGAAGCGCGCCAGGGCGACCGCGTAGCTATTTCGCAACAAGAGCACCCTAAGATCTTCGCTCGCCACGCCGGTGGTGCGCGCCTCCAGCACGAGCAATGCGTCGAGCAGTTTCAGGTTGCCGAGTCGGGAGGCGAGCATATCTGGCGACAGATCGACCTCGCGCACCGAGGGCGGTGGCCCCTTCGTGCGCGGCGCTAACGGGCGTTCTACGCGCAGCACAATCTCGCCGCCCGCGTAAGACTGATGCAGATCGACCAGCAGATGCACAAGCTTGATGTGGCCGCCACGGTCGTCCGGCGCCAACTCCCAGTGGTCCTGGCTCACAACCAGCTGCGGCCCGGGCGGCAAGACGCCCTGCCGGTACGTCGCCTCTGGCCCCGTCGCAGGCTGCGAGGCGAGAATGCGGAGCGGGGCGCCGGCGAAGGGCTGCTGGTGAGGCAGCGGGTTCCAGCACGTGTAGCAGAAGCGCTGAGCGATGCCCTGCTGCGCCTGGGCGAAGCGTGCCAGCCCCCAGGGCAGCATCTCCAGCAGCGGCCCCTCGGGGCAGATCCGCAGGAGCGGCGGCTCGGCGCCCTCGCTTCCACGCAGCGCCCAGTCCGGTCCTAGCTGGGCGGCCAGAGCGGGAGCGAGCAACGCGCCGAGCTGCTCGCCGAAGGCGATGTGGCTCTGGGCGCCGCTCCGCCGCGAGCTCAGGGCGCCGACGAGCAGCTCGATCGCTTCGGCCATGGTGGTAGGCGCAGTGCCTGCCGTCACGGAGTGCCACTCGAACAGGGCGCTGCTACTCCGCACGGCATGCTGGGCACTTTTCGCCTCGCTGCGCTTGCCGATGCCGGGTCCCGCATCCTGTGGGAGCCTAACGACCACGGTCTGGCGCGGGGAGGGCGCCGCCCCGAGCGGGTCGCTGGGCAGCTTGTCCGTAAGCGGAGCTCCCCCGAGCGCCTCCTCGCCGTGCTTGATCGCTGTCGCGAGCACGGAGGAGGCCCGCGTCTCGGCGTCCACCCGCTGGGTGTAAGCCTGGCCGAGCGTGCGCCAGCGCCGCTCGATCTGGTCGCGGATGCCGACATCGCCGAGCCTGAGGGCGCAGGTATGGGCCGCCTTGAGATCGGCCACGGCGTGCTCCAGGTTGCGCAGCTCCAGGTTGGCTACGGCGGAGAGCAGAAAGGCATCGCGCAGCCAGGCGCTGCCGCTCTGGGTCGCGCCGAGCGCGTCGTGCAGCTGGGCAGACAGAGCGGCCGCGCGCACAAGGTCGCCGCCAGCGCGGCCGCGCACCAGGCAGAGGAAGGCGGCTGTGTAGAGCAGCTGTGGCCGCGCTTCTACGCCGGACTTGCCCTTGTCGATCAGATCGTTGAGCTTGCGCAAGGCGTCGGGCCACGCCGCGAGCCAGATCCGGTCCAAGTTTACCGCGAGTGTGCGCCCAACGCGCCGTTGGCTCAGGCGTTCCTGGAGCCAGCTAGCGGCGCTGCTCCGGGCGCCGAAGGCGCCAAGCAGCCGGGCGCAGGAGCTGAACAGCAGCGGCCAGTCCGACTCGCTGGTATGCACCTGCGCCACCAGGGTGTTCAGCTGACTCCAGAGCTCGTCGCCCGCCTCGCTGGCGAGGCGGATGAGCAGCGGAGGCCGCGACGGCTGCGGCTGCCCGAGCAGGCCCAGGGCGTTGCACTCCGCCGGGTCGAGGGTAAAAACGTTGAGCAGACGCGACGACCAGCCCGGCAGTACGGCCAGGGTACGCATCACGTCGACCTTATCGAAGGGTGGCAGGCGCAGCAGCAGCCCGAGCGCCTGCCGGAGGGCATCGGCCGCGCACGCGTGGTAGATCTGGGCCGCCTCGCGCTGCTGCTCGTCGTCGCCGGGCTCGACCTGCCCGAAGAAGCGCACCAGGAGCAGCAGCGCCTTGGCGCGCACGCGATCCTCCGGCGTCGGCAGGCGCTCGACCTCGCGCAGGCGCAGTGCGCACTCGCGTCTGGCCTCCCTGGGCTGCAGCCTGAGCGGGGTGCGTAGAAAGGACTCGTACTGCACCAGGACCTGGAAGCGCGAGACCTGCGGGTCACTCGGGGCGAGGGTCGCGCTGAAGGTATGCCCGTGCCGCAGCTGCGCGTCGATCTGTGGCCAGTTGCCGTCGATCTCAAGGTAGTACTGGAGGAGCAGGTTCGTCGCCTCGAGCTGAACCGCCGGCAATGCCACCCGCTGTCGGGCCTTGAGGGTGGCGATCAGGCCGGTCCAGTCGCCGCGGGCGACCGCCGCCGCGACCATGTGCTCAAGGCTCTCGGTGGCGCCGAGCTCCACCGCCTCGCCCTGGATGAGCCGGATATAGTCGGCCTCGCCCTGGAACCGGGCCGCCTCGTCCGCGTCCTCGCACAGCCGCGCCGCGCGCTGGTAGAGCTCCGCCGAAGCGCCGAGGCGGCCCTGGAGTCGTGCGGCCCGGGCGGCGAGCGCCAGGAGCCGGGGCGTCTCGTGCTGCTGGCGCCTGGCCTCAGCCACAAGCACGATGGCGCCGGGCCAGTCGGCGCAGTCGAGCAGCTGGTCGATCAGGTCGAGGCGAATCTGGTGGAGCAGGTTGCGCGCCGCGAGGTTGTTCGGCTCGTTGTCGGCCACACGGGAGGCGAGCTCGTACGCCTCGCGGATCGTCATCCTGGCTTGCGGCCACTGGCTGTTCGCCCGCTCGACCGTGCTCAGCAGCCTGTGGGCGAGCGCCGACTCCGCCGCGCCGAGCCTGGCGGCCGTGCGCACACAGTCGCGGGCGCAGTGGAGGGCCTGCTGAAGCTCGCGCCGCCCTACGCTCGCCTGGGCGAGCACGGTGTAGGCCCTGAAGCGCCCCCGGTCGCCGGCCCAGCCGGAGGCGAGGCCGAGGGCCTCGCGGGCGAGTTCCTGGGCCCGCGCGAGCTTGTCGTGGTCCTGGGGCTGATCGGTGGCGGCGAGCAGCGCCTCGGCAAGGGCGAGACCCGCCTCCATGCGGTCGTGCCGGACAAGGGCGCGCCCCGCCAGGACGCTCGTATCGAGCAGCTCGGCCATGGCCCGGTCGTCCCGCTTGAGCAGCTCGGCGGCCTCTTCGCTTGTCTCAAAGCTCTCGTTGTAGAGGGCGTCCAGCAGCGGGAGCGGCCCAGATCTGAACGCCGCGAGCTGCTCGCGCCAGAAGGCCACGGCCTCGCGGCGGCGGCGCATCAGGAAGGCGTGGTAAAGCGCTTCGCGTAGATAGGCGGCCTGCTCGGTGGGGTCTGTGCTCTCACGCAGTCGCTCGGCGAAGTAGCGGAAGGCTTCGCGCTGGAGCTCGACGAAGATCGGCTTGCTAGCCAGAGCTCTGATCTGCGGCTCCCACACCAGGCGGTTGAAGCGGATCGTAACCGCGTCGCCTGCGTGGACCTGTTCTACCCAGCTGTAGCGCGTCAGCTCCTCGAAGAGCGCCTTGATCGGGACCGGCTCGCTCGCCTGCCGCCGACTGTCGGCCAGCGCTGCGCGCATCGGCGGCAGATCATCGCTCTCGCGATCCTGGTTCAGCTGGTTGCGGCGGGCGCTGGCAATATATCCCGCGAGAATGCTTTGGGCCGCCTTGACATCCAGACTGCGGAAGATCACCCCGTAGCGCAAGAGCAGCGGCAGGTCGAGGTTGTCGATGCGCTTGATAATCCGCTCCACAAGGTACAGCAGGCCGATATTGCCCGTATCCTCGAGGTCTTCGGGTTTGATGGACGGCGCGTCGCGCACCATGTCGGCGTACATCGCCAGCTTAAGCGGCACAATCCGCGGGGCGTCCTCGTTAGTGCCGGGCTGCTCAGTGGCGGAGCTGAGGATCGGCTCGATCAGCTGGCTGAGCGGGGAGCGGTTGAACTTACGCTTCTCGTTGAGGTACGCCCGGCCCTCGTTGTGGCTGAAGCCGCGCAGCTCTACCTCGACCAGGGCCGTGCGCTCCTCCAGGACGCGATCGACGATGGCGCCGTAGCGCCCGAGGAGGCGCTGGCGCCCCGAGAGCACCACGCGCAGGTTCGGATAGCCGACGGCGGCGCCGGGCGCGGCCTGGTCGCCGCGGCGCATGCGGCGCAGCAGGCCCAGCAGGCGCTCCAGGTTCGTGGCGCCACCGTCGAAGCGCTCCTGAATGACCTCCAGCGTGTCGATAAAGAGGATCACGGGGCGCCCCTCGTAGACCTCGGCGAGCACGTCGGCGAAGCCGGCGGCGCGGTCGCCGCTCTCGTCCTGGCGCATCAAAGCCTCGACGCGGCGCTGCGGCGGGCGCTGGTCGTTCAGGCTCTGGGCCAGGGCGCCCAGCACCAGCTCGGGATATTGCACGTAGCGGTACTGGTCGGCGCGGCTGCGGACCGCGTCGTAGTCGAAGCGGGCGCAGGTGTGGCCCTGAGGCACGGCGTAGCGCGCCAGCAGCCAGTTCACCGCCGCCGTCTTGCCGTGGCCCGGCGGGCCGTGCAGCAGCATCAGCCAGGCGGTGCTTGTGGGCGCAAAGAACCGGTCGATCTCCAGCTTCACCGTGTCGCGCACGATGTAGCTAATCGTCCGTTGCCACTGCTCCGACCAGAAGGTGCGGGCCGCCAGATAGTCGCGGCGGGCTACGAGATGCACCAACCAGCGCTGGCTCGGGTCATCGGGTAGGGCGAGGGTGGCCAGCAGCTCGCGGCGCTCCTCGAGGGTGCGCAGCCAGCAGTGTGCCCGGCTCAGGTCGAAGGCGGCATCGGCCTCGTCGAACCATGTGTCCATCAGCGCCACGGCCTCGCCGGGCGCGGCGGCGGCCAGGTGGAAAAGCTGCTCGCAGCGCCAGTCGATGCGGTCCACCATCACGTTCGTCTGCTCGGCCTGGCCCGCGCAGTAGCGGGAGAGCCGCAGGCTGAGGGTGGCCAGCTCGGCACGGCGCTCCGGGGTGAGCCACAGCCTGGCGTGTTGTGCCTGGATGTCTGGCATCACACGCAGGCGCGCGTGTCCCTGGTGCAGATCCTCGATGAACCCCTGGCGCTGCAGCTCGCCGACGAGCCCCGAGCACTCGGTCGGCGAGCGCTCGGGCCAGAGGGCCTCCAGCATGGGCAGGGTGAACCAGCGTGCGAGGGCGAGCTCGGCGAGGGCCTGCTTGCGCTCGCCCTCGCTCCAGCGGCGGGCCGGGGCGGCGATCTGGGCGAACATCAGCTCGGACAGCTCGTGCTCCTGGCCGTGGATCAGGCCCTGAAGCTGCTCGTTTGGCCCAGCCTGGGCCGGGGGCTGCTCCAGCTGATTGTATAGCTCGGCCAGGGAGCGCTCGAGCTCGGTAATGCGCTGCGTGGACATAGTCTGCCTCTAGGCCCTGCCGGCGGTGCGGCAGAGGCGGCGCTCAGTGCTACTCGGACACGGCGATCAGCCCGTCGTGGACGTAGTTCAGATCTGTGAATCGCTCCACGAGGTCGCGGGGGCTCAGGTCTCGTCCGCGCAGCCCCGGAGCAGCGAGAATCCAGTGCGCGTAGGCCTCCACTTCCTTCACGCCAATCTGCTTGCGCTCAAGCAGCAGGACGAGCCCGGCGAGGCCGCAGCTTCTCAGCTGCAGGCGACTGTAGAGGAAGTAGCGGCGCGCCCAGACGCGCGAGAGCCACTGCACACGATTGGCGGGCAGGGTATCGCAGGGGGCCTCTCTGATCGCATCGCTGTGCTGGAGGAACAGCGGCGCCCAGGGGCTGGTGGGGAGGGCAAGTTCCGCAGAACTCGCTACGCCCTTGAAGGCCATCACTAACCGCACCTTGCTGTCCGGCTGGAGGGCCGGCAGGATCAAGTACTGGAGCAGCCGGTTGACATCGTTCGCGCCGAGCTCGGGGTTCACGTGGTCGAGAAACAGCACCAGCTCCTTGTCGCGGGCCGCCCGCATCAGATCGGCCCAGAACTGCCGCGCCAGCACCTCCAGGGCGATCTCGTCGGAGCGGCGCACGACGAGCAGATGGTCCAGGTTGCCCTGCTCCGGGACCAGATCGGCGATGGCCACACCTTCTTCCGGCGGGTCAAGCGAGACGAGCGTGCTGTCCACCGTGCTGACGCGGCTGTTGAGGGCGTGGGTAAAGCGGTTGAAGGCCTCGGGGCCTACACCGCCGGCCAGCTGCACCCCCCGGCCGGTGTGCTTGCGGCAGCCGTCGCGGATGAGGCGCAGGGTGTCCCAGAAGTTCAGGTCGGCCCCGTCGAGGTCGGCGTAGATGAAGGGCTGGTTACGGCGTTTGCAGCACTCGGCCAGCACAAACATATGGGCTGTCTTGCCGGTGCCGGCCTCGCCCATAAACAGGACGAGCGGGGGTGCGCCTTGCGCATGGTCGCCTTGGTGGCCGTTCAGCAGCTGCGGGAGCGCTATGGGGCGGCCCTCGACGGCGACCAGGGCGCGGAGCGCGACAGGCCAGGCGAGGTAGTGGCGCTCGGGAGGCTTGGGTAGCTCGTCCAGGCTGAGGGCGAAGATGTGGACCAGTGGCGATGCCTGGGTGTCGAGCCTGATCACCTGCTCAACATTCTGCTGACCGGCCGTGTAGGGCTGGTCGGCCACGTAGAGGGCCGGCAGGGCCCAGGCCCACATCTGCTGCGCGGGGCCTGTGGCGCCGCCGGCCTCGCGGGCTGCGGCTGCGCCCGTCGGCTGCGACTGCGCTGCGAGCGTGGCCTTGATGACGGCGTGCCGCGCCGCCGTGAGGGCCAAATCGACCGATTTGCCCTCGGCGAGGGAGCTGTAGAAGGTGCCCATCAGGGCCACGGCGGCGGCCGCGTGGATGTCGCCCTGCATGGCGATCACCGCGAGTACCCCGCCGGCGATGAGCGCCCCGCTGAAGCCCCGCACCGTGCGCGCGGCGGCCTCGGGGTCGGCGTTCTGGCCGGAGCGGCAGGCGTTGAGGACCACCAGGCGCGGCACGCCGCCCTGAAAGAGCCCGAGCAGATCGGAGGGCTTGAGCTCGGCCGGCAAGCTGCCGGCGTCCTCAACATCGCCCTGGGTGAGCAGCAAGGTGGGCGTATTGCCATTGTATCTGCCATGGCCGACGAAGTGGAAGACGTGCGGCTTCCACTTCGCGAACCATTCGCTGAGCAGCGGCACGCTCGGGCGCACCAGCACGCGCAGATCAACCTGCCAGGGGAGCAGCGGGAAAAGGCCCTGATCCACCTGGAGCGCTTCCTCCTGGCCTTGGATCAGCTCGTCCTCCGTCAGCTTGTGTCCGAGCACCACGAGCACGCGCAGCGTCTCGCCGCTGGCGAGGGGGACAACCTCGCGGTAGTTGACGCCGGGGCGGTCGCGGACCCGCACCATCGAGTGGGGGATGTCGATGGCCATGGCGGCGGTGCGGAAGCCGCCGTCAACCTCGCTGCACATCAGCTCCCAGGGCGTAGCCGCCAGCTCATCACCTGTGGAGCCTTGGTCGATGTGCAGCACCGTGCGCATGCCGCCCGCCCCCCGGCTCTCCTCGAAGCACTGCTGCCAGTAAGTGTACAGCCCGTTCTCCGTGGCGGCCGGGTCGCGGTGGAGCAGGTCGAAGAGCTGCTTGCCAACCTCCTCAAGCACCGTTCGATGCTGGCCGGGGCTCGCCTCGATGAGCTCGCGCTGCGCTTCACGCAGCTGCTGCGGCTCGATCCGCAGCGCACAGGGGAACCCCGCCGCAGGTACGGCATAGCAGTCGCAGCCCTCGGGGCTGAGGATGCTCGCCATGTAGGTGCCGTCGGCTGCTTGGTACAGGCGGAAATGAAACTCTTTCATGGTGGCGTCCATTG
>Ga0209490_10002221_pt1 | contig 18442 bp, 12 predicted proteins | sample MAT06_FD_187209 | JGI IMG/M metagenome (GOLD analysis project Ga0209490, IMG submission 187209) | Freshwater microbial communities from Lake Fryxell liftoff mats and glacier meltwater in Antarctica - MAT-06 (SPAdes) (version 2) | ecosystem: Environmental > Aquatic > Freshwater > Ice > Liftoff... | reverse complement strand
CCGAGAAGTCCGGTGGCGCCGACTGCATTATCAGCATCACGAAGGCCGCGCCGGCGGTCGGTGACACCATCGAGGGCACCTTCGGCGGCACGCTCGGCGACGGCAGCGGCACCGGTCACGATGCGACCGAAGGCTCGTTCAGCATCGTGCGCGTGCAGTGACGCTAAGTGCAGCTCCTCTCAATTTGGTGGCCAGCGGACTTCGTGATCCGCGCCACCGTCTTCGTTGGCCGCCCTGCGAGGTACCCCGGGTACCGCTCAGTCGGGCGTGAAAGCCAAGCGCCCGGGCCATGCGCTGACGTCGAAGGCGTCGGGCGTGTCGCTGCCGCTGCTGCTTCCGGCCGGGAAACGAATCGGCACGAGGCGCGTGCGCTGACCGGTCGGCGCGAAGCGGGCGATCGTCGATTCGAAGCCGACCTCGATGACCCAGAAGTCGCCCGTCTCCGGGTCGCGGGCCAGGCCACGCGTCGCGCCGAGCGTCGGGAACGTGACCAGCGCGCCGTCCTGGGCAACCGTCGCGTGTAGCAGCTGGCCGCTGCCCCCGGTCCAGTAGGCGGGGTAGCCGTCGGGGGAAATGGTGCTCGGCGCGAAGCCATCGACGTAGATGCCGCTGCCGACCCCGAACGTCGCGCCCTGCAGCAAGACGTTGCCCGTCAGGCGGTCGATGACTGCGACGCGCTTTGGCGATGTGCCGAGCTTCTGCACGAAGACGTCCCGGCCCGACCACGCGCCGGGCACGTGGTCCAGCGTGCCGACGCTGCTCCAATTGGCGATGCTGGCCTTGACCACCACCTCCTCGGCGATCGCGCCGTCCCAGCCGAGTTTCCAGATCGAGCCCGCGTAGTCGCTCCCGGCGCTGGTCACCCACAGGCCGTCGCCCGCGACGCGGTCGTGCACAACGCCCTGCACGGCGCTGTCAGGCGTGTCGATGACACGCAGGCGCGCGCCGCGTGGCGACAACACCAGCACGCCGCCATGGCCTTGCGTATCGCTCCACGCGACGAGCAGCGCCGCGCCGGCGGGGCTGGCGCAGTCGGGGCAGGCCGCGAGGCCGGGGCACTCGGGCGCGCCCTCGCTACCGACGCAGAAGCCGCCCTCGCACCGGTCATCCGCCGTGCACGCATGACCGTCGTTGCAGCTCGACCCATCGCCTTGCGCCACGCCGCCGGTGCAGCCGCCTGCGTAGCAGGTCTCGCCCGCGACGCACGCGTACCCGCTCACGCAGACCTCGCCGTCGCGCGCGATCGCGCCGCCCACGCACCAGCCGCGCTGGCAGGTCCCGTCCCGGCGACACGGGTCGCTGTGGCTACATGGTGCGCCCTCGATCAGGCATTGCTCGCCAACCGCGCAGCCGGCGCCGACGCCGTCCGAGACGTTGCAAGCGTCGTCGACGCCAGTGCAGCGTGTCGGGCACGCGCCCGCCGCCGATTCGGCGCCGCACGGTGTGCCCGCGGCCAAGTATTCCTTGGTGCAGCCGGCGACCGGATCGCACACCGTCGGCCCGCACTCGGTCGCTCCCCGGCAGACGACCAGCGCGCCCAGGATGCATTCGCCAGCCTGGCAGAAGCTGAATTCGTGGCAGTTGTCGACGCGCCCACAGCCGGTCTGGTCGGGCGCGACGGAGGGCTCGCAACGGCCCGTCGCGGGGACGCACGCGAGCTCGCGACAGGGCGGCGGCAGCGGCCCATCAGTGCAATCGACGGCCGGCCGCGGCACGCACGCGCCGTCGACACAGCGGACCTGCGCCGCGCAGAGATCGGCGCCCGCCGAGCCCTCGCATTCGAAGTCGACCGCGCAGCCCGCGGGCACGGGCGGCGCGATGGGGTCGCGGTCGCGGAACAGGCCACCGCCGGTCGCGAGCCACAGCACTTGCCCGCCGTCGACTAGCGCGTCGAGCACAGAAGCATCCGCACCGAGCCCCGTGACGGTCTCGGGCGAACGGAACGCTACCTGGAAGTCGCCGGTCGGATACACCAGCACGTCGTCGTGCCGGCGCGTCGCGCCGCGGCCGCCAAGCAGGTTGAGGAAGATGTCGTCGCTGAAGAGCCACGTGCCCTCGGCACTGTCCCAGAAGCCGGTCTGCGGCCGCGAGTCGAAGCCCACGACGTCGGGTATGAGGAATTCCCCGGCGGCCCACATCGGCGCGAGCCCGACGCCGTGACCGTCGAGCGCGCTGATGCGGAAGCGGGGCTGGAGCGGAAAGATCCCCCAGTCGATAGGGTCGTCGTTGTCCGCCTGGCGCGCGAAGTCGGCGCTGTGCAGCAATGACTCGGTGCGCCCGTCCTCGGCCTGCGACACGACGACACCGGCGCCACCGGAGGCAGTGCAGGCGTTCATGTGGAGGCGCGCCGCCTCGGGCCGCTCGGCCACCTTGATGCGCTGCTGGCGGATGACGTCGCGGCCGCTGCGATCGCGCGTCTCGAAGAGCGCGCCCTGCGCGTCGCCCGCGCCGCCGAAGAACAAGAAATCGGGCGTGACGGCGAAGCAGCCGACGCTGACCCCGAGCCCGCCCGACAATTGCCAGGTCGCGCCGCGGTCACCCGAGTGGAACAGGTTGTAGCCCGCGTCGATGAAACCCGCGAGCGGCTGGCGAAACGTCACCATCCAGCGCTCGTCACGGTCCGATTGCAGAAACGGCACCGCCAGATCTTCGGGCAATCCGGCGAGGCGCCAAGGTCCGCCCACGTCCGGTCGCCAGTGCACGAACATGGCCTCGCGTGACCACAGGCCGGTCGAGGCAACCGCGACGCGCGAGTCGAACGCATTGCTCGCCTCGAGGCCCGTGGCCAGTGTCTGCCACGTGCGCCCACCATCGAGGCTGCGCATGAGAGCCTTTCCGCTCGCGCTCGGCGGGCCGCCCGCGATGACGGAGATGCGGCTCACCGCGAACAGCGCGCCGTCGGCGCCGCGCGCGAGCGTCATGACTGCCGGCGCGGTCGCGACGCGGTCGACCGACAGCGCGAGGTCGGCGCCGAGCACCCAGCGCTCGAGCCGCGCCGCGCCCGCCTCGACGCGTGAGACGACGAGCGCATCGACGGACGCGACCAGATCGACGAAGCCGTCGATCGGGGTCGCATCCGTCCAACCTGCGTCGCGCTGCACGCTGATCGCTCCGTCGCTCACGACGGCGACGCGCAACCCGAGGTCGGCGACGGTGAAGCTGCTCCCCGCCGCGAGAGCCGGCGGCAGCGCCACCTCGCGAGCGGACGCCGCGCCCTCGTCGATGACGAACAAGCGCGCGGGCGCGAACGTGCTGGCGTCGAGGCGGCCGTTGGCCAGCATCCAGGTGCGCTCGACGCCTGGCGTGAATGCGCCGCCGACCCAGCGCGCGTCAGCGCCCCCAAACGAGACGCCGGCCGTCAGCGCGCTGGCGCTGCCATCGTTGGCGACGCGCTCGAGGACCAGCGCCTCGTCGCCGAGCGTGCCCATGTTACGGAGCTGCAGCGCCGTGCCTCCAGGCTGCGGCACGACATCGAGCGTGAGCGCGCGCGTCCACGCCGTAAACGACGAGCCGCCATCTATGGAGCGCCAGACCCCATCGTCGGTCCGCAGCAGGATGACATCGCCATGCGCGCGCACCGTAAAGACAGCCGGCACCACCGGCAGCGCTCGCTCGACGACGAGGTTCCATGGCGCCTCGGAGACCTCGCTGTCGCCGCCCGATGCGTCACCCGCCGCGTCTTCGCCTGAGGACCCGCACCCCAAGTCCAGCGCGGCCACCATGAGCCCCAAGAACCCACTCCATCGCAACCGTCGCAGTGTCATTGGGCCTCCACGTCTTCGAGCCTACGCTGCGTGGCTGCGCCCAGCAATGCGGCCGAGGCTTGGCTGCGAGTCGTTCGTGGCCTCGCAGGGGGCCCAGCTGTTGGGGCGATACGAACGCGGCCCTCGGCCAGGCAGATGAAGGCGATGCTGCGGCCTCAATCAGGCGACGGCTCGCCCTTGGCGGCCGCATCTGTGAGGGCCGCTCGTCGGCGCCGGTCGATCGCCGCCTTGACGATGCGCACGTAATCGACCATCGCGTCGCGCGCACGGATCCCTTGGTTCGTCGTGTGGATGCGACGGTGCAGCACGACCGGTAACAGCACCGCGAAGCGCAGCCCGAGCTCCATCGCGTGCTGGTACCAGCTCACGAACTCGCCCACGCGCCACTGGGTCTCGAAGGGCCCGACGCGCGCGAAGGCCGCCGCGCGGAAGAGGCCCCCGCCCGGGACCATCGCGGCGATCGCGGCCGCGGGGACGCGCGTCCTGGCGCGCTCCTCGGGTGTGAGCTCGGCGCTGTGGAACTGCAGGGCGTGGCCGAAGACCATGTCGAGCGTCGGATCATTCGCGAGCGCGGCGAGCTGGAGGCGCGTCTTGTCCGCGTCCCAGAGGTCGTCCGCGTCGAGGAACGCGATGAGCTCCCCGCGCGCCTCGGCGACGCCCCGGTTGCGCCCCGCGCCGATGCCCGCGTGGGCCTGCCGAACACAGCGGACGACGCCGCCAAACGAGTCCGCGAGCGCCGCGCTGCCGTCGCTCGAGCCGTCGTCGATGACGATGACCTCGGTCGGCGGCACGCTCTGCCGGAGCGCGCTCTCGATCGCCTCGCCCAGGTAGCGCTCGCCCTCGAAGACCGGGATGACGACCGAGACCGAAGGCACCGGCTGACTCACGACGGGCTCAGGGGGCGGCGCCGCAGGATCGAACGGCGCAGCACCGCGAGCAGCTCCGGGTTGTTCAGGCCGGCGCGCGTGGTGTTGCGGTCGTGGATGCGCTTGTCGAGCAGCACGTCAGGGAGCATCTCGGTCGTGATGCCGAGGTCCTGCGCGCGCGCGAACCAATCGACATCGCTGGCGTTCTTGAGCGTGGTGTCGAACAGGCCGACGCGCTCGAAGGCCTCGCGCCGTGCGACCAGCGTCTCCATGATGCGACCGCCGTGGTCGCCGGTCAGGAGCTCGGGCCGGAGCCCAGGCGGCGGAGCGCATCCCTGCTCGAGGAAGAAGCGTACGCGCGCGGTCGTATAGAGGAGCTCCGGCCGCTCGGTCATGCGCGCCACCTGCACGCGCAGCTTGTCGGGCGTCCAGCGGTCGTCGTGTGAGAGGAACCCGATGAGGTCGCCGCGCGCCAGGCGGACGCCGAGGTTGTACGCGTCGGGGCAGCCATCACCGGTCTGCTCGACGATACGGACCGCGGCGAAGCGGCGCGCGATAGCGACGGTGTCGTCGCTCGAGCGGCCATCGACGACCACGATCTCGGTCGGCTGGAGGTCGCCGCGCGCGATGCTCTCGAGCGCTTCGGCGATGAAGCGCGCTCCGTTGCGCACGACGATGATGACGCTCAGGCTCAGCGGCTTCATGGACGTGTCATCGCATCGGCCGCCGTCGTTTTCAATTGTCTACTCACCGGCGGGACGAGCGCGCCAGTGCGATTGACCTTGGGGCGACGCCTGTGACAAGGGGGCGCATGAGCCGCATGCGGATCGTAGCCCTCATCACCGTTCACAACGAAGAGCGAACCCTCGGCCGTCTCCTCGCGCATCACCACGCGCACGGGATCGAGACCTGCGTCGTGGACCATGGCTCGACCGATGGCACGATGGACATCGTCCGCTCGTTTGTGGGGCGCGGCGTCATGCGCGTCGCGTCGATGCCGTTCGACGGCGTCTTCTCGCTCGACGCCCAGCTCCATCTAAAGGAGCAGCTCGCGGCGGAGATCGACGCGGACTGGTTCATCCACTGCGACGCCGATGAGATCCGCGAGCCGCACCCGCCGTTCCAGACCCTGCGCGAAGGCATCGAGCACGTCGCTGCCGCCGGCTACGACGCGATCGACTTCGACGAGTTCGTGTTCCTGCCAACCCGCGACGCGCCGCGCTTCGAGGGCCGCGACTTCGTGGCCGAGATGCGCAGCTACTATTACTACGAGCCGACGTCGCCCGATCGCTTCCGCATCAACGCGTGGAAGCGCCAGCCGAGCGTCGACCTGCGCAGCTTCGCGGGCCACAAGGTGCTCTTCCCCGGGCAGCGGCTCTATCCGCGCGCCTTCATCCTGCGGCACTACATCGTGCTGAGCCGCGAGCACGCGATCGAGAAGTACGCGCACCGCCGCTTCGACGCAGGCGAGCGCGCGCGCGGATGGCACGGCGACCGCGCGTCGTTCCGCGCCGAGACCTGCGAGCTCCCGCTCGCGAGCGAACTCTCGCTACTCGGCCCCGATGGCATCCCGGATGCGTCGCGACCGCGCGCGGTGCATCCGCTGTTCATGCCGCGCGCCCGGCCCGCCGAGGGTGGCGCGCAGGTACCGCCGCGTCTGCGCGCCTACCTCGCGTCGCAGGCACCGCACGTGCGCGGGCTCGCGTCTGTCGCTCAGGGACCGCGTCCGTTCTGGTCCATTGCCATCCCGACCTACGAGCCCGAGCCCGCGTGGCTCGAAGAGACCCTGCGCTGCGCGCTCAGCGGCGACGGCGGCCCGACCGAGCGCGAGGTGCTGGTGCTCGACGACGCCTCGAGCCGCGTCGACGTCGGCGCGATCGTGCAACGGGTCGGCGGCGGGCGCGTCGTGTTCCGTCGTAACGGCGAGAACCTCGGCCTCGTCGGCAACTGGAACGCATGCCTGGCGGCCACGCGCGGCGAGTGGATCCACCTGCTCCACCAGGATGACCGCGTCGCCCCCGACTTCTACGCGCTGCTCGGGAGCGCGTGCCAACGCGAGCCCGCCATCGTCGCCGCGTTCTGTCGCGGCGGCGGCCTCGACGCGGACGGTCAGACGACCTGGCTCCAGGACCTCGAGCGCGATACCCCCGGCGTGCTCCCCGACTTCGCGGCGCGCTCGCTCGCGGCCAACCGGGTCCTGACGCCGGCCATCGTCTATCGGCGCGCGGCCCTCGAGGCGGTCGGCGCCTTCCACGACGACCTGCCGTATTGCGCGGATTGGGAGCTGACGTTGCGGCTGAGTGCGCTCGGGCCGATCTGGTACGAGCCGCGCACGTGCGCGTACTGGCGCCAGCACGACGGCTCCCAGAGCGCACGGCTGCAGAAGACGGGTGCCGATCTGCGTGACCGGCGGCGCGTGATAGCGCTTGCGCACGAGCTCCTCGACGAGGAGGTCGTCGCGCGCTCGCAGGCCGGGGCGATCAAGAGCTCGCTGCTCTGGGCCATCGACGTCTTGCGCGAGCACGTGCGTGAGGGTCGCCTGCCCGAGGCGCTCGCCCAGGCGCGCGAAATAGGCTCCCTCCTCGCGGCGAGCGTCGCGGCCAATGGCGAGTCGGCGGCCGAGGCCAGCTCCGTCGCGGCGGCCAGGTCCGACCGCGGCACCGTCGCGGCGCTCGACCTGGATGTTGTAGAGTCGCGCCTGCAAGCATGGATGCGCGCTGCATCGATCCTCGCCGAGCGGCGCGCTACATCTTTGTGACGACACGCAGGGTCGCCGTTCACGACCCGCGCGCAGGGATTGGAACGAGGCCCTTCAGACCCATCGAGGAGCTCCCTTGGCAACCGTGACCCGCTATCAAGTCAACGCACCCAACGTCGTCCACGAGCGCTTCGAGGACGGCGAGGCGACGGTGATCAACCTCCAGTCCGGAGCCTACTTCAGCCTCGATCCGAGCGCTGCCACGATCTGGGAGGAACTCCATCGCGGCCATGGCCCCGCCGCGATCGTCGAGCTCCTCAGCGCGCGCCACGACGCCGTGCCCGGCGAGATCTCCGACGCGGTGCACGCCTTCGTCGAGGAGCTCCGAACCCTCGAGCTCATCGTCGCGTCGAGCGCGCCGCAGGCCGAGCGCACGCCCCTCGACACGAGCGAGCCGCGCACGCCGTTCGTGCGGCCGACGCTCCAGCGCTTCAACGACCTCGAGGACCTCCTCCTGCTCGACCCCATCCACGATGCGGGTGACGCGGGCTGGCCGCACAAGGGCGGCGAGTGACCGAGGGGGCCGCGCAGTCCACGCAGGCATTCGCAAGCGCGGATCGGGTCGCCTTCGTCGACGACCTCGCGGCCGCCTTCGAGGACGCGACAGCCTGCGTGGGCGGACGCATCACGCGCCGCTTCCGCATCGCCGAGAAGGTCGTGCAGGTCGAGCTCGCCGGCGACGCGCTACTGTCGACGACGGTGCGCGCGCTCGCCCACCTGGAGTTCGAGGACACCGCGACACCTTCGGCTGCCCAGGCCGACCTGCGGGTCCTGGTCTGGGACAGCGCCTCGACGGGGCGGCCGCTGCCGCTCGTGTTTGGGCACCTGCTGCGCTACATCGACAACGCCTACGGCACCGAGCGCGAGGCACGTGGCGAGGTCTTCGTGCTGACCGACGCGCGCGTCAAGACCGGCTTCTACGGGCCGGGCCTCTTGAGCGTCGTCGACCGCGCGCGCGGGCTCGCGATCTTCTGGCTCGCGGATGCGCGCGCCCTGCCGTGGTACGAGATGGGCGCCCCGCTGCGCACGATCCTCCACTGGTGGTGCATGTCGGAGACGCGCCACCTGGTGCACGGCGGCTGCGTCGGCACCGCCGCGGGCGGCCTCCTGATCGGCGGCCCGGGGCGCTCGGGCAAGTCGACCTGCGCCTTGTCGGCGCTCTTCGCGGGTATGCTCTACGCGGGTGACGACTACGCGATCATCGACGTCGCGGGCGCCGGGCCGCCGATCGGGCACAGCCTCTATTCCACCGTGAAGGTGAAGGGGCCGGTCGACCTGCCGCGCTTTCCGGCGCTGGGCGCGTGGCTCTGCAACCCCGACCGGATCGCTGGAGCGAACGCCGAGAAGCCGATGGCCTTCGTCCACGAGCAGCGCCCGGAGCAGGTCGCTCGCAGCTTGCCGATCCGCGCGCTGGTACTGCCGCGTTACGAGGGCGGTACGACCTGCCGCCTGAGCCCGCTGTCGCCGCGCGCCGCATTCGAACGCCTGGCGCCGTCGACAGTCGCGCAGCTCCCGGGTGTCGGCGCCGATGCCGCGCGCGTCATGGGCGCGCTCGCGCGCAAGGTCCCGGCGTTCCGCCTCGATCTCGGAGGCGACGTCGCGCACATTGGCGAGGTCCTGCGCGGCCTCGTCCAGACGGTGACCGCATGAGCGAGCAGGGACCGGTCTGGAGCGTCGTCATCCCGGTGCGCGACGGCGAGCGCTATCTCGCCGACGCGATCCGCTCGGCGCTCGCGCTGCCGGGTCCCGCGCGCGAGGTGATCGTCGTCGACGACGGCTCGCGCGACGGCTCGCGCGCCATCGCCGAAAGCTTCGGCGCCCCCGTGCGGGTCGTCTCGGGCGCGGGGTGCGGGCCGGCCGCGGCGCGCAACGTCGGGCTCCGCGAGGCGCGGACCGACCTCCTCGGCTTCCTCGACGCCGACGACCTGTGGCTCCCGGCGCTCGCAAACGAAGCGCTTGCGCGACTCATCAGCGACCCCGAGGTGGATGTCGCGCACGGCTTGGTTCGCGAGTTCCACGATGACGCGCCCGCGTCCGCCGGGGCCCCGTTCCGCTACATCTTGATCGGCAGCGCGTTCTTCCGGCGCCGCGCCTTCGAGCGCATCGGCCCCTTCGACGAGACGCTCCTCTTCTGCGAGGACTACGACTGGTTCCTGCGCGCCTTCGAGGGCTGCCTCGCGAAGGCGCCCGTAGACGCAGTCACGCTCTTGCGGCGCCTGCACGCGGCCAGCATGACGAAGGGCGACACGAACGCCGGCGCGGGCCTCGCCAAGGCCCATCGTCGCGCCATCGAACGGCGACGGCGCGGCGCGGTGCCGGCGCAGCGACCGGAAGGATTCCCAAGTGTCGTCGAATACATGGGCACCCGTCCCGCGCATCGCATGCAGCCACTTGCGATGCCCGATGACAAGCCTGAGCAGCCGGTCGCCACGCCCGAAGAGCTCGGCCTCGAGCGTCGCGACCAGCGCCCGATCGAGCTCGCGCCCGACGCGGTGATCGCTATCTCATGCGTCCGCAACGAGGCGACCCGCCTGCCGTTCCAGCTCGCTTGGCATCGCCGCCTCGGCGTCGCGCGCTTCCTGGTGATCGACAATGGCTCGACGGACGGCACGCTCGACTACCTCCTCGGCCAGCCCGACGTGCACGTCTGGCACACGACCGCCTCGTTCCGCGACTCGCGCAACGGGACCGATTGGATGGAAGCGCTGATGCGCGCGCACGGTGTCGGCCGCTGGTGCCTGGTCGCCGACGCCGACGAGCTCTTCTATTACGCCGACTGCGAGACGCGCGCGATCGGCGAGCTCGTGCGCGACCTCGACGCGAGCGGCGCCAAGGCGTTCCGCGTGCTCATGCTCGACATGTATGCCGATGCGCCCGTGCGCGAGGTCGCCTACCGGGCCGGCGACGACTTCCGCGACGCGTGCCCCTACTTCGACCGCCGCGCCTTCCACACGCGCGAAGAGACATTCTTCGGTCACGACGCCGCGCCGAGCGTCTTTGGCGGCGTGCGTGAGCGGGTCTTCGGCGGCGCTGCGCCGGGCGTCGCGGCGCGCCACTTCTACTGCCTCAGCAAGGTCCCGTTGTTGCGCTACGACCCGGCAATTCGCCTCGCCGACAGCCTGCATTGGACGAGCTGCCGCGAGCTCGCGCGCGAGACCGGGTGCCTCCTGCACTTCAAGTTCCTCGCATCGTTCGCGGCGCAGGCCTCGGCCGAGGCCGCCCGCGGCGAGCACTGGAACGGTGCCGTGCAGTACGCACGATATGCGCACGTGATGGCTGCAGAGCCCGCCCTGAACCTCTATTCGCCGGAGCACTCGCTGCGCTTTGTCGACAGCCGGCAGCTCGTGGATCTCGGGATCATGGAAGACGGTGATGACGGACATGCATGACGAAGAGGCGGCCGCCGCGCCGGACGCGAGGAAGCTGCTCCTCCAGGCGCGCGCGCTGATCAAGGCGCAGCGAGCGGGCGGACCGCGTGACCACGAGGATGGCGTCGCGGCTCTGAAGCGCGGTGATAACGTCGTGGCAGAGGCTGCGTTTCGCCGCGCCATCGCCGCGAACCCGGAGGTGCCGTGGTCGCATCACGGACTCGCGGAGACGCTGAGCTTCCTCTCGCGCTGGGACGAAGCCGAGGTCGCGTTCCAGCGGGCGAGCGCGCTCGCGCCGACGTTTCCGCACGCGTATCACGGGCGCGGTGAGTGCCTGCGGCGACTCGGCCGCCACGACGAGGCGGCGATCGCCTTCCGGCGCGCGTTGGCCCTGGATCGGTCCCTCGGCCACGCGGCCAAGGGGCTCGCACGCGCGCTCGTCGCGCAGGCCAACACCCTCCTCGCCGAGGCGCGCCGGGCCTACACGCACGCGGCCGAGGTCGCTGGCGAGGACGAGTCGATCGTCGACGAGGCGCTCGCCCTGCGACCGGTCGATGCCGCCGTGTGCGCGGCGCTCGCTGACGCGCTGGCGCGACGCGGTGCCACAGCGCGCGCTATCGGCGCCTATCGGCTCTCGCTCGACGCGCGACCCGACGACGCCGGCACCCTCCTCGGGCTCGCGCGGGCCCTTCGCGACGAGGGCGACCTGGCGCGCGCGCTGCTGGCCTGCGAACGCGCGCTCGAGAGGGCGCCAGGCATCGCCGCGGCGCATGCCCTGTGCGCCGATCTGCTTGATTCCGCGGGTCGCACCAACGAGGCGATCAGCGCTTGCGAACGCGCGTTGGCGATCGCCACTGAGCCGCGCTGGCAGCACCACCTGGGCGATCTCCTGGCGCGCGCGGGCCGCATCGATGAAGCCGCGGCCGCCCTCGCTCGCGCCGTCGAACTCGGTTGGCGGGCGTTCTGATGGCCGACACCCTGGTGGCCTGCACCATCGCGACGCGCAGCTGGCTCAGCCGGGCGCGCTGCACCCTCGAGTCCTTCCTCGAGCATCATCCGGAGGGCCGCGGCTACGTGCTCCTGGTCGACGGCAGCGTCGATGTCGCCGTATCGCCTTCGGCTGCCGTCGCCATGCCGGGCGCGCTCGGCGACCCACGCCTCACGCTCGTGCTGCTCGCTGACATGGACGTCCCGGCGTTGGCGTCGATGCGCGCGCGCTACACGGTGGGCGAGCTGTGCAACGCGCTCAAGCCCTTTGTCCTCGCGCACCTCCTGGCGACGACGAGACACGAACGCATCTGCTATGTCGATGCCGACCTCTGCTTTTTCGCGTCGATCGAGCGCGAGGTGTTCGACCCGCTCGCGCGCCACGACGTCTTGCTCACTCCCCACCTCGTGCGCTGGCCCGGGGACGACCCGGACTACGTCTGGCGCGACCTCGCGATCCGCCTGCGCGGCACGTACAACGGCGGCTTCATCGGCGTGCGGAGGAGCCCCGGCGGGCAGGCGTTCGTGCGCTGGTGGGGCTCGCGCACGGCCGTCGCCGGCGAGATGCGCCTCGAGCGCGGCCTCAACTGCGATCAGGCCTGGCTCGACCTCGTCCCGGGTCTCGGCGCGAACGTGCACATCGCCCGGCACCCGGGCCTCAACGTGGCCTACTGGAACCTCGACGAGCGGCGCCTGAGCTACGACCAGAACGGGTGCCCGCGGGTCGAAGGCGAGCCGCTCTGCTTCTTCCACTTCAGCGGCTACAGCCCTGACCTGCCCGATCAGATCACCCGGAACTGGACGCGCCACAGCTTCGCGAACCGCCCCGACGTGCGGCCGCTGTTCGCCGCCTACCAGCAGCGGCTGACGCGCGCGACGGCCTTCGAGGCGGCGCTCGCCGACCCGCCGTCGGTCGCGATCGAGCCCGACGCACAACCGATGACGGCGTCCGACAGCGGATCGCCATCCGATGCGTCGGCCTTCGCTGGCGCGACCTTCGCTGCTCCGGTCGCTGGGCCTGCACCACTCGTGTCGGTCGTTATCCCCGCGTTCCAGGCGGCGCGCTTCGTGGCATACGCCGTCGAGAGCGCGCTCGGCCAGACCCTCGCGCCCGAGGTGATAGTCGTCGACGACGGCTCGACCGATGACCTCGTCGCGGCGCTTATGCCCTTCGCCGGTCGCATTCGCCTCCTGAGACGCGCGCACGAAGGCGTCTCGCGCGCACGCAACGCCGGCATCAGGGCCGCGCGCGGCGAGCTCGTCGCGTTCCTCGACGCGGACGATCGCTACCTATCGCCGGGCGTGCTCGCGGCGCAGGCAGCCCCGTTCACCAACCGCGACCAGCTCGGGTTGGTGCAGGCCGGCTGGCGTGTGGTCGACGACGCCGGCGCGCTGCTGGTCGAGCGTGCGCCCTGGACGACCTGGCCGAGCCTCGATCTGCGCACCTGGGTGCTGGCCCAGGCGGTGCTGCCGAGCGCGTTGATGGTGCGGCGCGCGGCGCTCCTCGATGCGGATGGCTTCGACGCGTCGCTCGATCAGCTCGAGGATCTCGATCTCGTGCTCAGGCTCGCGCTGCGCGGCTGGGAAGCCGCCTGGCTCCAGGAGATCACGGTCGCCTATCGCGCCCATCCAGCGGCTGCGTCGAACCATGCCGAACGGCAGGCGGTGGCGCTCGATCGCGTGCTCGACCGGCTGTTCGGCCGCTCCGATCTGCCCGCCGAGGTCGCGCACCTCGAGCGACAGGTGCGCTACTCGGCGGACACGTGGCTCGCCTTCCGACTTTTTCGCGCGGGTCATCACGCCGAGATGGCGCGCCGCATCCGCTCAGCGCTCGCACGTTCGGAGCGCGCCCCGGCGGCGGCACTGCTCGACGTCATCGAACGCTTCCGCGCCGCGAGCGAGGAGACCTGCGGGCACCGCTTCCAGGCCGGCGCCCTGACGGAGCTGCCGGAGTGGCGCGAGCTTGTCCGGTGCCGCGTCCTCACGGAGGAGCCCGAGCCGCTCGGCACGTGGCTCGCACGCTCGCTCCCTGCGCGGCCGTCACACGCCCCCACCACGACCTCGACCGCGCGCGCGCCCGTCATTGCGTCAGGCGTCGGGCAGAAGAAGCTGCGCCTGACGCGCGCCCTCGAGACCTCGTATGGCCGTCACCGCTCGGGCTGGAGCTACGCGCTCGAGAGCCTGATGCCGCTGCACGCCCCGGACGGCGTGCTGGTCGACGGCTTCGTCGAGAAGACCTTCGACGCGCGCGGCACGCACGTCGAGCCGCACCGCGAGCCGTGGATCGGTTTCCTGCATAACCCGCCCGGCATGCCGCCCTGGTTCGCCGCGCAGTCGCCCGAGCGGCTCCTCGCGGCGACCGCGTTCCGCGCGAGCCTGCCCTCGTGCCGCGGCCTCTTCTGCCTCTCCAACGAGCACGCGCGCTGGTGGCGCGGGCAGGTCGACGTGCCGGTCGAGGTCGTCGTGCACCCGACCGAGGCGCCTCCGGTCTCATTCTCGTGGGGTCGCTTCCTCGCGAACCCGGACAAGAAGGTCGTCCAGATAGGCTCCTGGCTGCGCCGCCTGCACGCGATCCACTTCCTGCCGGTCGCCACGCTCCGCCGCGCGATAGCCCACCAGCACGTCGCGTACATCGACGAACTCTTCGCGGCCGAGCGCGCCGCGTTCGCGCTCGACCCGCCAGCGGCCGGTGTGACCACCCTGCCGTTCATGGCCGCGGCCGACTACGACGTGCTCCTCGGCGAGAACCTCGTCTTCCTCGACCTCTACGGCAGCAGCGCCAACAACACGGTCGTCGAGTGCCTCGTGCGCGCGACGCCGATCATCATCAACGCGCTGCCGGCGATCGTCGAGTACCTCGGCGCCGACTATCCGCTCTATTTCAACACGCGCCGCGAGGCCGCGCGCAAGGCCGAGGACGTGACCCTCATCGAGGCCGCGCACCGCTACCTCGCCGCGCGCGCAATGACGTTGCCGCTCGGCGCTGACGCGTTCCGCGGGGCCATCGCGAGCTCGGGGATCTACGCGCGCCTATGAACGAGCCCGTCACCGCTCCGACCCTCGCCAGCCGCGTCGCGACCCTCTTCCGACGTCGCACCTCGGGCGGCGCCGTGGTCCCCGAGATCGAAGGCCTGCGCGCGTTCGCCATCACCCTGGTGCTCATCCACCACGCGGTCGCCGCCTATCTCATCCAGACGAAGCCCCTCGGCGAGGTGCAGCTGCCGGCAGACTGGTTGCGGCTCAGCGCCGAGAGCCTGGCCGTGCGCATCGGATACCTCAGCCACTTCGGCGTCCCGCTCTTCTTCGTCATCAGTGGCTTCGTGCTGGCGTTGCCGTTCGCGCGCCACCACCTCGGGATGGGCCCGCCCGTCGCGCTCCGCGCCTACTACCTGCGACGGCTGCGGCGCCTCGAGATCCCGTACCTCCTTGCACTCCTGGTCTTCTTCATCGCGATCGTCGTGACCCAGCCGAACCCGTCGGACTACGTCCCCCACCTCGTCGCGAGCGCCTTCTATCTCCATGGCCCGATCTACGGCGAGCCGAGCTGGGTCATGGGCATCGCCTGGTCGCTCGAGATCGAGGTCCAGTTCTACCTGCTCGCCCCATTCCTCACGCGCATCTTCCGGGTCCGCGACGCGACCCGACGGCGCGTGCTCCTGGTCGCGATCATCCTCGCGACCCAGGTCCTCGGGCTCTGCCTGCGCTACGCGTCTTACGACTATGGGTGGGGCTGGGCGCGTCTCGGCATCCTCAACTACTCGAGCTTCTTCTTCGCCGGCTTCCTCGTGGCGGACCTCTACCTCTGCGGTCACTTGAAGTGGCCCGAGGACGACGCTTCGGTGCTCACGCGGTCACCCATGCGATCGCTCTTGCCGTTCATGGCGGACGCCGCAATCGTCGCCTGTGCGTTCGCGGTCGCATGGCTCCTACGCGAGTGGCTCAGCTGGCAGCATGTCGCCATCCCGCTACTCGTCTTCGCCGCCTACGCCTTCGCGTTCCGGAGCCGTATCGTGCGGGCCATCCTGACCTCGGGCTCGGTCGTGATCTATGGTGGCTGGTGCTACAGCATCTACCTCTATCATGCGTATTTGTTGGGCTTCCTCCTGACGACCCTCGGCAGCATCTTGCCGATCATCACCCCCTGGCCGCTCGAACTCGTCGTGCACTTCGCCATTGCCGGGTCGATCACGGTGGCAGCGTGCGCGCTCGCCTTCGCGCTCATCGAGCGCCCGTGCATGAGTCAGCGTCGTTCGACAGCGGGCGCGACGGGCACGTAGTGCTGAAGGCGCAGGATCGGATGGGCATCGTCGCGTTCGGGCGCCCGATACGGCCCGAGGTGCGCCGCGATGTCGGCCTCCTGCGATGGGTTCAACTTGAGGAAAAAGTCGTCGCGCACGAGCCATAGGGCCGTGCCGTCTTCGGGTCGGATGTCCTCGATTCGCCTCAGGCGCTTCGCCCAGGCGCTGCCTCGGGTGTAGTACCCAAAGCAGGTGTCGTTGAACTCCGGCATGAGCACGACGGTGTCGTCCGGGGCGCCGTGCGCCTCGAGGGTCGCGACCATCTCGCGCCACTCAGGCTTGGCTTCGAAGCGGAAGTGGTCGGCCAGGCCCGGGATGTGCAAGCTTACGAGGACCGCCACGATCACCGCTTGCCAGGCGGGCCTCAGCCTGAGCCGGGTGATGGCGCGCGCGACCAGGATGAAGCCGGCCGTCGACGCGGCGTTCACGTACCTCTCGTGGAAGAGCGGCTCAAGCACGAACGACAACGCGATTGGCACCGCCATCGGCAGGACGAGCCACCAGCCGAGGAGGCTCCGTGCCGGCACCGGCGGCACGGGCGGTCGACGGCGCCGCGACGCGACGAGCCACTCGTACAGCACCAGGGCGAGTGCCAGCGTACCTGACCACCCGAAGTAGCTCGCAGCACCAGCTCGCTGTCGCCGAAGGCCTGGATCATCCCCCACAACGTCGCCGCGTGCAGCGGCATGTGGTTGTCGTGCGCTGTGTCCGAGAGCATCTCGAAGAACGAACGGCTCGAGGTGACCCAACTAAAGCCCCACTTGGCCCATAGGCTCTCGCTCGTCACCCCGACCACGCGAAGCATCACGGCCACGACGAGGAGGCCCATCACGATGAGCTCGACCTGGTCGCGGCTCGCCCTTACGGTCGGAGTGTCGTTCACAGCCCCTCGAGGTCGGCGCGATAGACCGAAGGGTCGATGCCGTCCTTCGAGTGGATCATCACGGCCACGGTCTCTGGTGCGAGGTCCGCGAGGAAGCGGCGCCGGTACACGGGGTCGGCGAACTCCCCGCCCCAGCTCCCCTTCAGGAGGGGCACGGTGGACGGCGCGTGGTCGGACGCCGCGTAGCCGACGACGCAGCGGACGTAGATCCCGTAGAGCATGAACTCGGAGAAGGTCGGTTGCCGTGTGATGGCGGTGGTCCACGGCAGCGCGGTCACGCCCTCGACCTGGTCGAGGAGCCCGTCGACGTGGCGTCGCGTCCAGCTGGTCAGCGGGCTCACGTGACCACGCTCCGCGACCGCCTCCCCTGCGACCCCGAGCAGCTCGCATGCGACCTGGGTCCAGCGGCGCACGTCGGCGTCGTGGAACGCGAAGTCGAGGAGGCCGACCCTGCCACCGACCATCACCCGCGCGGCGTCGAACGGGCGCACGAAGCACACATCGGAGTCGCACATCACGGACACGTCCGCGCCGATCGCGCGGGCCGCGGCGAGCTTCCGGAGCTGCTGCACGATCCAGCCAGAGACATGCCGCCCGTCCGGCGTCAGCCATGACCCGCCCGGCCCCGGCAGTCGGCGGAAGCCCTCGGGCAGCAGCGACTCCGAGGCGACGATGCATGTTCGCCCGCCAGCGAGCCGCCGGAACAGGGCGAGCTCGGGGCGGTCGACCACCAGGTAGTGATCGATCTCTGGGCCGAAGCGGCGCAGCGAGTCGACGAGCAGCCGACAGCGCGTGAAGTCGGGACCGTAGGTCGGGGTGATGAGGCTGAAAGACGGCACTCGCTTCCCTTATGACACGATGAGCCGAGCTCAGAGGCGCGCACGAAGCTTGCCGTAGAGCTGCACCGGGACCGAGCGCCAGCGTCCATCGGGAGCGAGGCGGTTGACGACGTAGCTCGCCAACTGGCGCGCCGCGGGGACGGGGCCGAGGCCATCGACGAAGCGCAGCGCGTCGAACGCGATGACGCCGAGCGGCTTCGGTTGATGCCAGGGCCATCGGGTGTGGGCGTCGCGCCATCGATCGATGGCGGTCGCGGGCAGCGCGCGCACCTGCTCGATGATGCGCGGCGGGATCGACACGTCGTAGTGCGCGAGCACAGCGAGTGCCGGTGCGACCCCGATGCCGAGCCCGCGGCGGTCGACCTCGTCGACAAACAGATCCCAATCGAAGGCGGCACCCTCGCAGGTGAGCAGCGTCACGGCGTCGGCGACCCAGCGGATTGACGGGATGTGGTTCCAGCGCAGGCCGTGCGCGATGATGTGCACCAGCTCGTCCGAGGGGCAGAGCGAGAGGAGGGTGCCTGCCGGCAACGGCATCGGAACGGCGCGCGCCCAGAAGCGGGCGTCGGAGCCGGGCGCGCAGTGGGTCGAGAGCGCCGCCCAGTGGATGTCGATCTGCTGGCCGCGCGCGTCGGCGAAGCCGCAGCCGTGGGTGAATGCGGCGCTGCCGAGGTTCTTC
>Ga0209490_10002219_pt1 | contig 18444 bp, 35 predicted proteins | sample MAT06_FD_187209 | JGI IMG/M metagenome (GOLD analysis project Ga0209490, IMG submission 187209) | Freshwater microbial communities from Lake Fryxell liftoff mats and glacier meltwater in Antarctica - MAT-06 (SPAdes) (version 2) | ecosystem: Environmental > Aquatic > Freshwater > Ice > Liftoff... | reverse complement strand
TAGACACCGCGGTATTCAGCAGGACATCACCTGAATACAAGAACATTGAATCGCGATTGAAGGCCAAAGGGTATGGCAAAGCGAAGGGCTTTATTCCGAACGAAAGAGCGGTGCGATCGTACAGGGTACTTGCGCAAGAAGTGACTCTTTTTGATACCTATGGCGAGTCATTCCATCATGGACTCAATGAGTTTATTTGCGATATAGTGTCAGTCCTCGGTCCTGAGCTCTCCGCGAGTTCCCCCACCATCACACTCAAGTCGCTCTACTCATCGATCATGTCCTCTGCGGCCAAGGCAGGCATAGGGCACAATGATCGTACCTATGAGGGCGTGGCGGAAGAGACATGGAGGTCGCTGGTCAACCCAGTCAAGTGGGCCATCGCGGGGTATCGAACGTGGTTTCGAGCAAAGGAGGATGAGGAATCGTTAGAGAGGGACGCTGCGCAGGGCATCCTCCGCAACAAGGAGGCAGTTCGGCTGCGCGTGGTCACGCAACTGAAGGAGTGGAACACGGTTGCCGGCGCGGAGATAGATCCGCTCATTGGCCAGTACATTGATGAAAATTGGCAAAAGCTACTCATGATCTCTGACCGATCGAGTTCGGTCCACGTGCTTCGCATTCAGACGAAAGGCATGACCTACGGGGCAGGAACATCTTACGAAGGGGCAGTGTATTCGGAGATTCGGGATGCTGGGCACAATTGCATAGAGTATTTCGATCTGAATCAAAACGGGCAGCGGGTGATGCGGCCCATCAAGCATGTTTTTTCTGATTACGGAACAATAGCGGAGGTTGTTGTTTTATCCCGTACTGCTCAGAGTTGTGTCCGACTCCACCGCAAGAAAGGCTACATCGGAGTCGAGCTTGTCCTGAAGGTACATGGCATAAAGGAGCACATTCCCGCTGTGGAGCACCCAGAAGTGGATGCGTGGTTGCGAGCGCTCGGCGGATCATGCCAGGAGAAGCTACTCGATTGGCTCGCTGCGTACCCAGACCTCAACCTGCGGATAGCTCTCTTGTATATCTGGGGAAAACACAGTGTAGGAAAAAACATGCTGGGGGACGCACTGACGTTCCTGACTGAATCGAATCTGTCTGTGGATCTGGGAGAGGTCCATCATGATTTCCAAGATAACGTGGTGAAGACTCCGCTTTTTTGGTCTGATGAGCAGGTCAACGTACCACGGCAAGGGGGGAATAAGTCCCTCATGCAGGACGTTAAAAAGCTGACGGGGAGCTCGGCTGTCACCGCAAAGGTGAAGGGGAAGGCGCCAGCCGTCATCGAGGGGAATTGCCGGATCTACTTGTCCGCGCAAGACAACACGTTGATCAAGCTGGACGACACATCTAATCAGGACGATTTCGAGGCTGTCAGATTGCGCATGGTGGTCATCAAGGCAGGCCAGTCCGCTCGGGACCACTTGACGCCCCCGAGCATAACCAATGGTTGGTCCACCAAGCACATCCCTGAGCACATCATGTGGCTCAACAAGAACCGTGAGATACTGTGCGGGGATAGATTTCATGTGGAGGGTGAAAACGAGGAATCAGACATTGGCCGAGGGACCCAATCAACCGCGACCGGGGTATTTGTCGGCGCGCTTTCCTACGTCCTGACCAACTGGCACTTGGTGGGGGCCAAAGTAGGCCACATCCGCACGACGGGGGCGGATCAAGGGGTGTGGATAAATGGCATGGCATTCTACAATCTCGCGATGGAGGACATTTTCAAAAATCGCCCGGCACCCCGCAGGCTAGACGTACTCCGGGCCATGGGGGGAAAGCTCCTGGGCGCTGAGGATAATATCAAATGGTGCCCAGAAAAACAACACGTTGTTCGATATAAAAAAGTGAATCTCCAACTTTTCATTCAGATATGTATCGAGGAGGAAGTGAATTTCGACTTCCGCGCCGCGGTCGGGGATGAGATGTGGCTCGCGAGCGTTGACCGTAATGATCCACGCATCCAGAGCACGATCTCTCAGGAGCGCACCGGGGTTCGTGCCAGGATGCGCACGGTGACGACAGCAGACGTGGCCCCGCCGGCTCCTGCCAGGGCAGCCGCTTCAGACTCGCACTTGGAAAGGAGATTTTGATGGCACTTAAAATAATTATTGCGGGCGGTCGGCACTATTCCTTGAAACCACACGATTACCAATTTTTAGAGCGATTACGCCCATTGTTCGCAGAGGTCGTTTCCGGCGCGTGCCCCACGGGAGTGGATCGCGAGGGAGAGGAGTGGGCGCTGTCGAATAAACTTCCTGTGAAGACATTCCCCGCGCAGTGGGCGGATTACGGCACTTTAGCAGGACCGATCCGGAATCGAGCCATGGCGGCTTACGCTGATGCGGTCGTGCTCTTTCCTGGGGGAGCTGGGACGGCAAGCATGGCCAAGATAGCGCAACGAGAAAATCTCCGCATCTGGGACCTACGCTTAGGTTAAAGCCTCGACCGAGCGCGAGAACTACCCCTATTCGGGCGACGACGCTTTTTCTTTTTCTTTTTCTTTTTCTTCTGCACAGGTGCGGGGTGGGATGTGAAAGGGCCAACGGTGATACCGTTCGCTGTAGGGGTGACTGCATTCTCCTTTCTACTGGCCACCCACCCCATGATCCCGATACCAAAAACCACCGCGACAACGATCCACCAAAAAAAGATAGCGATGGCTTGAGCCACGACGCTGGCAAAGGTAAGCCACATAAGGAAATAAATGAAGGTGCCGATGGCACCGAAGCTAATGATAATGTACATGTTACTCTTCCCAGGTGAGCTTACGTGGCTCTGGTTGTTGGCGACCATTCGGGTATCCAGGGCGCTTGCGCTGGATGATGTTCGCGCGCTTCGGTGGAAAGTGGGTAAGATCCCATCGCTCCCGGAGGAGGGGCCACGATCCCTCGCGATTGAGTAGGAACAGGTCATCAGCATCCATCCACGCAGCGATTCGCCGGCAGACCGGGAAGCCCAGCGCTTCCAGGTTGTAGGCCATGAAATCACCGTCGATGGCGTTCATGCTGTGAATGATGAACGTGGTCGCGTCCAGCTGGAACCTATCCCGCAGCGGCTGGTCACTTTTAATCGCGTCCACCAGGATCGTTCCCGACCCTGGATCGAGCTCCTCATAATAGTGGATGCTCAGGCCGAGATCGTGATCGAGGAATACGAAATCCCAGGACGACTGCTGCAAGGCCCGGTACGCTTTCTCAGAGCTGTGGACGATGGAGACGTTGTTCCCCTTTCCCAGGTGTTGGTGAAAGTGTATAAATCGCTCCGGATCGTCGTCCAGAATGAGGATCCTTGGAGCCACAGGCAGTGCCACGTTAGTACTCATTATCATCGTCGGGTTCATCGTCATCCTCGTTTTCATCATCATCGTCGAAGGTGGGGGAGTCCTGAATAAGGGCAGATGTATCCTCGGCAAGCGTCTGCACCGTCTCCCAGAGATCCGCTGCGCTTTCCGCGGTATCGATCAACCACACGTCCCAGACACCGGCCTCGGGCCCATCAGAGCTGCGGTTGGCGATTGCAGATTGAAAGGTGAATGAGTTTCCGTTGTCAATTGTCCAGGACGTGACTTTTCTCGGGAGGTCGAGCAAAAACCATTCTATCCCTAGGCGGGTGTGCCGCTCTATGCGTGTGGGGATTATGTCCTTCCGGTCCCCATAGCATGTTTCCACAACAAACCGGGCAGCTGAGCTAACGTATTCAGGATCCTTGTCGGGGGTAAAGTGGGAATTGAGTAAGAGCAATGGCTCAGTGGTCATAGGCTGGTTATTTCTTGTTGTCGCGGTGTTGAATCTCTCGCTTGTACGCGCGGTCACCAGAGGCGTAACCGTTCTCATATTCCTTGGAGTCTCCCACGCAGTCGAGATAGGGGACACCGAGCTTGGATCCGAGCATCATCCCATCCCAGAATCCGCGATGGTAGTCGCAGAGGGCATCTCTTTCAACTTTTGTGAGGGCTATTAGGCGAACAGCGAGCTTGGTGTGAGGGTATTTTCTAAGCGCCATCAGGGACTCCGATCTCCACCCCAAAGAGGGTGAGGCTTTTATGCGTTTCGTACTTTTTAAGGTGTTTGCCCAAAGTCTTCAAGCAGGTGAGGAGGTCCTCCTGACTGTAGGCGTGAACGTGGTCATCACCTTTCGTAACGGGCTGCTCGGTGATTATCCCCCTGAATGGGGTGTCATCCCAGCAGAGCGAGTATACACGCTTCCGGGGGCCCAGCTCGATAAGCCCCCACGGCGTCTTGACGAGCCACCAGGGGCGGGACTCCCTGTAGATGGCATTCGATGTGGTAACATGCTCCTCCTCACCATCTACGTAGCAGAAATAACCATTGGGGAGTCTCCATATATGAGTCAACGGAATGTCTGCCAGGGCGAAGAGCCCAGCGACGTGTATTTTTAAGAGTGGGTCCATGTTAATAAACACCTTCCGATGCGCGATTGAACGCTGCATCAAGTTGAGCCATTTCAGCTTTGGTTACCACAACGGCAAAATACGCGAGCCTCCCCTTGGTGTCCTCCCGCTTAACCATCCCGGGCGGGAAGTCTTTCTTTTCGATAATAGTGAACTTATTCTTCCTGGCGAATTGAGCACGGATGCGATCAAATACCGTGTAGATTTCGGTCTTGGGTGTGGCGGCCATATTGTGTATCTCCAGAAAAGCCCCCTTGCGCCAGTCTCCCAGCGCAAGGGGGGTGGGGTTATTCGGTCCTGTGCAATCAGGCCGTGGCGAGCTCCAAGGCGATCTTCAACGCCTGCGCCTTCATGCGATCACCATTCCCGCCGAAGTTGGCCGACTCAAAGCGCTTCTCGTTGGTCAAGGCTTCACGGGCCGCCTGGGTCATGTCACCGCGGACCCGGGTCGAGCTCTCATGCTCGATAAACTCGGTCACCGCATTGTAGGCGGAGAACAGCGTATCCCGGGTCCCGGGCTGCTGGCAGGTCTCGCTCGCCAGGATGCCCCGAAGGCGCTCCTCGCGGTTGTGAGCGATCGTCACGGAGCGGGTGCCTTCGTCACCGTCATCACCATCCGGAGCGTCCAGGAGGGCAGCAATCGATTCAGCATCGACCGAACGGCTACCGGCCTTGGTAGCCTGCTTCCAGGGCTCGTGGAAGAGGCGCTCCAGGGCCTTCTCCGTGATCGGCTGGGCGGCCAGCGTGTTCAGGAGGTCTTTCGTCGTCTCCCAGGCCAGGGTGGTCTTGGTGTAGGCTTCCCGGATGCTGGTCATGGCGTTCAGGATCCCGGCGGTGTGCCGGATGGTGAATCCCGTCGAGAGGTTGTTCTTCCTCTGGTGGGAACCCATGGCCATCCGCATGGTGTTCTGGCACACGATCCGGACCGTGGTCGGCATCACAACCAATTTGCTGTTGCCAGCATGGCCATTGATGATCGCCATATATCCCTGGTGCTCGTCCCCCCGGATACCGAAGCGCAGGCCGGTGACCTTAGCCAGGACCCAGACGGTCTCCCCAGCGCCGAGGGCGCCGGCAGTTTCCAGGATGACATCAGAAAACCCATCGAGCCCCTGCATGAACGCAAAGAGCTCCGAGTTTTGAACCGGCGTATACCCGGTGCCGACAATCCCGAGGTTCGCGCCAGTATCCATACGAACGATGGCCCGATGGTTGTCCATGGTGGTCATGTCCTCGCGGTAGAGTCCTTGCGTCTTCACGTCCCAATTCAATCCAGCCAGTTTGATGGCCTCACGAGAGGACACCGGCTGATTGACGACCTGCCCGAGCTTGTGCCAGGGGCTTTCGCGTAAGCTGAAAAAGGCGGCCTTGCCGTTTTCGATGTTGATGTTGTGAGCCATGTGACTCTATCTCCTGGGCAGTTGCCCGTGTGGGTGGTTGAATATCTTGGGCCGAGCCGTTTTCGGTGACTCGGCGGAACCGTGGGCGGGGTCAGGCAGTGGCCTCTTCGCGCAATTTGACGGCCTCTGGGCCGGCTTTCCAGGCGCGGAGCCGGTCTGCAATCTCGTGGCTGCAAGCGTATTGAGCCGCCACGTCTACCACGTTTGACGCGGTATCGCGGGCGACGGATGCGCCCACGTCGCGGTGTCCGTCCTCTGTAGACTCGGACAGCTGCGCGGCGGCACGATAGAGAGCTAGTGTCCGGTACGCCGCCACCCAGTCCTGCCTAGGCAGGCCGTCCTCGATAGCGGACGCATCTCGCGCCGCTAGGTACTGAGTGGCTGACGGCATCGCCGCCAGCGCATCGATGTAGCCCTGCTCGTCACCGTCACCGTCACCGTATATGTCCTGGACGGCGTCCAGGTCGGCGCTACCGCCGAGTGCTCTCCATTCCCCCCACGCTCGGTCGGAGACGGCGCGGGCCTCAGCCCGCACCATATCGTCCCACAATCTGGCCGATGCCATCATGAGGCTCGCCTGACACTCCAGTTGGCGAGCATCTGCGGAGCGGATGCCGCATGCGGATCCGTCAGACCACCTGATGACGGAATTGGCGATCTCCCGCATCGTGGCGGGGAGCCGATAGAAGTTTGGCTCGATACACCGGCCCGCAGCCTGGACTAGGCTACGGCGGGATAGCCCGCCGCTGCCATGCAGATGGCCAAGCACCCGCATCATGCTCCGGGCGTCACTGGTGACGCCCCACCAAGCGGCGAAACCGCCCGCAGCGGTAATGTCACAGCGGATGTCGATGGATGACGCGGCGATGGCAGCGTCGAGGGCCTCGGTGGGGTAGGTGATGGTGCTGGTCATGTGGTAGCCTTTCGGGGCTGGTGAGTTTGGGCCGAGCCGTTTTCGGTGGCTCGGCGGAACCGTGGGCGATTATTCATCGCCGGATCAGATCAGTCGATAGCCAGGAGAGCGCGCTGGTGGAGGGTAACAGGGCCGATCTGGACTTCAATTTCCACAGTCCAACCCTTACCACTATAACCCCATGTCAGGCGCTCCAAGTCGTAGCTGACACGCGCTGGAAAGGGAGATCCACCTGCATGGCCGTGGAGGGCGGTGATCGTTACGAACAGGAGACTCTCAATTTTCTTGTAGGTTCGATGTGCAGCGCTGCTGACTTTATCCATCGACTTCACAACCTCATTCGCTTCCATCAAATCTTCTTTGAGAGCTGCCCGCTTTACCTCGGCTGCGGTGAGCGGGTTCTCCAATAAATGCTTCGTCGCGAGATCAATTATCTCGGCGGAACGTAACATCCCGTCTCCGAAGGCGGCCACCTGAAATTCGTCACCCCAAGTACGGATGATCCACGCCAGTACCTCATTCTTCTCGGTTTCTTTAAGTTCCGTTGCCGCTTTTTCTGTGGCCTTGGCGGCGTTTTCGTTGGCTTCGCGGACCTCTTTTGCGCGGAGGATGGCCTCGTGTCTAAGCAGGTATTCCGTGCGAATCCGGGGATCATTCGCGGCGACATCCATCATTCCGCTACCACCGTATTCCGATTGCGGCAACGGTCCGGAGTTGACCACCCCACCACTGCTGTGTTTCTCGGGTGGTAACGTCAACCATTTTTCGATGCTTTCCGGCGCAATCGCCCCGACTTTCTCTGCGGAACGGAGGGCATGCTCTACGGCCCAAGGGTAGGTTGCGTCGTCAATCTCCCCTGCGTGTTTGGCCAACGAGTCGGCTTGTGCAGCAGACCACGCCACACCCGCCACAAGGGCCGCGGCGACACGGTGAGCGAGCGTCGCTCGGCCGGTGGATCGTGCCTGAGAGAGCTCCGACGCATGGAGTTCGGCGGCACCCTCTTTCAGGGCTTTGGCAAGATCCGTCAAAGTTTTAGTGAGATGAGCAGTCATGGTGTCTTCTTTCGTGCGCCGGGCGGCGCTTGGTGATCCCTGGGCCGGGATCTAGGCTGACGGTTGAACAACCGTCAGGATGCTTCTGGACGGGTCCAGGAGTATCCAGGCGGCGGGTCATTCTTGATGTCCATCCTCCGCAACGTCGATGTCGGAAGGCCCTATGCTTGGGTCGTGATTAATGCCGGCCTCGTCGGTCACCTGCGAAACCGAAACCGCGCAATAGGGCTCTCCGTCATCGTAGGGCGATTCGACTTCCCATCCGTCACACTTATTCCAGGCAGCTTCACTCGCCAGCTTCGCGGCCTCCTCAGGCGTGTCCGCATCGATGGCGAGTTCGGCGTAGACTACGGCGAGTCGGGTGACTCCAACAGTGTAGGTTTGTTTTTTCATTTGCCTGCTTTCCGTTTCCAGTTGCTGTTGGTGGTACGAAAGATGATCTGGGCCTTATTTCCGGGATCGAGGTGGATGACCCACCCTAGCAGGTTTTTGGCGAGCCAACCAGCCAGCTCCGAGGGTAGTGTCTCTTCAGTGAAGCAGAGCACTCCGTAATGACCGTCGTTCCAGTGCGTGGTTCCGGCTACGACATCGCATGTAGGCCATTTTCCGCTGCGCACCGTCCAAGGGTCGAGCTTGTATCGCATTTTTTCGTCACGGGTCAGATTGGTTGACCATTCTTTCTGCGATTGTTCCTGCGCCCGTTCCCCGGGGTCGCACGATCGTAGGGAAACGCAGCGGCTCAAGCGGTGCAGAGCCACGGTCAACCAGTTGGCGATGTCATTCGCAGTCAGGATACCGCTGTCCGTTTTGATGGTGAGCAAGCACTTGTATTCGGCTCCAGCCCACACCATGCGGATCAGGTGCCCTTCATTGGTTCCTGGGTGGACGGCAACCATCAGGTCGCCCTTACTGAGGAGGATCTCGCTGAGGGCCTCCCCCGTGATGTTGATCCAGTAAATGTCCGACCGGAAAGCGTCCATAACGTGCTTCTTGATGCACTCCAACCATTCAATCAGCTTCTTCTTGGAGTGCTCCTCCGAGAAGTAATTTAAGTTTGTGGGGACGGCTCGGGTCATGATGACCTTTCCGAGGCGCTGGGCCTCTTTGCTTTGCTGGGGGAAATTGCCGGACCTCTTATCGACTCGACCCCTCCATCATATCGACTGGAAACTTTCTCCTACTGGATCCGAAGGATCGGCGGGCGCACGCAACGCAGCGCGTCGGGTGGCGCGTTGCGTTTGCGTTGCGTTTGCGTTGCGTGCGTTGCGTGCGTTGCGTCAAAGGGCGGGAGCGAGTGTGATGGGCATGATCAGGCCACGCCGGGTGCCGCGTTCTTCAGGATTGGCAGGCGACACATAGAAGGAGCGGCCGCACCATTCCATACGCAGGCCAGAGGAATTGTTCCTGATCCCCCAGGCCACCGTGAACTTGGTCACGTTGTGGGGGTTGATTCCAAACGTCCCCGGTTGGGTAGTTTGGACTTTGTTAAAGAAGGCGGGCAAGTACTGAGGGTACGTGCCTTCAATCAGGGCGAGGGAGACCATGGCCCCCTTGCATGAGAGGGTCAGCATGCGGCTATCCGTGGCATCAACGTCAGCGGCCACAGGTTTCTTGCCCAGTAGCGCCAGGAACGCCTTGAGCGTGGGGATCGATTGGGGGGCGACAATCCATGCACCATCGGGCCAGATTTGCGCGTGGTCGGCTTGGCGAAACGATTCCATGATCAGCGCGACTCCGTTAGTGGCCACGACGCACAGCACACCGGCGGTGCAGGTCACCAGGACGCCGACCGTGGTCCCGCGCGTCTCGTCAGCAAACGGGGCACTGGCGACGATTCGCGCGAGGATGGTGGAAGGGAGGGAGAACATTTGCATGAGGTGACGCCTTTCAAGGGGTGTAGGTTAAATAGGGCGCGCAAGGAAGTACTCCTTGGCATAGCGGATGGGAATATGCTTGGCGATGGCGATCGCCATTGCCTTCGCTCTCCGGGCGTTCAGTTCCGCCTGCATCTGCGCGACGGTGATCCCGCGCTCTTCCGCCACGATCTCCATCACGACGCGATGCCCGAGCGCGTTGCGCTTGCCTGTGAGCTGTCTGCGTAGCCGGTGGCGGTGCTGGATGCGGTTCATAGGGCAGAGCCTTTCAAGGGGTGTAGGTCTGGCCGGTCAGTTGTTCAAAGCGAACCACGGCGAAGTGATGGACAATATCGGCGGCATGGGGATTTTTGGGAACGTTGCATGCCATGGCTGCTCCGAGCCAATCGCAAGCGTCTTTGCATTTATTGCGGGACCGGAAAGCGAGGTTTGCGATGTTGTGACCGTAGTCGCTGAACACGCGATGGATTGCGTTGTCCGCTTCCTTCCGCGAGGGGGCGGCGGGCACGAGCACCCGGCAAGCCACCGTGGCCTTGTGGAGGGCTTTGTCGGTCAGTTTTTTGTAGGTCATGGCCAACCGCCTAAGTCTTGCATGACCACACCTTGTGAGGCTTGTACGGCGTCGTTCGCGGCCACTGGCGCCCACAGCGCGTCAGTCTTCCCTCCGGCAGACCAAGCCTTGTAGAGCAAGCGTCGCTCCGCTTCGAGACCGGCAATGTAATCGGCAAGCATCTTGCGTGCCGCCATGTTTCCGGCGGAGTGAAACATCTCTTTCTGGCCGGTCACCGTGTTGGCGTGGGGTTTGGGGTGTGCCATTGGTGGAGCCTTTCGGGTGGTAGGATCAGATGACGGGAATTTCTTCCCAATCAGTCTGGGGGGTGCAGCTCTTTCCGACCACGGGCCGGCCATTGAGTGAGGCGAGGAATACGCAACCGCCGAACGGGATCCGCTTGGCGCATTCGATGGCTTGGGCTTTTAATGAGGACCCAAACACGCCTTGTACAAGTCCCGTGGCCATGACGATGAAATAGATTTGATTGTTGTTTTTGATCCGGTCCGCAATCACTCGGGCTGATTGTGGGGACCCAGCCATCCTAGCCCACATGCCGTCATCTAAGCCATGGGGACCGCAAGTGATCGCTGGTATCCTTGCATCCCTGATCAGACCATCGGACAACTCCGGAAAGGTGACGTTGGCGCCACTGGAGCCGACCACTACCAAAGTGGGAGGGAGGATGTCGCCGTTGGCGTCGAAAGCGCAGAGGTGATAGATGCCGGGGGTCTTGGGGTCAGTGGGCAGCATGTTCAATTCTCCAGGTCGATGAAAACGTCATACGGGACATTCTTTGACACAATTTGGGCAACAGCGTCGCACTGATCATCAGACGCATTCATCTTCCGGATGGCGTCACAAATAACGCTCATCCGGACCAGCGTGTGTGCGCCGTCGCCCCACATCACAACGTTTCTGAGCCTCGCTTCCAGCTCATCACCGTCAAACGCCGGCAGGTACTCTGCAATCAGCTCCTGGACGCTCGACAGGTCAATGTATCTGCAAGTCTTTGGTTCAATAACCATGAGGGCCTTTCCTGGCCAGTATTTTGGCCAATGCGTTGAGAACGGACTTAGATCCTCCTGACCTATTCATCACAAACAGACCATTTTTAATGGCGACCATTCCACCGATGGTGCCTCCGTCAGTTCCCCAATCGGAGCCCGGCGAGGTACGGGGGAGCAGGTCGAATACGCTCCCGTAATCCGTGTCTGCCACGCAGAAAGCATCTTTGTCTCCGGCCAGAAAAGTCTTTTTTACCGTAAGGATAAACCCGCGGGCCTCGACAGTGAAACCGAGTTTTTCTGCCATGGCCTTTACTTCCAAGGCTCGGGCTTGGGCGTCAGGTTTGGTCTTGGTCTTAATCATGACTTGCCTTTCGGGCGGGTTGGGGGGTTCAATCCATCCTTCAGTGACCGAAGTGGGCGATGCGGGCCTTGTCGATCATTTCGCGATACCAGGAGACTCCATCGCGGCGGAGGCGTCGTTCGCCCTTGGCGATGGCACGCTTGGCGGAGGCGATTTGAGCATCGGTTGCGTTCCGGTTTTCCTGGCCAGCCAAGCATCGGTCGAGCCGGGAATGGGCAATGTTCACGCCCAAGCGGGTGAGGGTCTGGCGGGTCTGGATGGCGATTGAGCGTGACATGGGATTCTCGTTTCCGGGGCACTCGGCCCCTGTTGATTTATTTGCTTGTCGTGCTGAGCCCTTCAATCGACTCGACACTTCCATCATATCGACTGGAAACTTTCTCCTACTGGATCCGAAGGATCGGCGGGCGCACGCAACGCAGCGCGTCGGGTGGCGCGTTGTGTTTGCGTTGCGTTTGCGTTGCGCGTTGCGTGTCGTTGCGTAACCCGTTGCGTTCGTATTCATACACGCACCGCTCGATCTCGCAGGAGTGATGTCCTGAGCTCTTCCCATACGGTTGGAATCGCTTCCCGGTAGAAAGTCACGCACCCCATAGATCCGGTTATGGTTACATCATGCGTGTCGAATGATACCGTAGCATCATAAACAATTTTTTGATTCCGCAGAGTAGGCGCGGGAATGTCTGCCAAGCGGAGTATTGGCGTGCGGAGCGGGGCCAATCCCACTACGTATGGCCACACCAGGAGCGGCAGTTTTTTCCACCGTAGATCATCCGCCAGCGCCTTAGGCTTCAGCGGGTCTTTCTGGCGAGCGTTCCAATCTCTCACATAGCGCTCTAACGATTTCGCGATTGATTCCATATCTTTAAGGATTTCTACAACATCGTCGAAGTTTATCTGGTTGGTGTCAGATCTCATGTGGTTAACTTATGCCACGAGGCAACATGCCTCTTCCCCTTTTCCGTGAGCGACAGATGCCCGGTTTCGGATTCAGGAGCGTCGGGGTTGAACACAACAAGATCCAGTTTGGCGAGGTCGGCCGCGATGGTGCGCGCGTCCGTACCATCCAGAACAGCCCACTGGTTGTCGTCATCCTTGGAGAGGTCCACCACCACACCCCGGTAGGCGTCCAGGGTCATGATGACGTGTTCGGTCTTTATGTTCATTTTGGGGTCTCCTGAATCCATGGTGTCACATAAATAGACTTCCGAACGTCCGTGTTCCTGCGGGCCATGTGCATGCGGAGCTCCAGCCCCTTGTCGCTGTCCTGGTAGTGCGCGCTCACGCGGATGTGCGCTCTCTTACCGTTCCGGATCACGGTGACGTTAATCACGTCCACGCCGGCAGTGGTCTCGCGGCATTGGTCGCGGGTTCCGGTGTCGTCCAGGTTGATGGTGAAGTTACTCACTTACTGCCCCTTTTCTGGGTTCGCCAAGAGGCTCTGAACTTGACAGCGATGTCTGAGCAATTGGGGAGGTGTTTGGCGATGTTGTCCACCCGATACCCACACTTCGGGCACCGCGGTCGAAGAGGCTTACCCATAAATAACCTCCCCAAAGATGGCCAATTGTGCGAAGGCATCGAAGTCGTCGGCGTCAGATTTTTCGTACCAGCGTTGCCACATTTCAGGGTCACCAGAGAGCGGCGGCGTAGTCAGGCCCTTCGGCCACGCGCTGGTGAACATGAGATGAAACGCCGCGAGCCATTCGGCAGGGCCTACCTTGTAGGTCTTCCCTTCCGTGTCCTCCTCCACGAAGGTGAACAGGAGTTTATCATAGTTCCACTTGGTGCAGGTCACACCCTCCGAAGCCTCCGGGAAATTGTCGGTAATGTTGTGAATAATCTCATTCACGAGATCCGGTGAGAAGTGCGTATGCATGGTGACGACTGAGTTGAAGACGGGGGGATGATCCATGGTGGACTTTCCGGAGCAGAGCTCCTATTGGTTGATTGTTTGATCGCGCTTCCGCTTTTCCTCGGTGGGGCGCATTCCTGATACACACTTCCACACCGCCAGGGGAACCTGGAAGTAAACGCCAGCGTTAGCCTCGGCGTGGCCCCGATTGAAAATCCAGATCAGTCCGTCCTTCACTTCGGAGGTCGGCTCTAAGTTACTCAACGGGAAACTGGGTTCCAGAGAGCCGGAAAAGTCGAAATTCCCACTGTCGTACAGGTGGAAGGAACCTCCCCAGGACCACTGCACATCCGGTGACCAGTGGCGGCAGGAGATTCTACCTTCTGTGCCATCAGCGAAGCGGACCCAATCCCCGACACGCGGCTTCCCGTTTCCGTCTTGGCGGGCTTTCATAGCCTTCGCGACTATCTCCAGGTTGATGGGGTCAACGGTCCGGGGGTCAATGGTGTCTTTGAATAAGGTAGGCATGTCACTCTTTCCGGAGCAGGGCTCCTGTAGGTGTCGGGTCAGACCGCAGGGTGACGGTTCGTGATTTGTTTCGCTGCCTCTTCCGCCATGACCTTGGTCCGGAAGTTGATAGCATCTTGCAGCCCATCAGTGGGGCAGATGTGCCGCCCTTCGCAGGAAGTCCGAAGGGTCACCCTATTCTGAATGTCGGTAATGAGGAGGATGCCGTAATGACCCCGCTTTGAGTTGCGGTGCTCAACGGCGTATTGTTTGCCGTTGGCCTTCAAGGGGAGCATGCTCGACAGAGCTATAATGGCCATGTGGTCTTTCCGGAGCAGAGCTCCTGTGTGGGTTAATCGATGTCGTCGGCCTAGGGCGTCAGCAGGATGAACAGCACGCTCGCCCCGGCAGAGTAAATCACGACCAGCAGTGCGTACCACCACCAGGACCCGCGAGGGAGCGCACTGTCTCGGCGCAACAACCACGGTAGCAGCGTGAGAAAAATCGCGGTCAGGACGGTGGCTACGATGGCCCCGATGGGAATGTCGAATATAGTCATTGGTTAATCGATGTCAGCCGTTGCCGTCGAGCGGTGGCAGGCGAAGGCGGGCTTCGTCGTCGTCGTCATCGTCGTCGTCGTCGTCGTCGTCGTCGTCAAACGCTTCATCGTCGGTGTCGGTGTCGTCTTCTTCCTCTTCCGGTTCTTTGGCCAGGAGAGGGCACTCAAATTCAGACACAGGGTAGGGATGTCCGCACTGCGGTTGCTCGACTTTGATGTGGAGCCCTTTCGGCCCCCAGGTCAGCGTGGCAACAAAGGGGAAGTCCCCAATGTTGTCAACCACTGCGCGGGTGTCGGGGCTTTCGTAAACTTGCGTGTCAGCCATGGGGTGAGTCTTTCCGGAGCAGTGCTCCTGTGTTGGTTAATTGAGGGCAATAGAGAGAATATGCTTCTCTCGTGTGACCACGAAAGCCGGCGAATCCGTGGCATCATCCGTGAGGCGGACTGCCAGGAAAGCGGCGACCCGCAATTCCCCATACGTGAAAGGGTAGGAGATATTGAAGGACCTCCGCACAAGGTGCTCAGATGGCTTTTGTGTGGTATCTTTCGGAACCCCAAACAGGCGGATGGAGACTCGGATATTCTTAAATTGGGACTTCTCCAGCGCCTCACGCAATTCCTTGGTGGCCTCCACACAATCGGGATCATCTTGGAACGCCTCGCAGTTTTCCAGGTAATTCAGGCACACCTGGGCCGTGAGCAGGACGTTTGCCGCAGTTATTTCCGGACGACCTTCAATTTTGTTGGGGTCCATCGCGTCTATGGCTTTTGTGAGGGCTTTAATGAGGTCCATGGTGGACTTTCCGGAGCAGAGCTCCTGTAGGGGGTCGTGTGGGCTGAGCCGTTCGGGCTGGCTCAGCAGAGGCACTTGGTTGTCCGGTTTCCTCTCGTACTCCCGGTTGAATCATTTATTCAGCAGCAGCGGCAGCAGTCTCGCGGCTTGCCTTGACCTTTTCAAGGTACTTCGGCACATGGACGCTCAGGCGGTTGACCGCCTTCTTGAAGGAGAGCGCGCTTTCATGCAGCTTCTCGAAGCTGCCGGTGACATCCTTCCCATCTTCGATGCCGCTGACCACGGCGTCAGCGTTGGCGTTGATCGCCTTCAACAGCTGCCGAAACTCGGCAGCAGCGGCGTCGCGATGCTTGTTCTTATTCTCTGCGGCGAATGCCGCTTTCTCTTCCTTCGTGCGCTCCGGCTTCGCCTCCTCGGCGGGCTTGGTGGTGGCGGTGGGCTTCACCTCCTCGACAGGCTTGGCGGGGGTGGTGGTGGTCTTCTTCTTCGAGCTCATGGGTGAGCCTTTCCGGGCCGGTGTGCGGCCCTTTTTGTGGTGACAGGGTGTGGTGGTGCTCAGAAGGGGGCCACCAGGGCCTTGGTGGCCTTCGCAGCCCGTGCCTTGACCAGATTCGCACGGGCGGTGGCAGACCGCTTGGCCTTCTTCAGTTCAGCTTCGCTGGCCTTCTTCAGTTCAACCTCGCTGGCCAGGGCCTTGGCGACTTTCTTCTCCTCGCTGGCCATCTTAGATGCCGCGATCTTTTCGGTGATGCTGTCGGCAGCTTCTTGGCCCTTCTTCGCGGTGTGCATGGGTAATTCCCAGCACTTGGTTTCCTTGTTCCAGGTACCGCCCAGCACCCACATCAGTTTCCGGATCGGGAAAGTGTTCCCGGTGATAGGGACCAATGGGGTGCTACCGTTGACAAAGATATGTGCTTGGCGCACTTCGCTGGCGGTCGGGGTGATGGCGGTCGGGGTGATGTCGGTCGATTGGGCGTTCGTGTTCGTGGTCATGGGATTCTCGTTTCCGGGGCACTCGGCCCCTGTTGGTTTATTCGTTTGCCGTGCTGAGCCTTTCTCAACTCGACCCCTAAATTATAAGGGCCGGAAAACTTCTCCTACTGGATCCAAAGGATCTGTGGGCGCACGCAACGCAGCGCGTCGGGTGGCGCGTTGTGTGTTGCGTTGCGTTTGCGTTGCGCGTTGCGTGTCGTTGCGTAACCCGTTGCGTTCGCATTGTGTTAGCGTTCGTATTCGTATTCGTATTCGTATTCGTATTCGTATTCATGCGCACTCCCATACGATTGCGCTTCCCTCATGAACGAGATTAGCTAAACCCTCAATAAATGTGGTTAATTCGTCGAAGTCCGATTCCATCGCTTTCGGGTCACACGCGCCTTTATGGTAGAACTTCACATCAGCTACGCCCTTTCCATAGTAGGCCATTCCCGCGCGGTGATCCTTTATTTCCTTACCGCAGGAGTCGCAGATAAAAACAGGAACTCGAAGGCCTCCCGTAGGGCGGTGGAATTGAATGGTCATTGTCTGTCGCCATGCTGATCGTGGCCATCCAAGACGCGGCAGTCGTTGGCCAACCTTCCGCATCCGCACTGCAAGGGGAGGGGCGCTACCTCTTTTCCAAGTTTGTCCATCAGTTCAACAAGCTCTGCCACAATGGGGCGCGAGGGGTGATTGTCGGAGTCTACGTCATTATCCTGGACTAGTGATGACAAGTAGTCCAGGACCGTAGTCAGCGTGTCCAGGAGCTCTTCCGGGCCAACCTCCATGAGGTTTTGAGACTGATCGGTGATCTCGCAGATCTCCCGGCCCTGAGTGCTCTCACGCAGCCACCAGCGGTCAGCGTGATGCTCGATGTAGTATTTTTTCTTCATCGTGATACACCTAGGTATGTTTTGAGTTGGTCCGGATATTTCTCCAGTGATGCCATCAACCGCTTCGCGCGCTCGACACCCTTCGTCGGCTTGCCGACCAGCACCGCATGCGTATTGGTATTCATGCGGATTTCGAGCCCGGTCTTGGTCCGGTACAGGTAGAGGTTTTTCGTCTCGTGTAGGATGTCTTCCTCGCGGGCGCTCATACTGTCACCCTATCCTGAATGTATATGATGAGGAGGATGCCGTAACAACCTCAAGCACTTCCCGCTCGATGGGCTTCCCCCACGGCGCGGCGTTGAACTCGGGGGTGTGTTCCACGATCACGCTAGAGAGGTGGTGACGGACAGCGACCATTTCGGCAAGCAATTCGTCGTGCCGTCCCTGGTGCTCGGGGTGAACATCTTCGCAGCACTGATAGTGGATACACATCACGGCTTTGTAACACTCGATCAGGGACATGGCCTTTCCACCTTTCATGTTTTTCGCCGTCGTAAGATCCAACTTCCAGTATTCTTCAGCCGTGTCCGGGTAGCGGGCGTGGACCGCCATCACGTTGGCGTGTTGCCAATCGCGGACCATCAATTCGGCAAGCTCCCACGGATCGGTATCCAGCACCCACGGTTCGATGTCAGCATCGGCTCCTTTGACTTCATCGCGCTTGTGGGTTGTCTTTCCTCCGCATGAACGGAGGAGGCTAGTGTGCCCCTGGAACGGGTGCCGGCCAGACAAGGTGGCGGCGACTTGGCGGAATAACTCGTCGATGATCAGGAAGGATGACATGGGTTTCTCCGGCCCGTGGGCCTGTTTGGGTTTTATTTACACATTTCTTGCGGTTTGGGTCAAGACGATCAATTTCCCATCCATGAGCTGGAAGGTGTATTCCAGGCGGCACATGTGGCCGCAGCAGTCGTGCTTGCAGTGACAACCAACGCCTACCGTTACACTCAGGGACCCGTCAGGATTGCGGTGTTTTCCCCACAATCCGGAATTGACGTACTGGAGGTCCTCCTTGTTGTCGGGGTTGTTCCGACTGTTGTTGTGGGTGATGCCGTAATTCTCCGCCATGATGGTGCGGACGCTCTTTCCCGTATTTGCGAGACTGAAAACGGCTATTTTAGCCGAGCCGTCGATGTCCTTGACTTCATCACGCAGCATGGATTCCGCGTGGTCGTCAACGTTCGTGGTCATGGTGACCTTTCCGAGGCGCTGGGCCTCTTTCGTTTCGCTTGGAATCGCCAAGCCCTTCAATCGACTCGACCCCTCCATCATATCGACT
>Ga0209490_10002214_pt1 | contig 18460 bp, 21 predicted proteins | sample MAT06_FD_187209 | JGI IMG/M metagenome (GOLD analysis project Ga0209490, IMG submission 187209) | Freshwater microbial communities from Lake Fryxell liftoff mats and glacier meltwater in Antarctica - MAT-06 (SPAdes) (version 2) | ecosystem: Environmental > Aquatic > Freshwater > Ice > Liftoff... | reverse complement strand
CTAGGTTAACCTGAATCTTGGATTATAGACAAATGGTAACTAAATTAGCAATTTCTCGTCATTGTAATAGTCTTGCTGAAGTTCGTGCTAGATTTGGGGTTAAATTTAATCCAGATGTGAGCTTTTTTTCAGAATGGCATCAAAACTTGCCAACACTGACAGAACAAGAGTTACAACGCTGCGATCGCATTAAGCAACAATATTTATATCATCGAGATCATGGTCACATTGGTGAAGGTCTGGTTAATCAGATTGTGATTTCACCGTTACTCGATATAGCAGGATTTTATGATTCACCCTTTGAGGTTAAAACCGAACAGCCTGTCCAGATTGAAGCAGTAAAAATTGAAGCAGACGATGAGATTATCTACCGTAGCAGAATTGATACCCTTGTGATTCACAAAAAACTTTGGGTATTGGTGATTGAGTCCAAAGGGACATCTTTTAATATTGAAGAAGGAATGGCACAGGCGTTGATTTATATGCTGAGTAATAATTCTCAACCTACTTACGGATTTATCAGTAATGGTGGATTTTCAATTTTTGTGAAGGCTACTAAAGATGGTCAATATATTTTTTCTGATGAATTTTCGGTCTATCGTCGCCGCAATGAGCTTTATGGAGTTTTAGGTACGATGAAAAATATTGCTCAATCCCTTATTCTTATTTAGGGCAATACATGAATACCAAGGATTCGTCTGTTTTATTAGCAGTTAAAGATGTAGTCGCAGGCTATGTATCAGGGGTTGATATTTTACAGGGTATTAATTTGGTTGTGCATGACCGAGAGCTAGTAACTGTTATTGGGGCAAATGGTGCGGGTAAATCTACCCTTGCTAAGATGATTTTTGGATTAGTACCTGTGCGATCGGGGGAGGTAATTTTTAATAACAATAAAATTAATGGGTTGCTGCCTAATCAAATTGTCGCTGCAGGTATGGGCTATGTGCCTCAGGTTGCCAATGTATTTCCCTCTTTAAGTATTTCCGAAAACTTAGATATGGGGGCATATATTTCTACTGAGAATATCCAAGATCAGAAACAAAAGATCTATGATATTTTTCCAGCTTTAGCTAAGCGGCAACGGCAGAGAGCAGGAACACTTTCAGGCGGGGAGCGGCAAATGTTAGCAATGGGAAGGGCATTAATGCTATCTCCTAAGCTTTTGATCTTAGATGAACCTACAGCAGCCCTTTCCCCGATTTTAGTGCAGGATGTTTTTAATTTAATTCAGTACGTTAATAGTCTTGGTACGACGATTATTTTAGTCGAACAAAATGCACGAAAGGCTCTAGCGATCGCTCACCGAGGTTATGTTTTAGATTCTGGACGCGATCGCTTTGAAGGCAAAGGCGATGACTTACTTAATGATCCTAAAATTGGTGAGTTATATTTGGGGCAAGGGCATAGTCCAAATTGAATGGTATTCTAATCCTGAAGTTAGCCTACCTAAAACTAAGAGAGCCTATTTAGTCCATGAAAAATTTAAGAATCTGGTTTGTTAAACTCTTCCAAACTTTCATACTGGCTGGACTAGTAGTATGGCATTTACTAATTAAGAGGAAACTACATTGGCGAAATACCATAGCGCAAATGTCAGTGGTAGGTACAGAGTCTTTATTGATTACTCTTGTCACCGCTAGCTTTGTGGGTGGGGTATTTACGATTCAAGTGGCAAAGGAATTTATTAATTTTGGCGCACAGCAGGCAATTGGTGGAGTATTAGCGATCGCCTTAACCCGTGAACTATCGCCTGTCTTAACTGCTGTAATTATTGCTGGACGTGTGGGATCGGCATTTGCCGCAGAAATTGGGACTATGCAAGTTACAGAACAGATTGATGCTTTATATATGCTGCGCACTGACCCTGTAGATTACTTAATTATTCCTAGAGTCATAGCTTGTATTGTCATGATGCCAGTACTGACAGTACTATCTTTAATAACGGGAATGGCTGGGGGGATGGTGATTTCTGAGAGTCTTTATAATATTCCCTACGTCGTATTTTTGGATTCAGTGTTGAATTTTTTAAGGACATGGGACTTAATGAGTGCTGTGGCTAAATCAATTATTTTTGGTGCTGTAATTGCCCTCATTGGCTCTAATTGGGGAATTACAACCACTGGGGGAGCTAAAGGTGTAGGGGAATCCACAACAACGGCAGTGGTAACTGCTCTATTAGCTATATTTATCTCTAACTTTTTAATGACTTGGCTGCTATTTGGGGATGCTAGTAAAAATTTGGCGAGTTCTTTTTAAGCTATGGACTTTACTACGTTTTTACAACAATTTCTGAATGGTTTATCAATTGGCAGTATCTATGCGATTTTTGCCTTGGGATACACTCTGGTCTTTTCAGTTTTAGGAATGGTTAATTTTGCCCATGGTGCAGTTTTTACCCTTGGGGCATATTTTACATACATGCTAGTGGGGGGTAAGTTTGGGTTCAATGGATTACTGGCAAATACGGCTTTACCTTTTAACTTGCCCTTTGCGATCGCTTTAATTTTAGGTAGTTTATTGGCAGGACTAGCAGCAGTGATCGTCGAGTTTTTAGCATTTCGTCCGTTGCGCCGACAGGGTAGCGATCCGTTACTAACTTTGGTATCTAGTTTAGGCATGGCTGTGGTCATAGTAAATTTGATTCAGTACTTAGTTGGGGCAGAAATTTATACTTTTCCCAGTAATATTTATGGCAATTTACCAACCGCCGTTAACTTTGGTAGTAGCGATCGCCCGATTGCAATTCGGACTGTGCAGATTATTATCTTTGCCGTAGCTACGGTCATAGTTTCATTGTTGACCTATATCATCACTTGCACAAAGTTAGGAAAGGCATTACAAGCTGTAGCGGAAGATGCAACTACAGCCAAATTATTAGGGATCAATACGGAAAGAGTAATTATTTTAATTTTTTTTCTCAGCGGCTTTCTCGCAGGAGTTGCTGGTACCTTAGTTGGCTCCAGTGCAGGGCTCACTCCATATTTTGGGATTGCCATTGGCTTGAAAGGTCTAGGTGTAATTGTTTTAGGTGGACTAGGTAATATTCCTGGTTCGGTCGTAGGAGGATTAGTAATTGGCTTAGCCGAAGCATTTGTACCTGCAGATTATTCGGGTTTTAAAGATGCGATCGCCTTTGGGTTTTTATTTATGATGCTGCTATTCCGACCCCAAGGCTTACTAGGACGAGTATTTATACAGAAGGTTTAATAATCAAAGGTAAAATATCTTTAACTAGCAGAACTAAGGCTCTCTAAATTCTTTAAATTTTCTTTAAGTTAATGGCAACAGAAGTCACACTCCAAGATATAGCAACGACACTCCAAGAAGTTGTAAATAAGGTAAATAATCTTGATGGCAAGGTCAATAGCCTCGATACTAAAGTAAATAACCTTGATGCTAAGGTCAATAATCTTGATCAAGATGTCAAAAAACTTACCACTGAAAATGAGCGATCAAATGATAAATTGACAAACTATCAGCAAGCTAGTCAGTCATTGGTAAACCTAGCCTTTAGCCTCATTGCTTCAGCAACAGTTATTACTGTAGTTTCCGCTGTTTTCAAAAAATAGATTAATACCTAGGGATTGAGAATGCTGCAATTTTTTGATAGTTATGGATTTTTGATTGTCTCGATGTTCCTTGGCGCATTATTGGGATTATCGGTATATTTACCCTTAATGGCGGGACAACTATCTTTGGCATCACCAGGATTCTATGCCATTGGCGGCTACATTGCGGCAATTATTTCAACTCAAGTTTTTCCTGCGGAAAGATTTTCGATATGGGTACTTTTAGCTGAAATCGGATTGGCAGCGATCGCCTGTGGAATATTAGCAATATTTTTAGGACTTCCCGTATTACGATTACGCGGCATTTATTTAGCGATCTCTACCATTGCCTTTGTGGAAATTTTACGAGTTTTTGCCTTAAATTTAGAAATCACAGGGGGGGCAGTTGGTATTTTTGGCATTCCTCAACCATTTAAGACTCAAATCGCCTATTTGTGGATTGTTCTGCCTTTACTCTGCCTATGTATGGCTTTACTTTATCGGATCGAAGTTACAGAATTGGGAAGGATATGGCGGGGAATTAGAGAAGATGAATTAGCTGCTGGAACTATGGGCATTAATTCCACCTACTACAAGGTTTTAGCATTTAGTTTAGGCGGAATGCTCGCAGGAATTGCTGGCGTTATCAGTGCTCATTTTTTAAATACATGGAATGCTCGCCAAGGTACGTTTGATGCCAGTATTATCTATCTTGCTTTTGTTTTAGCTGGGGGTTCGCGCACCTTTGTTGGTCCCGTAGTTGGAGGGATGATCCTGACGGCGCTACCTGAAGTTTTAAGGGCGATCGCTGGGATCAATGGCTTACCAAAATGGCTATCCCAGTTTTTTCAAGATGGCAGGTTAATTATCTTTGGAATTTTGATTGTCGTCACAACCATATATTTTCCTAAAGGCTTAATTACGCCCGAACTTCTGAAAACATTGGGGAAAAGTATCAGAACTAGAGTTTTAGCAAAACCTTAGCGATCGCTAATCGGTGTATATTCCACATCATGTAACCCTGTATAAACCTGAGTTGGTCTAAACAAGCGATTATCTGCCATTTGTTCTTTCCAGTGTGCTAACCAACCTGGAACTCGGGCGATCGCAAAAACAGGTGTAAATAAATCCACAGGAATATTTAACTTCTTATAAACCAGCCCTGAATAGAAATCGACATTAGCGAAAATTCCCTTTTCAGCAAATACATCCATTGCCTGCCGTTCCAGTTCTAGAGCGATATCGTAGTAGGGATCATGACCAGATTGCTCAAATAACTGATCGACTAGTTTTTGCAAAATAGTTGCCCGAGGGTCTTTGACCTTATAAATGCGATGTCCAAACCCCGGCACTTTTTCTTTTTTACTAATTTTTGCTTCTAAATAGCTCTTCACATTTTTAACAGAACCAATTTCTTCGAGCATTAACATCACTTTTTCATTGGCTCCACCATGTAAAGGTCCACCTAGGGTACCGACGGCAGCAGCTAGCACCACATAGGGATCGTTCAACGTTGAAGCTGTAACTAAAGCACAAAAAGTAGACGCATTAACGGTATGTTCAGCATGGAGAGTTAGACACACATCAAATATTTGCGCCGCTAAAGGATCAGGCTCGATCTCATTGAGCATATATAAAAAATTGGCAGCATAGCTCAGATCATCTCTAGGCGGTACAGGATCATTACCTTGGCGCATCATATGAAATGCTGCAATAATTGTCGGGATTTTGGCAATTAATCTGATGGTGGCTCCGTAGATATATTCAATATCTCGCAGGTCTCTGAGAGGGTAAAACATCCCAAGGGCGCAGACACAGGCTTGGATCACATCCATGGGATGAGCATCGTCAGGAAAACACTTGAGCATATCCCGAATCCGATACTTGATTCGGCGACGGTGATTGATACTATGTTCAAATTTTTCTAGCTCTTGGTGTTTAGGTAACTCACCAAAGATTAGAAGATAACTGGTTTCGAGGAAATTACTATGCTCACACAGATCTTCGATGCGGATACCTCTGTACTCTAGTAGTCCAGCTTTGCCATCAACATAACTAATATTAGACTGAGTGGCAGGAACTCCTTCTAGACCTGGTTTATATTCACCAATAGCCATAATCCACTCCTTATCACCTTAACTGCAATTCTGAATTTAACATTCTAGGTATTGATCTAGCAAAGAAATAGCTAATAAAAAACTGGGGCAGTCAAAAGATTGAAACTTTCCCAGTATTTTAACTATGGTAATTTTTTGAAATTTTATTGAAATGGATTGTTACCACGATCGCCAAATAGCTTCGCTTCACCTTTAATTACAGCCTTAGCCATGTTAAAAGTTGCCCAAACAACTACTAAAGCGATCGGGGCAAGCACAAGAAGGGGTCTTAAATCAGCATCCATAGTAATTAAGTATTGTTAAAGGTTTTGTAGATATATGCATTATCTCATTTCCTAGAGCTTTTACAAGTGGATATTCACCCCATTAGAATCACATTATCGATCACATGAATAATGCCGTTATCGGCTTCAATATCCGCAGCAATGACAGTAGCATTTTTAACTTCAAATCCGTGGGCTAAGTTAATCTTGATCGGTGATCCTTCGACAGAGGTTAATTCGGTAATACCTTGTAAATCTGATGTTTTCCAGCGTCCAGCCACTACATGAAAGGTTAAAATTCTCGCTAATTGCGGAATATTTTGTACCAAAGTCGTAATTGTACCTGGGGGGAGTTTGGCAAAAGCATCATCATTGGGAGCAAAGACGGTAAAGGGTCCTGGAGACTTTAAGACATCAACTAAGTTTGCAGCTTGAACAGCCACAACTAAGGTCTTAAAAGCACCTGCACTGACCGCAATATCAACAATATCTGCCATATATATTTTATTTTATAAATTTGATTGATCTTATAGTCTTGGCTAATTAGTTTGCCTGATTAATGGGTAACAAATCAATGCTTAATCTTATCCATATCTTTGGTTGATCATCAATAATCTACGATGAGCGATCGCTATTATGTTCAAACCTATGGAGTTATCGTGTTCGACTAACCAGAATATCTAATGAAAAACTATTTAGCGGTCGGATCAATCTTCATTAAAACCTGCCCATAGCCTACGGGTTGAGCATTTTCTATTAAAATTTCGACAATCCGCCCATCCATATCTGCTTCAATCTCATTCATGAGCTTCATGGCTTCAATGATACATACAGGTTGCCCTTTGCGAACTAGATCACCTTTGCTTACAAATGCAGGCTCATCAGACTTTGGCGATCTATAAAAAGTCCCTACCATAGGCGAGGCAATGTCAGCTAAGTTCTTATTAATCGGTGCAGCCTGAGAAATAGTAGGAGTAATAACAAGAGTAGGCTCAGAAGGAACTACAGAGACAACTTGACTCACTGGAGCTATAGTTTTCTCGCTTTTACGAATATTTAAGCGCACATCCCCAAATTCTAGACTCAATTCTGTAATGTCAGTCTGGTTAATCAGGGAGATTAGTTCTTTTAGTTCCTCCAGATTCAGTTCCACTTAGTTATCACGCCCCAAATATGTATCAGTCCGAGTATCAACTTTAATTTTTTCGCCAATGGAGATAAACAAGGGCACCATAACCTGTGCGCCTGTTTCAATAATCGCTGGCTTAGAGCTTCCTGTGGCACTATCACCTTTTAAGCCAGGATCGGTTTGAATAACTTCGTAGGTCACAGAGTTAGGTAGTTCTACTTCTAAAACTTGTTTACCCCAGATCACGACGTTAACTTCCATACCCTCTTTGATATATTTAACGCGATCGCCAATTTGAGCAGCACTAAGAGTAGATTCTTCATAGGTGTCCATATCCATAAAGACGAATTGATCTCCTTCTTTATAGGTATGTTGCATAGTATTTTTTTCTAAAACAGCTTGGGGTAACATTTCCCCTGCTCGGAAGTTTTTTTCTAAAACACTACCTGATTGCACGTTTTTGAGTTTGGTACGGACAAAGGCTGAACCCTTACCTGGTTTGACGTGGAGGAATTCCACTACTCGCCAAACACCGTTGTCCATTTCTATGGTTACACCCGTTTTGAAGTCATTACTGGAGATCATGCGCGCTTGATTTTTTAGATTCGGCTCTAATTGTACTAAGTTGTGTCTCCAGATACTCAGAATATGTCAGAAATTTTAGAGAAATACGGATGAGACATAAATTTAGTTAAAGTCTAAAATGAGAATTGGTGACGTTAACTCCACTGAGCAAAGGGATGTAAAACCACAGCTTTAATAATTCGATCGCCTTGCCATAGCGGTAAAGATAGCCATAGTTTGCCTTGATCAATCCATTTTTGGCGTAAGGTTGCGTTGTCTAAATTAGGATTAAGCGATCGCATACAGACAATATTAATAGTTGGTTCACAGACTAGTTCTAAATCTACGGAATTATCAACCCATACCCTTAAAGCCTGAGCTTTGTCCATGGAATCATTTACCAATTGGGCATAACCATCTAACCCAAGCGATCGCAACGCCAGCCATAGTTTTAAGCTATCAGTCCGCCTTGTTCCTTGCAAAGTAAAATTACCAAAATTCAAAGAATTATCTGCCATATAGGGCAAAGTATTATCAAATCCATTGATTAAATGCTGACGATCTTTAACCAAAAACATAGCGCAGGTACGGGCAACCCACATCCATTTTTGAGGATTAAAGGTAATGGAGTCTGCTTGTTCGATGCCAGATAATAAATATTTCCATTTTGGTGATAGTATTGCTGCCCCACCGTATGCCGCATCAACATGGAACCAACAGTTATATTTTTTAGCAATTTCGCCTACTGCTGCAATATTATCGATCGCTCCTGTAATTGTAGTGCCAGCGATCGCTCCAATAAAAAACGGGATTTTGCCAAGATTTAGCTGTTCTTGAATTTTTGCCTCTAGAACTTCTGGTTTAATTTGCCCTAAGGCATTAGTCTCAACCCTAATTAAATTTTTGCTACCTAATCCAATCACATTCATGCCCTTATCAAAAGAAGTATGAGCCGCATCGGAGATCAAAGCTACTAACTTATTTTCCAGCCCTTTTGATTTAATACTAGGGATTTTATAATTTCTTGCCACTAGCAAAGCCGTAATATTCGCTAAACTGCCACCACTGGTTAATGTGCCAAAACTCTTGTCGCCTAGCCCAAATAACTGCCCAAACCATGACATTAAATCTGCTTCTAATTGGGTAAATAGTGGAGCCAACTCACTACTCAGCATATTGTTATTAATGGCACTGGCTAAAGCATCTGCCCACACGGTAATTGCTAGGGGTGTACTATCCATGTGTCCCATATAGCGGGGATTATTTAAGTTCAGGCTGCGGGGTAATACCTGCGATCGCACCTCTAAAAGTAAGTCCTGCCAGTTTATGCCGACTTGGGGAATATCTAACTTTAATATAGAAATATCCTTGACAAAATCTTGGGTCTGATTAGCCAAAACCTCATCGGTAATCAAATCCACAAAGGCATAGCCCATTTGGCGCATGAGTTCACGATTAGAACCATTGATATTGATAAATTGAGATTCTAAAAATTCCTTGGGCATTATTTAATCATAGCGACGGGATAGTCAGGGTTTTGGGGATTAGGAATCAGTTTTTGATTTTTACAATCTACCAAAAAATCCATTAACTCCAAAACTACCTGCCCAATTAATACCTCATCCCCAGTTACTAATGCTTCCACTGCGGCAGTTCTACCTTGACATTCAATGCCCACAGGCTCAGTTAGCCCTAATACTTCCTGCGCTCCATTGGCAAACCGAGCAACTTGCTGCTTGCGGATTTTTAAGCCCAGCCGATCTACCACTTCGGGGGGGATTACTAGAGTTAATGCCCCTGTATCTACCAGCCCTATGCTTTCGTAAATTCGTAAATGCTTGGGATGCAAAGAACCACGACTTACCAATCCTTCTTCAAACACACTGGTAAGCTTCACCTGAACTCGAACTGCCCCCATTTCGGCTCCTTGATTTAAAATATTTCCTTGAGTAATTGTGTTCATAGGGATAATTGCCTGAGCTAGATTTGAACAAGTTAGATATGATCTAGGTAAATCTTAACCAAAAGCTATCTCTATGAGTGTAAACCTGTCCTGTGATTTTAGCGATCGCCACCTTGATAGTTCCGTAAGCACCAGCCAACGCCAATTAGCAATTACGATTTCTGTAGATGGGAGTCTTAGCGTTAGCAATACCCCACTAAATCTTTGCCTAGTTTTAGATCACAGTGGCTCTATGGGCGGGCAACCTCTGGATACTGTCAAAAAAGCAGCACGGGATTTAATCGATCAAATGAGTTATAAAGATTACATCAGCATTGTGGGCTTTGATCACAGAGCCAAGGTTGTAGTTGAAAATCAAACCCTTATTAATCCCGAATCCGTTAAAGAAAAAATCCTATATCTCAAAGCTGGGGGCGGCACTAATATTGATGAGGGCATTAAACTGGCACTAAAGGAACTAAGTAAGTCCATGAAAAGTACTATCAGTCAGGCACTGATTCTGACCGATGGCGAAAATGAACATGGTAATAACGATCTTTGTCTGCAATTTGCCCAATTAGCGGCAGCAGAATATGGCATAACACTACATACCCTAGGATTTGGCGACTATTGGAACCAAGATATCCTTGAAAAAATTGCCGATGCGGGTGGCGGCACGATGGCATACATAGAATCCCCCGATCAAGCCAGTGCGGAATTTCAAAAAATCCTCCGTCGGGTGCAATCCGTTGGACTGATTAATGCCCACTTAATCTTAAAACTTGCCCCTAATGTCCGTCTTGCCGAACTCAAGCCCATCGCTCAAGTTACACCCGAAACCATTGAACTAGAACCTGAAAAAAACTTAAATACCTACATTGTTCGATTGGGTGACTTAATGTTAGGGAACGATCGCACAATCATGCTCAATTTATACATTAACCATAACCCTGACCAAATTGTTGCTGCTTCTACTGCCAATACAATTCATGCGGTCACAGCCCAAATTCGCTACGACGATCCACAATCTAAACTCGAAGGCTTATTATCTCCAGAGGTTACGGCAGATCTCACGCTAATTAAGGACTTTCAGCCCCAAATCAATCCCCAAGTGCAGAGCAGTATCTTAGCATTAGCCAAATATCGTCAGACCCAATTAGCTGAAACTAAATTAAAGCAGGGCGATCGCACAGGGGCAGTAACAATGCTACAATCAGCAGCGAAAACTGCATTACAGATGGGAGATCAGCAAGCAGCTACGGTACTCCAAGCCAATGCTACGACTTTACAGTCTGGAACTGATCTGAGTGAAGCAGAGCGTAAACAAACCCGTATGGTATCTAAAACCATTTTGCAAATTCCCACAAATCAAATTTCGACAAATCAAATTCCCACAGAATAATTGATCATGATTATTTGCCCTAACTGTTCCCATGAAAACCCAGATGGTGCCAGCTATTGTGACTCGTGTTACACACCTTTGCCAGTAGTCACTATCAGTACTTGCCCAAACTGTGATAGTCCAGTCCAATCCGATGCTAGTTTTTGTGGAAATTGTGGTTTTAATTTGAAATCTGCCAGTGAACATGAAAAAAGTATGACAGAAGAAACTGATAATACATCTAGCCCCGAAGAAGTACCACTTCCTGCTGAATCACCTATATCTACCCCTGAGGCTTCACCTCCCGATTTATCCGATGACGACCTTGCCCTTGTGCAAGAGTTAATTGAACCCCATCCCTTGACCCAACTGCAACAAATTGGGGCTTTTTTAATCCATGTCCAAACCAATATCAATCTAGAGCTACCAAATAATTTACAAGTAATTCACATCGGCAAGCCCAATAATATGATTCCTCCCGATATTGATGTATCTGGGTTTCCAGATTCTGATATTGTTTCTCGTGTTCATGCTGATATTCGCTTTGAGGGTAATGCTTACTACTTTGAAGACAGTGGTAGCTCCAATGGCACGTATATTAATAATTCGGTCTTAGCGGCGGGGAATAGACATAAACTTCGATCAGGCGATCGCATTTCTCTCGGTAAAGGCGATCGAGTTAGCTTTGTTTTTCAAATGTCATCGTAAAATCTCATCGTAAACAAACAAAATCAATGGCATAATCTTGACTAAATCAGTTTCAGATATCAAAATTATTCAAACTACTAAGCGGTTACTCCATGGCTATAAGTAAAGTATTGGTGATTGACGACAGTATCATGATCCGTAAGATGGTCAAAAGCATACTAGCAGACAAGTTTGAGGTTTTAGAAGCAAACGATGGTATGTCTGGACTAGACTCAGCCAAGAAAACTTCACCTGACTTGATTTTGCTAGACTTTGTGATGCCTAAGTATAACGGCTACCAAACCCTGCAAGCGTTACGCAGAGTCGATACGCTTAAAGATATTCCCGTGATTATGATCTCTGGATTAAGAGAGCAGGTTGCAGAAAATGTGCCTGAACCTTGGGATTTTGATTTTCTCGAAAAGCCCTTTGAACCAGAGGTTTTAATTTCAAGAATCGATCATTTACTCCATACTGGTGTACCCATAGGCGCTGCTCCGATCCAAACCGATGACTCTAGGAATTCTCAACGAGTTCTCGATCGCCTCACTGCTACTGAAACTTTACTGGCTCAAGGCATAGAAAACCTAATCCAGAGAGAAGTAGTCGCAAGGGTCAATGCCTTGGCTAGTCGTATCCAAAAGCATGAAGCCGCCTTGGGCATCTTGGACAAAAAATTAGATGCTGTCTCGCAGAAACTAGAGCATCAAAATAAAGGATTGATGATTATTTTACGGGAAATCAAAGCTTTACAAACCCAAGTTGCTAAGTAAAATCTGATTAAAAGCCTAAAAGCTATTTTGCTTCCATCCAATTTTTGCCAATGTGAATATCCACAACTAAGGGGACAGATAAAGGTATAGCAGACTCCATAACTGACTTGATTAACGGTTGTAATTCTACTAATTCTTCGGGCAAAATCTCTAGAACTAACTCGTCATGGACTTGTAATAACAGTCGAGATTTATAATTTTTTAGTAACTTATGTAAGCTGATCATTGCTACTTTGATAATATCTGCACTTGTGCCTTGAATCGGGGCATTAACTGCCGATCGCAACATAGCCGCTTTTTGATAGCCAGAGGTATATTTAAGTTCATGAAAATAACGCCTACGTCCAAGAACGGTGGTAACAAATCCATTAGTTTCTGCTTCTAGTTCTACAGTCTTCATATAGGAGAAAATTTGAGGGTACTGTTTACCAAAAGCTGAAATAAACTTCTTGGCTTGGTCAGTAGGAATACCAGATACACCCCTAAACTTTTGAGCACCCATGCCATAAATTACACCATAGTTAATGATTTTAGCTAAACGTCTTTCTTCGCTGGTCACTTCATCTTTTTCTAGGAGTAATTGGGCAGTGCGAGTATGAACATCTATACCTTGGTTGTATGCCTTAACTAGTTCTGGTTCTTGGCTGAGATGGGCTAGTATTCTTAATTCAATTTGAGAATAATCAGCCGCTAGCATTATCCATCCCTCTTCAGGTAAAAATCCCGACCTAATCCGCCGACTAAAAGCAGTTTTAATTGGAATATTTTGCAAATTAGGATTAGAACTACTTAGTCTGCCCGTGGAGGTAACTGTTTGATTAAAATCGGTATGCACTCGTTGGGTGTGGACATTAATTAGAGCGGGTAAGGCATCGACGTAGGTGGATTTAAGTTTAGCTAGGGTGCGATTTTCAAGGATGGTATCAATTAGAGGATCATCACCTTGGAGCTTATTTAGAACTGCCACATCTGTTGAATAACCTGTATTACTTTTGCGGGATTTTTTTGTAAAGGTTTCGCCTAATTTTGCAATTAAAATTTCGCTTAGTTGTTTAGGGGAATTGAGGTTAAACTCTCGACCTACTTGTTTATAAGCAGTTTGAGCGATCGCATCTAAGTCTATTTCTAACTCTTGAGAAAGCTGTTGTAAATATTCTCGATCAACTTTAATTCCTAGCCATTCCATTTCCGCTAAAACTATTTCTAGGGGTAATTCCACTTGATAATATAAATTAGATAGCTCTGGAACTTCAGCTAGCTGTTGTTGTAAAAACGGCATAATTTGCCAAGTACTATAGGCATCCATTCCGCAATAGTTGGCAACTTGAGGAATAGAAATTTCGGCAATAGATTTATGCTTACCAACTAATTCTTTATAGCTTTGTGGAGTTATTTTTAAATACTTTTTAGATAATTCACTCAATCCATGACTGGCATCAGGATCAATCACATAGCTGGCAATCATCGTATCAAAGACTACGCCCATGATATTAATGCCCACCGACTTAAAAATTAGGCGATCAAACTTTGTGTTTTGGAAAACTTTGGGGCGATCGCTATTTTCTAATATTGGTTTAAGTTGATTAACGACTAACTCTAATTCTAAATTTTCACCAGATGTGTGGGCGATCGGGATATAAGCAACATCATTAGTTTTATCACCCCAACAGCAGCCAATGCCCACAAGTTTAGCATCGTGAGGGTTCAAGGCTGTAGTTTCCGTATCCCATGCCACGGGTGTAGTTAAAGAATTTAATTTTTGTTTAAGCTCTTCTAATTTTTCTGAAGTATCAATAATTTGAACATCAAGATTTAGATCATTAACTATCTCAATATTTTCTGGAGCATCAATAAAATCAAACCATAAATCCCCGTCGTTATCATTAGCTTTTTTCGTAGGAATTATTACCGTAGATTCAGATTTCCCACCTAGTTGAATTTGAATTTTATCAATTTTATTAATAAATGCTTTAAGTTCTAAAGTTTCCAATAATGGGATTAAAGTATCACTTTCAAATCCTCGTAATTCATAATTACTTAAGTTTAGTTCTAGTTCCACATCTTGAATAATTTTTGCCAGAAACTGCGAGTGTTTTGCAGCTTTTATTCCCTGTTCTAGTTTTTGCTTGATAGCTCCTTTCATATTAGGAATAGAGGCGAGAATATTTTCTAAATTGCCATATTCTTCTAATAGTTTCACTGCCGTTTTTTCACCAATACCTCGCACTCCTGAAATATTATCAGAACTATCGCCACATAGAGCTTTGTAATCAATAACTTGAGTAGGCATTACTCCCAATTTATTCTTAACATCTTGGGCATGAAATTCTAAAATCTTATCTTTTTGCCCTAAATGTAAAACTGAAATTTGCCTTTGATCGTCTATTAACTGAAATAGGTCTTGATCGCCACTTAAAATTTTCACACTATATCCAGAACTTGCGCCAAACTCACTTAAAGTTCCTAAAATATCGTCAGCTTCATAGCCTGCTTTAGAAATAGTATGAATATTCATCGCACTGAGAATTAGCTGCAAATTGATTAAATCGGGAATAAAGTTTTCGGGGGTTTCTTTACGTCCAGCCTTGTAATTTTCATCAGCATCATGGCGAAAAGTTGGAGTTGCTAAATCAAAGGCGATCGCTACGGCGGTAGGTTTTTGTTTTTGTAAAATATCTAGTAAAGATTTCAAAAAACCGTAACAAATACTAGTAGGAATTCCTGTGGAAGTACAAAGTCCGCCGTCTTGTTTATAGGCAAAAGCGTAGAAAGATCGAAATGCTAAGGAATGCCCATCAACTAATAGTAAAGTGGGGAAAGATGTGGATGACATAGGATTTTATGGAAAAGAAGGCAGCTAAAATTAGCAAATTGATTCTATGGGCATTGTAGTGGAAATTTTTAGCAATAGTAGTCCCAGCTATATCTTCGGCTTTTCCTAATTACACCCCATTGAGGAAACTACCTGCGATCGCTTCTTTAATTTCAATCAAATCTAGTCGTGTAAAATAAGTTAAATTGAGTCAGCAAGAAGTCACCTAGCAAACAAATATATGGCGATTACCAAGCAAAAATTTAGTACTCTGCAATATCATCTAATGGCAAAGGCAGGGGTATTTGAGCCAGATCAGAGACTAGAATTGATTAATGGAGAAATTTTGCAAATGTCGCCGATTGGAAGAAAGCACGCTGCATACGTAGCTAGGTTGCAAAGTTGGTTACATCAAAATCTCTCCAATCGGGCAATTATTTGGACTCAAAGTTCTATTCAATTAGATCGAATTTCCGAGCCTCAACCAGACCTGACTTTACTGAAGTTACGCGATGACTTTTATGAGGAGAGGTTGCCGATTCCTACCGATATTTTTTTGATTATTGAAGTAGCAGATAGCACGATCGCCTATGATCGAGATGTCAAGATGCCTCTGTATGCTGAGTTTGATATTCCAGAAATATGGCTAGTAGATGTGAATCAAGAAATCCTGACGATCTATACTCAACCTAGTAATAGTGTCTATCAATTTTCGGAAAGTTATAGCAGTAATGATTTAGTTTCGTGTCTCGGTGTAAAAATTTCAGTAAGCAGTATTTTTGGCAATTCATCCACCTGAAATAAGAAGTCGAAAATGGCAAATATTTGGCAATTTCCAAGCAAAAATTTCTGAATAACAATATGGCTATTTTAATTTACTTAAAGCGATAGATGGCATCTGTAACTGCACAGACATCTTTGATTTCTTTAGGATCATGTACCCGTAAAATGTCGGCACCGTGGGCGATCGCAATACTACAAGCCGCCGCCGTTCCCAATAGGCGATCGCTGGGATGATCTTGATTACATAACTTACCGATAAAGCTTTTACGGGAGGCTCCAACTAAAATTGGGCAGTTTAAGGTTTTTAGTTTTTCTAGTTCCCGTAGTAATTGCAGATTATGTTCGAGGGTTTTTCCAAAGCCTATACCTGGATCGATCGCAATTAAATCTTGGGGTAATCCACAGGCGATCGCCATAGTAATTCCATTGTGCAAAAACTTACTGACTTCTTCGACCACATTTTTGTAGTAGGGTTGCTTCTGCATTGTGCGGGGCTGTCCTTGCATATGCATTAAGACAATCGGCACTTGATATTTTCCGACAAAGGGTAGCATTCCCAAATCAAATCTTCCTGCGGATACATCATTGATAATATCTGCACCTGCGGCGATCGCTGCCTCTGCTACAGAAACTTTGGTAGTATCAATGGAGATCGGCAAATCGGGAAACTGCGATCGCACGGCTTTAATTACTGGTACCACTCGTCTAATTTCTTCAACACTAGCTACGGGTTCAGCATCAGGTCGGGTTGATTCGCCACCAATATCTAAAATGTCAATATAGGGATTAAACTGCTCTACTTTTGTCAAAGCGGCTGCTACTGAGGTAAATAAACCACCGTCACTAAAACTATCGGGAGTTATATTAATTACTCCCATCAGATAAGTACGCTCTCCCCAGTTAAATGTGCGATCGCGGATTTTCCACATACATTTAATTAATTACTGCCCAAATTCTATCCGAGCTTGTTCCACAATATCTGCCGTGACGATGGTGTTGTCGTTTGCGTAGGCAATTTCTTCAATGCGCTGTCGAGCTTGCGATCGCGCAAAGTAGGGAATATTTCTCAATTTTGCTTGAGCTTCAGGTGTCCAAGTAAGTATTTCAGGCTCATCTGGCATTTTAATACACGGTTTTATTTAACTTTCTAATAGCGTAACTTAATCAGAACATTATGCCGAAATTTAACAAAAATTTTGAGCGATCGCCATTTATGCCAGACACTTACAAGACCTTAAGCTTAATGTTTAGCTAATTGCCAAAGCTGAATTTGGTAACAAAGGCTTTGCTTAAAAATATTTGGGGTATCTAAACCTTCAACTACTAATTTTTGCAGCCACTTCTTATATGCCCACCCTAGGATTTTGTGTAATGGCGGCACGGCGATCGCAATTAAATCAGCTATATAAGTGAAAGTACTTAGCCCAAACCTGCGGAAATTTTCAACAGCCAAATCAATAGTGGGAGCAGCTTGAGTCGAAATATCTTCATCTCTAACTAAAGTAAAACCAGCTTCGAGTAAGGTATTGTGTAAATCTTTAACCACATGGCAATTTGAAAAAATGCCGTCTTGATAACTAGAATCAGAACGCATCATATCGGCAATCAAAAGATAACCACCAGAATTCAAAAGAGCGCTACTACAATTGGCAATATCAGAAGCCTGAATATACTGACTACTTTCGCTTAAAAGGATTAGATCGTATTTAGTAGTACCCTTAAAATTTTGAAATTCAGATAGATGAAATGCCGCTTGCCCTTTGGTATATTTTAGAAAACGCTCTTGTTGAAATGGATCTGGGGCTAATCCTTCAACGCTAAACCCCTTGCTTAATAAAAAGCCAGCATTACCTCCAGTCCCGCAGCCCACATCTAAAATATTTTTTGTATCTACGGGAATGAAACTTAAAAGCTTATCTGCGTATGCTTGTTGGGCAGTTCGTAAGCGCGTAATTGTTAATTCTTCGATAGACTTAGGTAGCGGCTCCCAATAACCATAATGGAGAAAAGGCGAATCTGTCAGCCCCAAATAATAATTTAGTGCGGCATTTTGGTAGCGAGTTGCTTGGGAAATAGTGATGGATTTAGGCATTAGTAAAAGTTGATTTGGGCATTAGCAATTAAGAGTAAGTATTAGAATACCAAGTAACCCTAACACTAACGGACTAGAAACTTAAATTTTGCCCTGAATATAACATAGCTATTCGGCTATTTTTTTATTGATTTGATTGAATTTGATCCAAAATTTTGAATTTAATCTTGTCAGAAATCCCTAACCTGTACTTACAGACTAATATGGAGAATAATCGCTATTTATGGCTTTTTAAGTTAGTGAACTGCTGCATAAATTTACGATCTATGTGATCTTTCCATATCCACAAGAGTCTGGAGATCGGATTAGGCGCACCTAAATAGAATTTTCCCCACAGGGCGATCGCTCTACTATCACCAGTCCCAA